>ERZ772779.505-NODE-505-length-18232-cov-11.060076_pt1 | contig 18232 bp, 13 predicted proteins | sample MGYA00511360_ERZ772779 | MGnify/ENA primary metagenome ERZ772779 (study PRJEB29015, sample SAMEA2738112) | human oral metagenome | biome: human oral; feature: human-associated habitat; material: saliva | place: China | collected 2231 ...
CTCCCGTGATGAAGCCGAAACCGCGATCAGCGTCGAAGAACCTCACTTTACCGGTGGGCATGGTCCCCTCCTTCTCTCAATAGTCTGTAGGCCGGGTAGGCTCCCCCTATCATAGGGCCCTCCCACGCCCCGTGTGCGAGGCGTGCCCCCGCCTGTAGCGAACAGCACCGCCCGCTCCATACGCCGCGCTCTTTCGCGTAGACTGACCCCACGGCAGTAATCACGCGCCGCATACTGCGTCACATGGTGGACGCGCGTGCGTCACGTGGTATATCTTTGCCTGTTCGCCACAACGCAGGAGGGCCCCGTGTCACGAATCCGCCGTTTCAGCCTCGTCGCAGTTCTCGCAACGCTACTGCTCACCCCGGGCGTCCCCGCCTTCGCGACCGCACCGGTCACCACGAGCGGAATCGTCACCGACCCCGGCGGCTGGCTCTCCGACTCCGAGCGCGCGCTCATCGAAACCGCCGCCCGCTCCGCGCGCGCGAAGGGCGTCTCCGTCGACGTCGTCATCGTCGATAACCTCTCGGGCATCGACGGCGTCGAATGGTGCCGCAGGACCCTCGATGCCTCCGGCACCTCGGACGGCAACATCATCTACTACATCGCCTACAACGAGCGCGTGGACGGCGAATGCGTCAACGGCGGCTCCATCTCACAAAGCGCGCGCGACACCGCGCGCACGGCCGCCGAGTCGAAACTGGCCAGCAAGCCCTTGACCTCTTCCGACGCCGCCGCGGGTGCCGTCGCCTTCATTAACACCCTCGCGAACAGGTCCACCACCTCCTCCAGCGGCACGAGCAGCTCGGGCAGCGGGACGCGCTCCACCTCCTCCGAGGGTCGGGGCAGCGCCATCATTATGCTCATTCTCATCGTCGGCGGCATCATCGGTATCGGGTTCGCCGTCTCCTCCTCCTCGCGTCGCAACGAACGCGCCGCAGAGCAGGTCACCCTCACCAGAACCGAAGACACCGAGAAGAAGGTCTCGCAGGCCAACCGCCAGCTCCTCGCGGCAGACGAGCAGGTGCGCTCCGCCACCGACGAGCTCGACTTCGCGCGCGCCCAGTTCGGCATCGCCGCCACCGACGAATTCGCCCGCACCCTGGAGGCCGCCCGGGACTCCGTCGCGCGCTGCTTCGACACTCAAAAGCAGATGAACGACTCCACCAACCCGATCTCGCGCGCGAACCTGGCGACGAGCATCATGCGCGACCTGGGGACCTCCATGAACCCCTTGAGCGCCATTCAGGCCTCCTTCGAGAAGAAGCGCAGCGAGCAGGCGACGCTGCCTAACCGCATCACCGAGACCCACGAACGCCTCATCGAGCAGCGCGCCGATCTGGAGCGCGCCAAGGCGGAGCTGGCGAGCATCGCGGGTATCTACCCCGCGCAGATGCTCGCCTCCCTCCAGGACAACCCCGAGCAGGCCGCCGCCCTGCTGACAACCGCCGGCGCCGCCCTGGAGGAGGCCCAGCGGATGGCCGAGACGGACCGGGCCCGCGCGGAGAGCGCCCTCGACACCGCACACCGCGCCCTCATGATGGCCACGCACCAGACCGACGCGATCTTCTCCGCCAAGTCCGACCTCGACGCGATCCACGACCGCCTCGGCGCCGCCATCGGCTCCATTTCGTCGGATATCAACGACGTGTCGTCCCTGAAGGCGGACCCGGCCATCTTCGACCCGCTCGTCGCCGACGCGCGCACGGCGATCTCCGAGGGACAGGCCGCCCTCCTCAACAACGGCGACCCGTTGGCGGCCCTCGAACACCTGCGCAGCGCGGAAGCAAACATCGACGCCGCGCTCGCTCCGCTGCGCTCCAAGCGGGACAACGACGAGCGGGCTCTGTCCGCCGCCCGCTCCCAGGTGTCCCTCGCCGAGTCCGCGGTCATGCGCGCCCAGCGCTACGTCCAGGGGCGACGCGGCGTCATGAACATGAACGTCCGTTCCACCCTCCACGACGCCGAGCAGTCCCTCGCGGCGGCCCGCGAGGCCCTGGGCAGCGACCCGAACGAAGCGACCTCCCAGGCATCGCGGGCGCGCACCCTCGCCGACCGCGTCATGGCCACTCCCCTGGCCCGACCCATGACGAGCTGGTACGACGAGGACGACGATGACGACGACCGCTCGAGCAGTTCCGGCTCCTCCCTCGGTGAGCAGATCCTGTGGTCGATCCTGTTCTCCAACAGCGGCAGCTCGCACTCGAGCTCCTCGTGGGGTTCCAGCTCGAGTTGGGGCAGCTCCAGCTCGAGTTGGGGCAGCTCCAGCTCCAGCCATTCCTCGGGCGGCGGGTTCTCCGGGAGCTCCGGCAGCTTCGGCGGCGGCGGGTTCTCCGGCTCCAAGGGCCACTTCTAAGCGCGTCGCACCGGCCGCGAGCCGCCGCCGCGCACCCGGCTCGCGGCGGCCTGCTCGCCTGAGCGCCCGCGTCGCGTACACTGACCCCAGACACGCACCGTGACGCAGATTGCAACGCTCAGGCGATGCGGAGCCGCTTCAGAGTGCGTGTCGTTCCGTTCACCACCGACCAGGAGGGCCACGTGACACTGATCCGACGCCTGTGCATCGGCGCCGTCATGATGGCAGCGATGCTCCTCGGTGGCGCGCCCGCCTTCGCGACCGAGCCGCTCACCACGAGCGGATTCGTCAGCGATCCCGACGGCTTCCTGAGCGAGGAGCAACGCGAAACTATTGAGACCCCAGCGAAATCGTTTTATTCCACATACACCACGTACATCGACGTCGCCGTCATTCCCAACTTCTCCGGCCAGGAGCCATTAGCGTGGTGCGAGGCCACCCTCGAGCAATCGCGGAGCGCACAACAGGGCATCCTCTACGTTGTCGCCTACGAGAAGGGTACGAGCGTCTCCTGCGCGGGTTTGAAGCTAGCGAAAGATGCGAGTACCAGGCCGATGCTGGAAGGCGCGCTACGCGCCGCGCGTAACAAGCATAAAACCACCCCCCTGACCCCTGAAGAGGCAGTGGCGGGCTCTCGCACGTTCATCGACTTTCTACGCAGCGATTACGACTTCAGGGCACGCAACGCTGCCGAGAACAGCAAGAGGCGACAAGCTGAGGAGAAACGGCGCGAGGAGCAAAAGAAGGAAGAAAACAAGAGGAATCTCGTCGTTAACATCTTCATGTCTGCGCTCGTTGTGACTGTCATTGTCTCCAACCTATGGGTGTGGATCCGAAAAGAACGTGAGCTAGAGCAAGGGGTATCCCCCGCTGAATTCGAGGATGTCGCCCCTCCCGTGGACACCGTGAGGCGCGACGCTCTGAGGGCCGCAGCGGAAGCACGGCGGCGCCTGTCGGAGGCCGAGGAACAGGTGCGCGCCGCCGAAGAAGACTGGAACTTTGCTCGCGCCCAGTTCGGCAGCGCCGCGGCCGAACAGTACGGACGTCGCCTCGAGGCGGCGAAGGCGGCTATTGCGCGCGGCTTTGACACTTACAAACAGATCGAGCAGACGTCAGATTCTCACGCCAAGCGACGCCTCGCCACAACAATCACGGAGGATCTCGACAAGAACCTACCGCCCCTGCAGGATGCTCGCAAGGAGTTCGCCGCACAACGCGAGAAGCGATCATCGCTTCCCACCCAGCTTGCCGACGCTCGCGAACGCCTCGTCGAGGAGCTCGCCGATCTGGAGCGCTCGAAGGAGGAACTCTCCAGCATTGCGGGCCTCTACTCCGAGTCCATGCTCGCTTCGCTCCAGGACAATCCGCAGCGCGCGGCAGCTTTGCTAGAGTCCGCTCGCTCGGCACTGGACACGGCGAGCGCGCATATCGAGGCGGACCCGACGCGTGCCGCCTCGGCCCTGGACACCGCGCAGCGTGCTCTGACCATGGCGAATGCACAGACGGACGCGATTTTCTCGGCGAAGACCGATCTCGACGCGATCCGGGATCGTCTCGGCGCCGCCATCGGGGCCCTGTCCGGCGACATCGTCGAGGTTGACGGCCTCGAGGCCGACACGGCGCTCCTGGCCCCGCTGCTCGCCGACGCGCGGGCTGCAATAGCGCTCGGCCAGCGCGCCCTGGTCAACGACGAGGACCCACTCGGCGCGCTCGAGAACCTTCGCGACGTGGAGCTTCGCCTGGAGGCGGTGCTCGCTCCCCTTCGGACGCAGGAAGCTGCGGCGCTCAAGGCGCGAGAGAGCGCTCAGCGCCATATTCGCGACGCTGATGCGACCCTCGCGTTCGCGCGCAAGTCCTTGAGGAACCGTCAAGGCTCCGCCCTGTTCGATGCGAACAAGCTCCTGCGGGAAGCGGAACAGGCGATTGGCGAGGCTCGCGAGGCCCTCAACAAGGACCCACTGCAAGCGAGCGCCGCGGCCTCGAGGGCCACCGTCCTGACCAACCGCGCGCTCGCGACACCGGGGCGCCAGTAGAGGAGGTGAACGACGACCCACTGACACTGGAGCCAGACGATCGCGGGCCACAGCGCTCGCGTCCGCACCCGGCCACCAGGGCATCAACAATCCACAACAATGTGACGGGCCGCATATTATAGTGAACGCGCGGCGGCCCATGATGATGTATCTTGCTCTGTTCGCCACCAACCAAGGAGGATAGCGTGCCACGGATTCGACGCCTAGGCATCGCAGCCGTCATGACGGCCGCGATGGCGCTCGGTGGCGCGCCCGCGTTCGCGACCGAGGCCGCGGGAGGCGCGGAGGCTGTCGTTACTTCCGCCTCCACCCTTCAGCACGCAGGATACGGGCCCTATGCGCAGGGCGTCGCGGCTCAGTCCACATCCGCCAGCCGGTCCTCGTCACCCTCCCCCAGCCGGTCCTCGTCGTCCGGCTCGACCGAACACGGCCGAGGCTTCCTCTGGTTGGTGGCCGCGGCATGCATCGGGCTGATCAGCTTGGCCATCAAGGGCACGAAGGACTCGCAGGAGAGCGAGAGCGCCGACCCCGAGCCCGCACCCACCTCCGACGATACGGCCCGGCGCGCGCGCCTCAAGGTGCGCGAGGAACGGCTCAGGGCCGCCGAAGAAGCGCACCGCCGCGTGCAGGGCGCGAACAAGCGCCTCGTCGAGGCGGCCGAGCTCGTGCGCACCGCCGAGCGGGAGTGGGACTACGCGCGCGCCCAGTTTGGCCTGTCCGCGACCGAGCGTTTCCATCGCCAGGTCGAGGAGGCCAAGGCGGCCCTCGCACGCGGGTACGACACCCAGAAGCGCATCCAGGCCGCGGTGGTCCCCCAAACCAGGATGCGTCTCGCCGCCGAGATGTCGAACGATCTGGACGCAGCCGTGTCCCCCCTACGCGCGGCCACCGCGGAGTTCACCGCTAAGCGCGCCGAGCACGCCGCTCTCCCCTCTCGGATCGCACAGGCGCGCGAGCGCCTGGCCGAGGAGCTCTCGGACCTTGAGCGCGCCAGGGAGGAGCTGGCGAGCATCGCGACCATTTACCCCGCCAAGACCCTCGCTTCGCTTCAGGGCAACCCGGAGCGTGCCGCGCAGCTGCTCGAATCCGCCCGCGACGCGCTGGAGACGGCGAGCGCGACGGTCACCAAGGACAACACCCGCGCCGCCTCCGCCCTCGACACCGCTTCGCGCGCCCTCACCATGGCCGGCGCGCAGACGGGCGCGATCTTCTCTGCCAAGTCCGACCTCGACGCGATCCAGGATCGCCTGGGCGCCGCCATCGGGTCCCTCTCCGCCGACCTCACCGAGCTTGAGGGCGTCGAGGCCGACACGGCACTCCTGGCCCCGCTGGTCGCCGACGCGCAGGAGGCGATCGCCACCGGCCAGGCCGCCCTTATCACCAACGACAGCCCGCTCGAGGCGCTCGACCACCTGCGTACCGTGCAGGCCAGGCTCCGCGTCACCCTCGAGCCGCTGCGCGAGGCCACCCCGGCCTCGCGCCCAACGCCCCGAGGGGAACGATCATGACGCCTCTGTCCACGCGCGCTCGCGACACCCGGGCGCCAGTTGAGGAGGCGAACGACGACCTATCGCAAGTGACGGAGACGATCGCGGGCCACAGCGCTCGCGCCCGCACCCGGCAACCTGACCATACACAATCCACAATAATGTGATGGACCACATATTAAAGTGAACGCGCGGCGGCCCACGATCATGTATCTTGTTCTGTTCGCCACCAACCAAGGAGGATAGCGTGCCACGGATTCGACGCCTAGGCATCGCAGCCGTCATGACGGCCGCGATGGCGCTCGGTGGCGCGCCCGCGTTCGCGACCGAGGCGCTCACGCCAAGCGGATACGTCACCGATGTGGACGGCTTCCTCAGCGACGAAGAACGCGCAACGATCGCGACCAGCGCAGAGTCCTTCTCCACCAAATTTTCCACTGTTATCACCATCGTCATCGTTCCCAACTTTTCCGACCAAACACCATCCGAATGGTGCCAGGCCACCCTCACCAAGGTGCGGGACAACGACAAAGTCCTTCTCTACGCCGTAGGTTACGAGGAGGGAATAGACACATACTGCTTTGGTCAGGAGATTACTCAGTGGATGCGCAATGATTCCATCGTCAAAGGGTACGTGGACAGCGCACTATCGGAAGCCCATCGGACATATAAATCGACTCCGCTGACCTCCAAAGAGGCAGCGGCGGGCCCCAAGACCTTAATCAACAGTCTGCGCAGCTCTTTTGAGACATACAAGCGGATTCGTTCCGAATACGACACAAGCAGCCAGCGCCTGAAGGATGAAAGCAGAAAGGAAGAAATCAAGGGCTTTGTTGCTTTCCTCATCGTGGGCATACTTCTCGTCATCGGCATTTTTTTCGACCAGTGGAGAAAGCAGCGGGAGCAAGAAGAACACGACGCAGAAATCGAAGCCGCAGCATGGCGCATCCAACGCCGCAGGGAAGAACGCGACGACAAGGCTGCTCGGCATGATGCGGACAAGTTGGTCCAGCAGGCGAATGACCGACTGGCCGCAGCCGATCTGGACGTGCGCGATGCCATGAAGGAATGGGACTACGCACGCGCACAGTTCGGCATCGCCGCGACTGAACAGTTCCGCAACCGCATTAAGGGAGCGAAGGAAGCCCTGTCTCGCGGGGACGCCCTCCTGCAGAAGTGCCGCGCAACCTTGAACCCTGAGACTAGGAAGACCCTGGCAACCCAAATCATCAGCGATCTCGACACGCACATGGGGTTGTTGAGCGACGCGCAGGCCCCTTTCAGCACGAAGCGTTCCGAGCTCACCTCGCTGCCGACCCGCCTGGCAGAGGCGCAGGAACGCCTGGCAGAAGAACTGGTGGACGTGAAACGTTCCAGGGACGAGTTGGCGACAATCGCCGGGATCTACCCCGGCACGGTACTATCCTCGCTCGAAGACAACCCCGACAAGGCCGCATCTTTGCTCGCCTCGGCGCGCAGCGCCATTGAGTCTGCCCAGGCAATCATCGACACGGACACCGAGCTCGCCACCTCTGCGGTCGATACTGCCGAGCGTGCACTCCTCATGGCGCACCACGAGATGAACGCAATCTTCACGGCAAAATTAGACCTGGACAACATCGAGGACCGGCTCGGTGCCGCTATCGCCTCCCTTTCCTCGGATATCGAGGAGGCCGACCACCTGCACACTGATCCGACACTGCTCGCTCCTCTCATCACCGATGCCCGTGCGGCGATCACACGGGCTCAGGAAGCCCTTATCCACAATGACAATCCGCTCGACGCTCTCGAGCATGCTCGCGCTGTCGAGACCAAGCTGAACGCTACGCTTGATCCGCTTCGTACCGCCGAGCACCAATCCGGAGGAACACACTCAACATAGCGACGACCCCTCCGCCACAGACGCCGGCTCAGTGACCGGTTCGGGCTCGCTGAAGCCCACCCACCGACCTGCGGGGCCCTGGCCTCGCGCTCAACCCGCGCACGAGCGCACATCACCACAAAGGAGAACATCATGGCTGAGAAGCAGACGATCCTGGGCCGTATCGCCCAGCTCGCGAAGGCCAACATCAACGCGATCCTCGACAAGGCCGAGGACCCGCAGAAGATGATCGACCAGCTGATCCGCGACTACACCAACTCCATCGTCGAGGCCGAGAACGCGATCGCCCAGACCCTGGGCAACCTGCGCATGGCCGAGAAGGACTACGAGGAGGACGTCAAGGCCGCGGCCGACTGGGGTCAGAAGGCCGCCGCCGCCTCCGCCAAGGCCGACTCCCTGCGCGCCGCAGGTGACGAGGCCGGAGCCACCAAGTGGGACGACCTGGCCAAGGTCGCCATCGGCAAGCAGATCCAGTTCGAGAACGAGGTCAAGACCGAGGAGCCCGCCCTCCAGGCTCAGCGTGAGGTCGCCGAGCGCCTGAAGAAGGGCCTGTCGCAGATGAAGGACAAGCTCTCCGAGCTGAAGTCGCGCCGCGACCAGCTGATCGCCCGCGAGAAGACCGCCCAGGCACAGGCGCAGGTCACGGACGCGCTGGGTTCTATCAACATTTTGGATCCCACGAGCGAGCTCGGTCGCTTCGAGGACCGCGTTCGCCGCCAGGAGGCCCTGGCCCAGGGCAAAATCGAGCTGGCCGCATCCAGCCTGGATGCCCAGTTCGCAGAACTCGAAACCGATTCTTCGCAGGTCGAGATCGAGGCTCGCCTGGCCGCTCTCAAGGGCAAGTCCGCACAGTGATCTGCGGCTAATATTGCGCTCATAGAAAGGCCGGGCGGCCCCGCAGGGGCCGCCCGGCTTCGTCGTTGCGTGTGGAATGCGCCCAGACGCGCGTTTACAGGAAGGACATCGGGTCGAAGTCGTCGATGTCGATAATGTGGAGCCGGGGCAGGTGGACCTGGAAGGCATGGACGTCGTACTCCAGGTCGATAATTTCCAGGCCCCGCTCCTCCAGCTCGTGGAGCTGGGAGGAAAGAAACTCCTTGAAACACATGACGGCGACGCGGCGTCCCTGGTCCAGGAGAGCCTCAAGCTGGGGCAGGAAGTCAGCGTCGTGGCTGGCGAGGATGACGTCGCCCGAGTCGAGGGCCGCGATAGCATCCATCGTGCGCTGCAGGCCGACGTCGACGACCTTCATGTCGGCGGGACCTGACAGGGGGATGACCGAGTAGTCCATGGCGGTCAGTGCCTGAACGAAGCCCATGGGCAGGAAGCCGGAGGAGCCGTTCAGGAAGAACAGGCCTTTGGCACGCTGGTTCCAGCGTCCGTGCGCGCTCTCGAGGACGCGGTCCCAGCGGGGGCGTTCCTCGGGATTGGGGCGCCGATCCAGGACCGATAGGCCCAGCGTCGCGTCGATATTTTCGCCGTCGACGACGAGATATGTCGTTTGATTGTTAGAGCTTTCCATGGGGTCAATTGTAGGTGACGCGTCGAACGCCACTGTTGGCCTTGGGTCCTAGGACTGCTCTGTCGCCACGTTGGGGTTAACGGACCCCTCGGAGTCCGTCAACGAAATAGGGAGCATCGATCGCCTCCAGGGCACAGCGGCGCACTTGTTCACCAACACCGAGTGCGGGCGGCCCGTCGAGGGCGAGGGTCGCGAGGCCGTGAACGTAGGCCCACAGGGTCAACTCCGCGCGCGGGTCGTCGGTTCCATAGGCAAGGCGCGCCAGGGAGCGCAGCTGAGCGCGAGCTGCCAAGCTTGCTGTCCTCACCTGCGGGTGGGCATCCGAGTCGTACATGTCGGATCGGAACATGATGCGGAAGACTCCGGGATTGGCCAGAGCACACGTCAGGTAGGCGCACCCCGCCGCGCGAGTGATCACGTCCGGCGCGGCTCCCTCGTTGGCCCTGCGAGCCTGCGCCAGTGCTTCTTCCAGGCGTCGGTACCCCTCCTCAACAAGGACGACAAGGATTGCTTCACGCCCTTGAAAGTAGTGGTAGGGAGCCTGGTGGGTGCATCCCGCGCGGCGGGCGACCTCGCGCATGGACAGCGAGGCTGGCCCTCCCTCGTTGAGCAGGTTGCGACTGATGGTCAGGATCGCCTCGCGTAGCCCGTCGGGTGTGGTGGAGCGCGTCATGTCCACAGTGTAACCGACACTGGACCACAACTTGACAGTGTCTACCCACACATGATCCCATGAGTAGACACTGTCTAGTTTTGGGAGTTCCCATGTACGACGCGATCATCATCGGCTCTGGAATCGGATCGCTAACGAGCGCCGGACTGCTCGCCCGAACCACCGGAGCACGCGTACTCGTCCTCGAAAAACACTCCACCCCAGGCGGCCTCACACACTCATTCCGCCGCATGGGAGCATCGTGGGACGTAGGCCTTCACTACGTGGGAGACATGGAACCAGGCTCGCGCCCACGCCAACTCATGGACTACCTCACCGGCGGCTCCCTGACATGGACTCGCATGCCCGAACACTACGACCGATTCTGCCTGCCCGGCCACGGCCTCGACGTCGCGATCCCCTCAGGCCTCCAGGAATACCTCCACCTCCTCACCTCCCTGTTTCCACACGAAAAGAAAGCGATCCGTCGATACTGCAAGGACGTTCGACGAGCCTATTCCTGGATGTCACTCGGATACGCGCGAGAGATGGTTCCCCCTCGGGCCGCCCCCGCCCTACGCCTCGCAGGACGCCTACTGGAAGGCTGCGCGCTCGAACGAACGCAGCACTACATGAAGCGCCGCTTCCACGACCCCGCCCTGCGCGCACTCCTCACCACACAATGGGGCGACTACGGGGTCGAGCCCGCGCGCAGCGCGTTCGTCGCCCACGCGATGATCGTCAGCCACTACATGAACGGCGCATGGTTCCCCCACGGCGGCAGCGGCCAGATCGCACGCATGATTGAAGAGCACATACGCGACAAGGGCGGACAGATCCGCGTCGCACAAGACGTCGAAAGCATCATTGTCGAGGCCGGACGAGCGGTCGGCGTGCGCGTCACCGACCGCTCAGGTCCCATCCCCCTCTCCTACGAAGAACGTGCACCGATCATCATGTCCGGCATCGGCGCGCGCGAGACATACACGCGCCTGCTACCAACCACAGGGCCAACCGGCGCACTCACAGCGCCCATACGTGAAAAGATCGCCAGCCTCGGACACGGAGGAACAGCGGTCACCGTCTACCTAATTCTCGACCGCTACCCCGAAAGCGTCGACGGATCGAACGTCTGGGTGACAACACCGGATTGCCCCCACGATCCGGCCCAGATGACCGCCGACCTCCTCGACGGGCACCCACAGTCTGCCTTCATTTCCTTCCCAGGCATCAAGTCCGGGGAACCACACGCGACAGCGGAGATCGTCTCTTTTGTCATGCCCGAGGCCTTCGAACGCTGGGCGGGAACACGGCCGAAGAATAGAGGCCGGGACTACGAGACCCTCACAGAAATCATGAAAAGCGGACTCATTGACCTCGCAGAGACAGCCGTTCCCGGACTACGAGACGCCATCGCCTACGCCGAAGTGGGCACCCCACTGACCATCGAACACTTCACATCCCACGCCCAGGGCTGCTTCTACGGGCTGCCCCTCACACCCGAACGATTCCAGGCCAACCTGGCCACCCCCTCAACACCCATCGCGAACCTCTTCCTCACCGGACAAGACGCAGGAATGCCCGGGATCGTAGGAGCCGCAATGGCGGGCATGTCTGCCACCTGCAAGGCCCTGGGACCCGCAGGATACCCGCGCATCACAGCCGCCCTTCACGCACAGGACAACGCCTCAACTCCCGCGACGCACCCCCACGAATCCGGCTCAGATCGTAACGTCGGCGCCAGGCGGCACCGGGGAAGCGTACAGTGCGTCAGCTGGGCGACACCCACCATCCGAGACATCACACTCCGTCTGCCCACACCCGCCCTGTGGCATGCAGGCCAGTACGCGCTCGTGCGAGTCGCACCCTTCGAGTGGCGCCCCTATTCGCTCGCCTGCGGACCCGGCCAGGCCGTGCGCCTACTCATAGACGTTCGCACCCGCGGACTCGGCGCGGCATGGGCGAGCCACGTGACAGCGGGAGACGCCGTCGACATCGAACTCCCTCTGGGGCAATTCCTCCTCAACACGGGCACTTCTGACACGCGCGCGACGACACCTGACACACGACGCCGCGTATTCATCGCAACCGGAACAGGAATCGCCCCCTTCCTTGCGGAATTCGAGCGTGACGTACGAAACGATGATGTTCTCCTCCTCGGGTACGCAACGACCACCGACGACCCGACACGCCACGTAAACACGCCCCTGCCGCGCACCATACGCTGCGTGAGCCGCGAGAACACTCCCGGAACCTTCCACGGGCGAGTCACGAACTACCTACGCGAAGCCGGCATCGACACCGACGCCACCTACTACGTGTGCGGCTCACCCCTCATGGTCGCCGACGCCGCCCACCTCATACGCGACGCCGGTGGGCGCGTGCGCTGCGAATCCTTCTAGCCCCTCACCCCCCGCACACGGCGAGGCTGGGACCGCTCGCGCAGCCCCGGCCTCGTCCCTACGTCAGGCACGTGATCACAACACGTCGTCATCCACCCAATCCAGGGTGCGGGTGACGGCCTTCTTCCACAGGCGGTAGGTGCGGTCGCGCTCGGCGGGCTCCATGGAGGGCGTCCAGCGCTTGCCTTCCTGCCAGTTGGCCACGACGTCGTCGGTGCCCGACCAGTAGCCCACGGCCATACCGGCGGCGTAGGCGGCACCCAGAGCGGTCGTCTCGATGACCTTCGGGCGAACGACATCGACGCCACACAGGTCGGCCTGGAACTGCATGACCAGGTCGTCGTGCGTCATGCCGCCGTCAACCTTGAGCTCCTTGAGCGGCACACCAGCGTCGGCGTTCATCGCGTCGAGGACCTCGGCGCTCTGGAACGCGGTCGACTCCTCGACGGCGCGGGCGATGTGACCCTTGTTGACGTAACGGGTCAGGCCCACGATCGCGCCGCGAGCGTCCGAACGCCAGTAGGGGGCGAACAGGCCGGAGAAGGCAGGAACGAAGTAGACGCCGCCGTTATCCTCGACCGTGCTTGCCAGTTCACCGATATCGGAGGACTTCACGATCATGCCCAGGTTGTCGCGCAGCCACTGAACCAGCGAGCCGGCAACAGCGATGGATCCTTCCAAGGCGTAAACGGGAGCCTGATCACCGATCTTGTAGGCAACCGTCGTGAGCAAACCATTGTCGGAGAACACTGGCTCGGTGCCGGTGTTCATCAACATGAAGCAGCCTGTGCCGTAGGTGTTCTTAATTGAGCCTGGTTCGAGGCACATCTGACCGAATAAAGCTGCCTGCTGATCGCCGGCAATACCCGCAATTGGCACCTTATGGGCGAAGATAGTAGTCTTGGTATGTCCGTATATTTCGCTGTTCGACTTTACTTCGGGCATCATAGAGGCGGGAATATCCAGCAGTTTAAGCAGGTCTTCATCCCACTTAAGGTCGTGGATGTTAAACAGCATGGTGCGTGAAGCATTGGTTACATCAGTAACGTGTACCTCGCCACGTGTGAGCCTCCACACTAACCATGAGTCGACATTACCAAAGCGCAGCTTCCCCTGTTCGGCTCGTTTGCGTGCCCCTGGCACATGGTCAAGTATCCACTTTATTTTGGTACCGCTGAAGTATGCGTCAATGATGAGACCTGTTTTCTGATGTATCGTATCGGTTATTCCTTCAGCTTTCAGCTGGTCGCAGAACGCAGCCGTACGGCGGTCCTGCCATACTATGGCGTTGTATATTGGCTCTTCAGTATCAATGTCCCAAACAATTGTGGTCTCACGCTGATTGGTAATACCAATGGCTGCAATGTCAAGACCATTGATGTCAATTGTAGAGATGGCCTCTGCAATGACTGAAGCTTCCGACGCCCAAATCTCATTGGGGTTGTGTTCAACCCATCCGGGCTTGGGAAAATACTGTTGAAACTCCTTTTGTGCGATGGAACATATTTGTCCTTCGTGGTCAAAGACGATAGCTCGTGAGCTGGTTGTGCCCTGATCAAGGGCTAAAATGTACTTTTTCATCTTTAATTAAGGTTTTAGTTAATAGATAATATAAAAAGATAAACGGTTCTGAGTGACTAACGTCGTTAGGCGTTTGCTTGTTTTGTAGCTTCTACATCGAGTGCTTCGGCAATGAGAGAAATAGGATTTATGACCTTATATCGGGTCGACATTTCTATCTGCCACTTGCAAGTCTCGCAGTCAGTAGACACACAATCGGGGTCAATTTCATTGATATGATCGAATAAAGACTCTCCAATCTTTTGAGATCGCTCATAGTTTTCCTTCTTGAAACCATACGTTCCGGCGATTCCACAACATTGACTTTCAAGCATAATTAAGTCAAGTCCCGGAATCATTCGCATCAGTTCGGTGCTATATACGACCCATCCCATACGCTCCATGTGGCATGCTGTGTGGTAAGCAACCTTTCTTTGGAAGTCGTTTCTAAAGACAAGACGAATCTTTTTCTCATGAATGAGGTTATAAAGGAAGCGTGTTGCCAACATCAAACTACTTCTAACGTCTTCGTTTTTGATTTCAAGTAGGTGCTTATATTCATCTCTCATGGTGAACGTACAAGTCGAACTGGTCGTTACAAGGGCTTCATCCTTGTTTTGAATAGCCTGTCTCATCGACTTCATATTAACCTCTCCTTGTCGCTTTGCCTGTCCCGATAGGCCGTTAGCGATAAGGGCTACGCCGCAACATTGCTCCTTTTCAAGCAGATGAACGCCATATCCTACGGCATTAAGTATCTTGACTAAGTCCTTACCTAATTGGGGATAGTTGTAGTTTACGTAACATCCGTGGAAGTAACTAACGAATTTTGAGAAGTTCTTTTGCTTTTCAGCAGCTTCCTTTTTGAACCAAGTTTCAAACTTCTGTGAACTATATGACGGGAAGGTGCGATGCTTATCAATGCCCATTACCGTATGTAATACAGCCTTAGCTGGCTTTAATCCCAATGAGAAATTTACCAAGGGAGCAGCTAATGTGGCCATCGTTCCGACGAAATCTGTATTGGCTAACATGCGATCTCGTAGCGAAGGACCATGTGAACTGTATTTAATTCGCGCCTCTTGTATAATGTCTCCAATCTTCACTCCATTAGGACATGCGACCTCACAACGCTTACAATTCAAGCACATCTTCAAGTTATCATTGAAGAAATGCTCATCTTTCATGCGATAACGCATAAGATCTGGGCCCGCATGTTTAGGTCCGGGATACTGTGGTTCGACAGCCGATACAGGGCAATATACTGTGCAAATGGAACATTTCATGCACTGTTCCAGCTCGTGACTACTTATATTTCGTAATTGTATTTTAGCTTGCATGATCTTTAATATTTAGGATATTGTGGGCTACATTGATAGCCGTAAGCATTGAAACTCCTGTGCCATTGGCCTGTCGAATGCTGTTGTTTCCACTTAAAACTGAACCTACTGCGAAGACGTTTTCTATTGTTTTGCCTTCTTTTGTCACATGGAATTTGTCATCAGTTTGTATGCCAAAGCCCATATAAGCATGTTCATCGAAGAGATATTCTGACGTCCATTGGTCACGTTGTTGAAGTGTGTTTATGTCACAATTCAATATCGGTTCACAAATGGTTTCATAGTTTGAAACGAGTCCTCCGCTGATAAATGAGCCTGTAGCAAGCACAAATTGGTCGGCCTCAAGTAGGGTTTCCTCCAATTTCTCCGTAGTAACGGCTACAAGACGATTATCTTTGAGTTGCCCACTTTCAACAGTATCACTGTTGAATATCACTACACCTAACTGATGAAGTAAGTCGGTCAGTCGGTTTTGTATATAGTTGCCAGGCACAGAGGGAGGCATTGTTGCTACAAATTGAATGGGCTTTTGCACTTTATTCTGCAACAAACGAAGTTCTTTTTCATTGTGTAATCCCAGCACCGCTGGCATCAAAATGCAGTCGCAATCTTCTGCAATGGCATCGAGTTTCTGGGCAATTTCCTTTACGCGTTCAGGCTTTTGAAGATACTTTGCGATGTTTGTTGCACGCATTTCTGTTGTACTTGTCCGCGCAAACTCAAGGATGTCAGTCGTAAAAGTGACGCTTCTTACCTCAGCACCCAACGTTAAAAGACTGTCTGAAAGATAGGGCATTGGCCAGTCAAGAAAGCCTTCTATATTGGCTAAAAGCAGTTTCTTTTCTTTCAGTTCTTCGGCATTTTCAACCGTAAACAGCGTGTCAAGGGTCAACCAAGTAGGTTTCAAAACACCGATAGGAGATAGTCTGAAATGGTTTTTCTCAGCGGTTCCTTTGAATGTTAAGCCTGCTTCTTCGAGCAGTTTCTTGGCTTCTTCTATATAGGAACCTATCTTGTCACCGCCTATTTTGTGATAGGGGTGTCCCTCAGGCAACAGCTTTAATGCCTCCAAAGGATGCTCAACAGCTTGTCCTTCGACGTATCCCATTAAGTCAAATGACCCAGAATTGAACTGAAGCGTACTCTTTCCGGTAGTCACTAAGCCCACCTTGTGGCCGCCTTTGGCTAACATTGCGGCACAAGTCATTCCACTTAGTCCGCCACCTATTATGATAGTATCAAATCTCATTGTGCAATCTCCTTTCTGTTTTCAGTGCGTTCGTTCAGTCCACAGAGTCCTTCGTAGACCATAGACATGAGTTGTGACTCCTTCAAAGTATCTCCCCAAGCCACTGGTCGCATACCTTTCCAGCGCTCGTTCATTACAGATGTTAAGTCGGCTTGACTCTTCTTGGCATCTGTTTTCGTGAGTTCTGAGAGCACACATGCAGCTCTACACGCACAAAGTGTACCCTGACAAGTGCCCATACTGACACGAGTGCGGCGACGCATATTAATGAGTTGCTTCACATGTAGCTTTTCAACAGCGTATTTCATCTCACCAATGCTAACCTCTTCACACTCACAAACCATCGCTTTTTCTAAGCTGTTGTTCGCTGGAATGAAAGAGGTTCGTGTGCCATGACGGCCTTCTTCGGCAAGGCGTTCGGTTGAAAGACCTTTCTTTTCCATGGGTTCTTCTGAACCAGGCAATGGAATCTTGGCAGTCATACATGGCTTGTCGATGCCCAATTTGCTGCAAACGAGGTCTGTTGCAAGTTCGGCCATCAAGCGATAAGTCATCATCTTACCACCCGTTATCGTGATAAAGCCTGATAGGCCGTCACGTTTCTCGTGGTCGAGCAACACAATTCCGCGGCTGATACTACGCCCAGAAGGGTCATTATCGGCTGCAACGAGTGGACGAACACCGGCATAAGCGCGCAAGATTCGTGTCGAAGCAAGTGCCGGAGCCAGTTTTTCGCCTTCGCGAATCAATATATCTACTTCTTCGTTTGTTACCTTAAGGTGGTCTATTTCGTCGTAACCCACGCGGTCACTTGTTGTTCCTATCACACAAACGGCATCGTCGGGAACGAGTATATCGGCATTGGCTGGCTTGCGACATCTATTGATTACCATTTGGTTTACACGGTGACCGAAGATCAATAATGAACCTTTTGCGGGGAACATATTAATCGAAATGCCGGCTTTTTCGGCTATAAGGTGCCCCCAAATGCCTGCTGCATTGACGATAATCTTTGCGTAAGCTTCGCGTGTTTCGCCTGTAAGATTGTCGCGCATCACGACACCTTCCATGCGCGTTTGATTTATAATAAACGATGTAACCTCGTGATAGGTCAATATTTCTGCCCCATGCAAGCGCGCATCGAGCACGTTGGCAGTGGTCAGTCTGAAGGGATCGATAGAGGCATCAGGCACGCGAACTGCACCAATGAGGGTCGGGTTGACAGCCGGTTCCAATCGAATGGCCTCCTCAGGGGCTATGATATCGGCGCGGATACCAGCATTTTGGCAGGCCGTTACAAATGTTTTCTGATAGGAAAGGTCGTCTTCGGGCAGCGTAATGAATAGTCCATCGGTCTCTTCTACGCAGTGGCGAGCAATCTTTCTGAGAATCATGTTCTCTTGAATACACTCTGTTGCCGACTCGTTATCGGTCACTGCATAGCGTGCTCCACTATGAAGTAGGCCGTGATTACGCCCAGTTGCGCCGTTGGTCATGTCGAATTTCTCAGTAGCACTTTTAGGCCACGCAATGCGCAGTCTCTCGCGATGCCGGCTCCCGTGATTCCTCCACCAATCACGATGATGTCATAAGTTGTACGCTGATTTTTATTCATTACTTTAGATTTCAAATTGCTGCTTTGTCGTTAATGGTGTTATAACAATGAATGTTGAACCATTAGATGTTTTGAATGATATTATTATGGTTTCATTACGCAACAAAAGTAGATTTTATTTCTGATAATTCAAA
>ERZ772779.506-NODE-506-length-18223-cov-10.038639_pt1 | contig 18223 bp, 10 predicted proteins | sample MGYA00511360_ERZ772779 | MGnify/ENA primary metagenome ERZ772779 (study PRJEB29015, sample SAMEA2738112) | human oral metagenome | biome: human oral; feature: human-associated habitat; material: saliva | place: China | collected 2231 ...
TGAGCGTGATTTCGCGGTTCTCGTGCGGATACGGGCCGTCGAACCCAGAACGCCAGCCCTGTGGGGGCGTGTAGTAATGGCGGATGAGACGCGGATCCTTGTTCGGATCAATACCCTTCTCCCATGCCAACCCCGGGGAGGTGGTCACCGTGTTGGGCGTGCCATCGCCCCAGTTCCACTCGTATTTTGTGGCACTCAGGGTGATCGTGATGTCGCGGCCCAGCAGGTTGATCACGTGGGTCTGGGTAGGGTTCGTGACCGAGACGATTGTGGGAATGAATCTGTTCGTATATGACACTGTGGGTGGTTGTTTGTTGATGCCGGCCCCGTCGGCGTGGACGGTGGCGGCAGCGCGGCGCAGAATCGTCCGGGTTGAAGGGGGAGTGGACGCTGTCGTATCGCTTGGAGGGGGATCGATACATCTCCAAAAGGTCGGAAACATGAGATGACCAGACTCATAGGAAACTGGGTGCTCACAGTGATAGCCAAAAGCAAAGTCGTTAATTGCGCTCGGCGGCTCCGGCGTCCCCTCCGGCAACGGATCGCCACTACCTGACGGCGGCTGATACGTACCTTGATCGGTGCCTGGGGTAGTATCGTCGTACTCCTCCCAGACATCAGTGTTGACGTCCCCACGATTTCCATTGGTATCGAATCCTGAGTTCGTTGCAAGAGCTATTGAGGGTGTGATGCTGTGCATCAGCACAGCTGATGACACGGTGCCAATGGTCAGAACAATACGTAGTTTATTCGTCATCATAATCCGTGGCGCTCCCTTGCAGCTCGGTCCAACGGTTATCATTCCATGTCATGAATAAGGTGATCGTAGAGCTGTGTTGTGCGCTATCGACAGCGATGCTCTGTTCTTTGCATCTTGTGCCGTTGCTGGCACTGACCAGAAAACGAACACCGATAGTATTTGGTGGAATTGCGCCATCTTGCTCCGCAACGGCTTCGAGGCGAAGCACCTCCTGCACTGTAGCGGAGTTCCCGAACGACCAGCCATGTGTATACATCTCTTGGGTATTGGCAATGTGGCCCTGGGCGAAATTCGACGACGGGTCAGACATGTCTGCCAGAGGTTGTGTGTCTCCGGTGTTCCAGGCGTAGACGATGAGATCAAGGTAGTGCCTCGCTGCCGCTTCGGCTCCTTCCTCGGTGTTCTGCTTGGCTTCTTCGGGCAGCTCGGGTTTGGTGTAGGTGGATGCGGCGTGCTCGGCGGGGCGGACCAGGACGCCATCGGGGCCAATTTGGTAGCCGCCCGACATCGCCGCTTCGCCTGAGGCCGTGGCCGAGGAAGTCGGCGCGGGGTAGATGGGCGGCGAGGTTGTGGCTGCGACGGTGGGCCTCTCACCCCACGCTGGCCACCAGCCTTCGGCGACCCCGTTGATGTAGACGGCGAAGACCGCGCCCGCGAAGAGGGCCACGTAGGTGACGCGCATCCCCCAATAGAAGGGTTCGACGTGCAGCCATGCGTGGGCGCGGGCCCGGGCGCCCTTGGGGCGTCGCGCTTTGACCTCGGAGCGGTAGTCCGCCCAGCGCTGGGCCAGCGTGTACTTACGCGGCGCCGACTCGCGGCGGAATTGCTCCTCGTCCTCCTCGGTCACGGGACGCTCAGACAACGGCGGAACCATCATGATCTATCAACCTCCACGATGAGGTGTCCTCACGCGCGCCTCCGCCATCGGAGACGCGCCCTTCACCCACCAGACTACGCTCCGAAACACGCAACAACATCAAGAATGCACGGTAACCACCAACGCACATCCTCCCGCCCAGAGGGGACGAACGTGCACGTACCCACACAAGTCAGCCACGACCTCGTCAAACACGAACGCCGCATCGACGACGCCGCGGGAACGTGACCGTCACGAAGGGCGCCACGGAGGCGCGGTGCCCTCAGAGAAGCTTGTCTAACGCCTCCCTGATCCTGCGTTCCTCCCCCGATTCGTTGGTCGCCAGGCGCAGGACCGGCACTCCGTATGCGGCCATGATCGAATCCTTGCGGGCGTCACGCCGCTGCTGTTCCTTGTTGTTGCCGTGGTATTCCCAGCCGTCGACCTCGATGGCGAGGACCACGCGTCCGGTTACTCGCGAAAACACCCCGAAGTCGAGGGCGCTGTCCGTGAACACGAAGGCGCGCTGTTCCTCGCTGAGGCGGCGCGTGTTTGGCAGCGCCTCCCACAGGGGAACCTCCGTGTGATACCCGAACGTCGAATACTTCGGATCGGCCAGTACCTCGCGCAGACATAGGTCCGCGACATTCTCGGCGGGAGTCCGCTTCCAATTCGACCACTTCGCGCGCGAATAGCGCTCGAGGGACGCGCTGTAGGCGCTGTAGAGGACATCGAAGATTGACACAATATCCGACTCGATGACGGCGCTCGGATCGAACATCTCGATGTACTCGAGCAGTGTCCTGATATTTCTACTCAAGCGGACGCCACCGTGCGCGGTCACGACGATGAATCGGTCCTTGGCGCGCGACACGATCACGTTCGTCATGGCATCAGAGTCGTAGAACGCTTGCGTAGCAGCCCGGTCGCGAGCGTTCAAGACAGTGGACAGGACAACCGTTCCCGCGCCACGTCCCTGGAATTTGTGCGCGGTCTCCGCCAGCCATCGAGCGTGCGCCCCTTCCCCGAGGTCCGCGCGGATACGCTGGCGCAGGTTCGTCGCCTGCGCCCGATACGGGGTCACGATACCGAGAACAAAATCCCCGGACGAGTCCTTATCGTCAGCTTCGATCCCCTCGCGAATGACCTCCATCTCCTCCAGCTGGGAGATGATCTCAATCTCCCTCTGCGAGAAGAAGCCGCCCCCACGCAAGGGGCGCCGCGCGTGGTTGCCCGGCGCCGCGTAGACGATCGCGAGTGGATCGGGAGCGTCCTGCGCCGGCACGCGCATGGGAATGAGTTGACCCCCGTAGTACATGCGGTTGCAGAACTCGATGATCGCGGGGTGGCAGCGGTAGTGCTCTCGAAGCAGGGTGGTGGGCGCGTGCGCGGCCTCCCCCATCGCTTTGACGGAGTCGAGCAGCGACACCGAGCGCACGTCGAAGCGAGCGTCCGGCGGTTGTCGTGTGCTCTCGTCCCAACCCTGGAAGATCGGCCCTATCTGACGGGCGTCGCCAACGATGACGGCATTGCGCGCTTTGCTCAGTGCTGCCATGCCTTCGGGAAGAAGGACCTGCGACGATTCGTCGATGATGATCCAGTCGAGCAGCGTGTCCTCGGCCAGGTTGTGGCGGATCGAAAAGCAGGTGGACGCCACGACCGGGTAGGTGCGCAGGAGGATGCCCGTCTGCCGGTTCAGCCACTCATTGGGGCTCAGCCGGCTCGGACGTTCGCGCTCAAATCGGTCCAGGAGGGCGCCATCGAGTGCTTTGCGGGAGCGGTGGCGATAGGTGGCGCTCACCTCGTCGAGGCCGTGGCGGGCGGCGCGCGCCTCCGCTTCCTCGACGCGGCTGCTGAGTTCGCGTTCGCGGGCCTGGTAGAAGGCGAGCTGGAGCGCCGACTGGACATCGTGGGCGCCCAGATCAATTCCCTTCAGGGAGCCATAGGCGAAGTAGCGTCGCACCCGCTCGATGATGGCTCGAGGACTGCGCCCGGGTCTCGGCGCACAGCGGGCGAGGGCGAGCAGATCGGCGATGGTCTCAGAGCTGCGCCTCACGACGGCCAGATGAGAAATATCCGCCATCGGGCGACGGCTTTCTTTGACTTTTTCCTCGAAGAGGAAGCGCTCACGCTGGGTCGCGGTCAGGCGCGCCCGGATCGCCGGGATATCTCGCGCGTCCTCCCACAGGGCGACGAGCCGCTCCTCCTCGGCTCGCAGCGCGGCCTCGTCGACGCGGGCGGGTGCACCGGGCGAGGCGCTGGACGCTTTCTGGGCCCAGGCCTCGCGCCGTTGTTCAAGGATCCCCTCGCGCCGGTGGAATTCCTGGACGCGCTCCGTTTTCCCGAGGCTGGCGACCAGGAATCCGTAGCCTTCTTCCGTCAGTTTGTCGATGACGTTGTCCACCGCGGAGTTGGCGCCCGCGACGACGCCGACGGTCTTTCCCTGCGCAATGAGGGAAGCGATCAGGTTGAGGATCGTCTGCGTTTTTCCGGTGCCGGGAGGCCCGTCGATGATCGAGATCTGGTGAGTGAGCGCGGCACGGATCGCGTTGCGCTGATCGATGTTGGAGTGGAAGGGCATGATGAGGTGGTCGCTCGCGCCCGTCTTCGTGGAGGAGACGCCCGCAAGGAAAGCCTCCAGGGCGGAGCCTTTCGGGGCGCTCGGGAGCCACTCCCACACGTTCGCGAGAATAGCGTCGGGCAGCATGTGGTCCGCACCGACCCACTTGGGATAGCGCCCGCTCGTGTCCAATGTTGCCCCGGCCCGTCGAGCCTGCGCGCGGACTTCCGTGCGGACATAGTCGAGGGTGGAGGCGTTGTGCCGGTCCTGCGCGGTCGCATACGTCACTCTGACCTCCTCGCTCCCACATCTGCGAAGCGCGAGCTTGCCATTGGGCTTCCGGTACGCCAACGTGTAGCGAGGATTGCGCGGGTTCCCCGACCAGCGCAGGGTCCAGATGATCTCGACGGTTTTCCAACGCTGCCCGTTCACACGAACCTCGTCGAGGGCGTCGATCTCTCGGCGCTCGACCTGGTCGTAGATGCGCACACGATCCTCACCGTACGGATACTGTTTGCCGTTGGTGTAGGTGACGACGACGCGATTCCCGTCGCGGCACGCCTTCGCGACTTTCCAGGTGTGATCCTGCCAGCTCTGCGAGTCCCTGTCACGAATCAGTACGTGCATCGCGCGCGAATCGACGGCTTCCATACCCTCCCCTATGAGTCTTACACCCAGGATAGGCGACTGACCGTGGCCATGGTTAGTTGCTGGATACCTGCGGACAGGCGTGGGATGCTCACTCCGCGAACAATACTATGTCGCCCACATCGATTGGACTCCATTTGACATGTGTACTAGGATCTACGTCAAAGAGTAAACGTAAACGATCCTGGTTGACAAAGACGACTAGACTCCACTAGCATTACCGACACGAAACATCCTCATCCGAGAGGAAAGGACAACAACCTCGACATACGAAAGGAAATATCACATGTTTGATCATCAAGTTTTCACGGACTGCCTATTCCTGGCACTCCACCTGATCCCACTTGCCGTCAACTGCGCATCCGACTTCAGCTTGTGGTTTGCCAACAGGTTCCACACCGAGAGCAACACATGCCAAAACGTCGAGCGTGAGAAGCAACCCGTAGTTTTCTACACTCCCAACCACGCACCCCTGCTGCTGCCCCCGACATCTCCCGGAGCTCACCACCCCCACCTCACCGTGCCTCTCAGCCAGTACCTCGCGCTCAGCCGGGGGACGAACCACATCCACATTCACGTCCATTTGGAGAGTCCAAACAACTGGATCGACGCCCAGCACACACGACGCGACAAGGTGACTTCATCGCGAGCGTGAGTCAGGATTCGGACCCGTGGACAACTAATGACGGCATGAAGCCAACGAGGTATCGACCTAACGGGAACATACGTTTCATAGCGTGATCTCACCCCTCCTACAAGAGGTCACAGATCCGCACCTATGGGTTAATACACCAGGCTTTGTCTGGCATCTCAGGGACCCCCGCCACTATGGTGGGGGTCCCTTGTTATAGATTCCATGGACGCAGATGTGCATGGCCCCTCGTATCGTGGCGCTATGGGTATGTCGCTTGTTTTTCTCCTGGTTGGACTGGTCGTGGGCGCTCTGCTCGGGTACGTGGGGGCGGTGGAGCGCCGCACGTCGCGCCCCGGGGATGACGCGGGCGCGCTGCGCGCGGAGGCCGCACGGTGGCAGGCGCGCGCGGAGGAGCTCTCCCGGCGCGTCGAATCCGCCGAGGCCCGCTCGGCCGGTGATGCGTCCGTGTTGCAGGCGCTCGCCCCGGTTCGCGCGCAGCTGGAGCAGATGACGCTGCGCGTCGACCAGATGGAACAGACGCGGGCACGCCAGCACGGGGCCCTCGCCGAACAGCTGCGCGACGCCGCGCAGCGTGAGGCGGACCTGGCCCGCACGACCGCCTCACTGGAGGGCGCCCTGCGCTCACGTAGCGCGCGCGGCACGTGGGGCGAGGTCGAGCTCGCCCGCATCCTGGAGGCCTCGGGCATGATGGGGCACGTCGACTTCGCGGAGCAGCGCTCGATCGCTTCTCTCACTCAGGGACGAGGCCTGGGCGCGGGCGGCGCATCTACTGACCGCGGGCGCCCCGACGTGACGATTCACCTGCCGGGTCAGGGGTTCCTCGCCCTCGACGCGAAAGCCCCCATGGACGCGTACCTGCGGGCCTGCAGCATCGAGGACAGCGGGGAGGAAGCGGAGGCTCGGCGCCGCACGGAGCTCGCCGCACACGCGAAGGCCCTGCGTTCCCACGTGGAGGCGCTCGCTGCGCGCGACTACGCGCGCGCCCTCGGTTCCTCGCCCGAACTGGTGATCCTCTTCGTCCCCTCGGAGGCGGCGCTGAGCGCCGCGCTGCGCTCGGACGCGGCGCTCCTCGACGACGCGATGGCACGCGGCGTGGCCCTGTGCTCCCCCGTCACCCTGCTCGCGGTGGCCCGCACGTGCGCCACGGCGTGGGCGCGCACGACGATCAACGAGCAGGCTGACCAGGTCATCGCCCTGGGCCGCGACCTGTATGAGCGGCTCGGCGTCGTGGCGGGTCACTTGGATAGCCTGGGCAAGAGCTTGGTCAGGAGCGTGGACTTCTATAACAAGGCTGTTGCCTCGATGGAGAGCCGTCTCTTGTCCAGGGCGCGCTCCGTTAGTGCTCTCGCGCAGGCATCGAAGAAACCTATGACGGCCACCGAGATAGACCCGGACGCCGCCCAGGTCCGCGCCTTCACCAGGCCGGAGTTAACTGGAGGCGACCAGCGCAGGTGACCCGCGTATCGATTCGACGGGTCACACGGGCCAGTCCACGGGGAATGCACCAGTCACGCATCGCAGACTCGCCACGAACCGTCTGTCCAATAGCGCAAATGAACCGTCGTTATGCCGGGGCATAACTCGACAGCTGGAGTACGATGGTCCCGTAATGGTCTATCTCCTGAAAGAAGGTCATCCCGATGCCGTGGACCAACAACGAGCGTCGCGAACGTTTCAACATGACACTCTTGAAGATGAAGGCCCTGTTTGAAGCAGATCCGGCAGCGGCGGTTCGCAGCCAGAACTTCATTCAAACATTTCATCGGTTTATTGCTTCAGACCTCGAAAGCCACCTAACCTCTCAGGCAAAGAATGCAGGCATCCAGGTCATTCAAGAGGCAAAAATCTTTGGCTCATTCAAATCCAAAGACGTAGATGTTGCCGTCATTCATCCAATTAACGGACCTCTTCTTTTGATTGGTGTTCGCAGCCAAATGAGTTCCGTTGGAAAGAATGTTCTCACGTACTATCAAGACATCATCGGCGAAGCTATTTCTTTACAGGAACGTTTTCCTATGTGTGTCACCGGTTATGCCTATCTTCACCCTCTCGCAGTCGTGCCGTGGGAGAGAAAGGACGGGACATGGACGAATGCGGAAAACCCAGATCATTCACGTTTTGCGCGAATGTACGCAGGAATCGGAAGTCGGGACGATCGCCTCTACAAGCATCAGCTCGGTTCGTACGATCACTTCGCATACTCCGTCGTTGACTTTCAGAGGGACGAACCTCATTTGTTCGATGAACTCGTCCGTCAGGCTGTTCCTGACCTTGACATGTCTATTCTCAGCTTTGTCCCGCGTCTGGTCAATACATTCAATAACCGTAATCTGTGGGTTCAAGGCATCTTCGAAGAGCCAGTTTTAGGCTAGGCAATGAGCTGGGGTGTGCGGCCAGCCTGACATTCATGCACCGGGCAAACACACGCCGCACTCATAGCTGGGATTTACGCCACGTTTCAAGCTCATTGACTCCGGCGTACACTAACTCCAATCCTTCTGCGCCCACCAGATTGACGATGGACGATTCTCCGGTCCTATAAGCTGCCCATACGTCGTTTGAACGTAGGGCTTCGTCCAGATCAGAGTATTTCAATTCTCCACTAGATTCTTCGTTAAGGATCAGTACAGAGTCAGCCTCGCGAGGTACAGCAATCATCACACCGCCGCCGAGGGAATGAATCTGGAGTTCACTGGTGAGTAGGGTGAGCGGCGTGTACCACGATGCCAACAGACGCAATGCTGATACTCCTGGGCGCAAATTGCCGCACAGAACACTATTTGACGCTACCCAGCCCGCATCGTTTAGGTACAGGCGAGGCCGATCACTAAACGCAGTCAACAGCACGTCTGGACGCCGCACGCCTGGGACACGATACCACGGAGTCCGAATACGACACTTGTATGCCATATCGACCCCCTGCCGCTCACCGTATGCAACGTACCGTTTCTCTGACCCCGTCAGCTCCGCCTCTGGCGTCCAGAGCTTAGCAGTCACGGGAATGGAGCTTGTGCCCACGCCTGCACCGAGGAGCTGGCGAGAAGATGCAACGGTGGGGATCAAGGACGTATCGGGAAGTCCGTAGGACTCCTGTTGTTGCGCACCTGGATGAAAGAATTTCTTGTTCCCCGACACGTAACCTATGCTGAACTTGACTCGATGATGCGCGGCTCCTGAATGCGACATCAATTCGCGCATGACATCGAGAGTGTCGCGCGAGAGAAGCGCGCGCTGAAATACGCGTTCTCCTGCGATCACGTCGGCGATCGGAATCTTGACGTTCGAAGCATGGTCAACATCGCAGTCACAATTGAGAGTGTCCCGGACAATGAACCTAACGGTATCAGTGGATTCGCCTTTACGATCCGCGAAGAGGATGAGAACGTTCTGAAGAATGTCGGTGAACACTCGTTGTCTCACGCGCAGGACGCTCAAGGTGCCGAACATTTTTGATAGGTATTCCCACAGCGGTCGCGCATAGCGTACATATGTGAAGTCTAGAGGCAATACGAACGCAAGCCTTCCCCCGTCTTTCAATAGCGCAGTTGCTTTCGCAACGAAAGGCATCCATACGCTGCCTGACTTATCCATCTGTGCGCCCATCGCACGCTGCGATGCGGCGAGAGCGTTTGCTTTGAGGGTCGCGTCCAGCTCTCGGATGCGCACGAATGGCGGGTTACCGATCACGACGTCTACGTTCGGCAACGCCGCATCTCCTAAAAAGTCGCCAACATGCAAGTTGATAGGTTCAACGGCGCCAGCAGCAACTGCCTTCGCGGCGACATCGGGGTCCAATTCACACGCATGCACAACGAGTTTTCGCCACCCGCGGCACTGTCCGTAACGTTGTGCAGCTAAGGCGAATTGCCCGTCACCCACGCTCGGCTCGAGGATAACGTCGTCTTCTGAGCGTATTGCCCAGCGCGTCATATAGTCGGCGGCTGCATCAGGCGTGAAGTAACGCCCCGCTTCTCGCTCAGCTGTGCGCGGCGCGCGTGCACTCATTGCGAGTTTGCGTCCGAATTCTACGATGTCCTCGAGCAAATACACGCGGCCGTGCATCGTTGCGACAGATTTTGGCATGTCCGCCGCAATGCCTGTCTTAGCCGAGCGTGATCGACTGGCCCACACTTTGAACGTATTAACAGATATACCCAGCAGTTCAGCAGCTCGTTGACTATCAACCAGCCCATTGACCGCCACTTCACTCCCAATACGCTCACTCATGTTTATGATTGTACACGATTCGTTTCACTTCAGCTCGAGTCAGGATAGAATGATCTACCGCCGTCTCGATTCATGGTTGTTCGGTTCTTCCGAGGCGGGTGTGGGTGAGCGCGCCGCAATTGGGGATTGCGGGCAGGTGACACTGGAGGCAATCAACGCGTCCTGGCCCGGGGGCCCGACGCGCTAGCGTCGGGCCCCCGCAGTCAGATCAGGACATGTTGCGTCGCGCGCGCGTCAGCGCCATGATTCCCGCAACAATGAGCACCCCCGCAACACCCATGAGCGACGTAGTATCCGCGCCTGTGTGCGCCAGATCCCTATTGAGCTGCGCAGGTGGTGGTACCTCACCAGAATCGGAGGTGGGCACCGTTACCGACGGCGTGGGTGCAGGTGTCGTGGGATCAGGAACAGGCGTCGTCGGCACCGGACCCGGAGCGGACGGGTCAGGGGTGGGCACCGTTACCGACGGCGTGGGCGCAGGCGTCGTGGGATCAGGCACAGGCGCCGTCGGCACCGGACCCGGACTAGACGGGTCAGGAGTCGGGGTCGGACTCGGGGTGGGGCACGGCTCCACGTTGGTTTCTATGGCTGTGCCGTAGTCGTGACTGTTCGTCCCGTCCTCGAAGTTTGTGCCTGCAGCGGTTGTGGCGATGAGATGGCCGTTGCCCTCCACCCGCCAGGTTATGGCTGCCGAATCGCCAGGCTGATTCCACGAGGCATTACCTGCGCCGCATGGGTCAGTGACTGTGGGCGTGGCGGGCAGCGGCACACAGTTAATGACACCCGCTTCTTCGGGCGTCCCGTAATCGTGGGTGCGTGAGCGTGTCCCGTCCTCGTTGTCGAGGATGAAGGCGGGTCGCGTGGTGACAACCAGGTGGCGATCAGCGGTGAGAGTCCACGTGAAGCGTTCGTCGTCTGTCGGCTTATTCCACTGTGCACCGCCACCGGGCGCGCAAACTGCCGATGGGTTGGTGGGGACGACGGGAACGGCGATCGGTTCGGGGATAAACCCGAAGGTGACGGATGAGGGGTTAAGAGTTCCGGGTTCGGGCTTAATATCATGCTCGGTGGGAGCGGTGGCAGAAGCAATGAATGAGAGGACGTCTCGCCCAACCGCGTTAGCCGTTGCCGCGACTGAGATGGTCACTTGCCCCGTCCCCCGAATCTCTGGGATCGTGCCGCTGATCGTGCGCGTTGACGGATCATATGCTAGGTCACTGGGACACGTTGATTTCATGTCCGCGTCACATCGGACTGCATCGATGGAGGGAATGTCGATCATGTTCGGCAACGTAATCGACACCGGGACGTTCGCGGCTACGGACGCTGAATTCGTGACCTTCACTGTCAGGTCAACGGCGTCGCCCTGTTTCACGTCAACTTTGCCCGAGGCGTCAGGAGCTTGCGCCACGCCGTTAACAGCCACATTCGTAGAAGTGGACACATCAACGCACGTGACATACCCCCTCACCGACGCGTCTGCGTCAAGAGTATATGCCGACTGACTCAGACTGGACCGATAGTCCACTGTAAGAACATTATCGATCAAACAGGAAGGGAGAGTTTCCTTGACGGGAACGATTAGTTCGAGCACAGAATGTGCCGGTAACGTGACTCTACCGACAGACAGAACAGGCGTTGAATCCGGACTCTGACCTGTCATCTTCGTTGTCGTTTTATTAGCCCACGCGGGGCACTCAATATTTGTCGTCCCAGCTCCGCACGACATTGAATACTCTACTTCTGAGAAACCATTACTCAACCCGTAAACGTCCTTCAACTCCACATCCGGAATCGGCGTGCCACCCTGATTCTCGTAACGTACCGTATACGTGCGTACCTCTCCAGATGCCACTGTCTCTTTATCTTCTGTCACTGATACCACAGGCGCCATATCACAGGCCGGAGCAGTGATAGTTCCGCGCACCGATGCCGACTTCGCGATACGATACGCTATCTGGATCATGAATGCATCGTTAGACACTTTTCTTTCTCCGCCAATTACACAGCCATGTACTGTCTCGGTCACAGGAACGATCAATTCGAGCACGGAATGTCCCGGCAACGTCACCTTACGTAAAAATAGTGTGGATATTAAATAGTTAGATCCATGCTCTTGCGTAATTGTTGTTCCATCAGCCCACGCGGGGCAATCGATGTTGGTTGTCCCCGGACCGCACGATAGCGAATACTCCACCGTTGCGTAACTGCTTCCTCTCTTATAAAAATCCGACAAATCCACATTCGGAATGGGATCGGCACCTCGATTTTCATAACGCACGGTGTACGTGCGCACCTCACCGGAGGCAACTGTCTCCTTGTCCTGCACCTTTGACACCACTGGTACCATATCACACGCTGGAACTTCTATAGAACCAAATAGGCGCGTAGTCTTACTAATCCCATACACAGACTGTTCCATGGAGGCACGATTGTCTATGTCAAAGATTCCGCCGACCGCACATCCCGACATGGTCTCTGTCACGGGAATGATCAATTCGAGTACGGAATGCGCAGGCAACGTCACAAATCTCCCACTACGCGACCCGAACAGATCCACATATTGAGCACCGTTTTCATCCATTACCGTTTTTGTGACTCCATCGGCCCATGAGGGGCAGGCAATATTGGTCGTTCCCGCACCGCATGAAATAGAATACACAATAGTATACGAACCACTACCTGCTTGGTAAGTATCAGTCAGTTTCACATTCGGTATTGGTGTAGAACCCCGATTCTCGTAACGCACCGTATACGTGCGCACCTCACCCGAAGCGACCCTCTCCTTGTCCTGCACCTTCGATACGACGGGCACCATGTCGAGGGGCGTGGCGGTCTGCTGGGTGACGGTGTTCGTGGACATATCCGTATCAGTGTCACCTGCGGCGGGTGTCACCGTCGCCGTGGTGGTGAGGGATGAATAGTAGGGATAGGTGCCGCCCACTCGAATCTCCACCGCGCCACCTGCGGGCAAGACCGGGATTGTGGCAGTAAGTTTGCCTCCACCTGAAGCGGCTGCTCCGTCTGTCACGCTCAGATCCGCCGGGCATTGGGCGCCGCCAGCACTCGAGGCGCACGTTGCACTTGCTCCGCTAACGCCCGTTCCCAGATCGACGTCAAGAGTTGCCCCATCGCCAGAGTCGGGACCCAGATTGCTCACCTTCACGGTGTAGGTAAAAGGTTCGGATGCGACACCTGTCGCCGCGTATCCGATGATCTGGACGATTAAGTCCATTGAATGGCCCGCGCCAAGCAGGCCAGAGGATGCACCGCCGCCCGTCTCCTCAGTATCAGCGACGGCGATAGGCCCCTGTACAACAATGCCAACAACGGCCAGCACTCCAACTATCGCAACAGTACATGCGCGCACGACAGCCGACGCCAGCGCGCGCCTTGGGCGAATAAAACGACTCACAACATTTCCTCCAACGGGGTAAGCACTGTCAACATTGAGACAGGAGACTAAATTTTGTCCGACAACACTAACCCAGACACCAAACAGTTTCTCGACAACCTATGACGCTGAGGCTTGCCTTAAATTACTTTCAAACGGTTACCAAAAGTTGGCACGCCCACTTTCGCGCATTCCGATAACCGTCCTCACACACCCCCCCCTTCACCACTCCACACTTTCTGACCAACCATGACCAGAAGGAGGTAATCACCACTCCCACACCCACGAACAAGCCAAAACGACGGCATGGCACCGTTTCCACCGTGAAAATTTCCAGCCTGCGCCGCAAGCATTAATCAATTGTGCTCAAACTCACAGCAGTACGATTCTCAAACCCCACCAGCACACATTCGCTCAACAAGCGCAGGCCAGCAGCATCAATCGAGGAAGAGCAAAGAACCCCGCGGTGGCGCGTAACTCCGATCGACGCCAGCGGGTACTTACACTCTCATTCTGAGGTCCCTGCTACGCCTCGGGGCCCTCGCCGCCGCGACTGTAGTGGGCCTGGAGCGCATCCGCCGTGATCTCGACGATGCTGTCCAGGAAGGACTGATCCGTCATGTACGACTGAATCTCCTGGTTTTCCTGGCAGGTACGAACCATGGCGACGCCGACGGCGTTCTTGAAGTCAGCCGACGCTTTGAGCTGGCTCGGGCTGTTCTTCTTCGCCATCGCCTGCGCGGCATCGTTCTCACCCAGGAAACCCCAGAAGGTAGTGATGAACCCGGCGACGCTGCCCTCGGTCACGTCGACGTTCCTGGCCCGGAACATGTCGTTGACGCGGTCGATGACCTCCGCGAGGGGCCCCTTCGTCGGAGTCTGCCCGCCGCGGAACTCGCCGTCGAAACCGGGAAGCACCATCGGCTCGGCGCTGCCCTCGCTCAGGGAATGGTCCTCGTTGATGGCGGAGGGGACGAGCTGCACGCCGGAGAGCTGGACGCCCTCGAGATAGGAGTCGTCGTACTGGTTGCCGTCCATGTGCAGGTTGCGCGACAGGAGGGTGGCCACGATGGCGCGCTTGTGCAGGTCCGGGTCCTGGTAGTCGACGATTTGGCTGAGGAACTGCCAGGCGTTGCGGTAGCTGATCGTGTCCGCGCGGAAGCTACGCAGGGAATCCTTGAGTTCGTTGTCCTTGCCCAGACGCGCGCGCTTCCACGCGTCCTGCCACCGCTCCTTGATGGGCCCCAGGGCCCGCGCGATGGCTTCGCCGCCGGCATCGCTCAGGTACGCGTCGGCGACCGCTTCCATCTCCACCATCGTGTAGATGCCGGCCGTGTCCAGGCGTTCAGCGATCGTGATGAGCGAGTTCGGGTCGACTTCCCCGGCCACGTGCGCGTCCGAGTAGTACATCTTGAAGTCGTCCTCGATGCTGGCCGGCGTGTTCTGGAAGTCCACGACCATGGGCGCGGTCTTACCGGGGTAGGTGCGGTTCAGGCGCGAGAGGGTCTGCACGGCGGCGATGCCGGACAGTTTCTTGTCCACGTACATGGCGACGAGGCGCGGCTCATCGAAGCCGGTCTGGAACTTGTTGGCGACGATGAGGACCTTGTAGTCCTCCTCGCGGAACGCTCGGGCCGTGTCGCCGCGCCCGTTGAGCGAGGCCTCGGTGACGGTTTCTCCGTCGTCGGATTCCAGGGAGCCGGAGAAGGCGACGAGGGGACGAATGTCGGTGTAGCCCTGCTTGTCGATGTAGGAGTTCATTGCCTCGAACCAGCGGTAGGCCTCGAGGCGTGAGCTGGTGACGACCATCGCGCGGGCGGTGCCCGTGAGCAGGGGTTTGACGTTGCGTTGGAAGTGTTCGACGACGACCCGCACTTTCTGCGCGATGGCGGTGGGGTGCAGGCGGGCGAACTGCACGATCGCGGTGACGGCGTGGCCCGTGTCGACCAGGGGTTCTTCCTCGGAGTTGTCGAGCTCGTTCTTGACGCGCAGGAACATGTCGTAGGTCGAGTAGTTGGTGAGCACGTCGAGGATGAAGCCTTCTTCGATGGCTTGGGCCATCGTGTAGGTGTCAAAGGCCCTCCAGTTGCCATCCTCATCCTGGGTGCCGAACAGGCGCAGCGTCTTGGCCTTGGGCGTGGCGGTGAGCGCGATGAAGGTGATGTTGCTGGAGGCGGCGATGGCCGAGTCCTTGGCGGCGAGCAGTTCGTCGGCGCTGACGTTCTCGGGGTCTTCCACGTCGATGTCGGCGAGGAGGGCCTTGAGGCCTCGGGCGCTGGAGCCGGACTGAGAGGAGTGGGCTTCGTCAGCGACGACGGCCCAGTTGCGTCCGCGCAGCTCGGAGGTGTCCTCGATTAGTTTCATTACCTCCGGGAAAGTCTGCAGGGTACAGGTAATGATGTGATCACCTTCGATAAGGGCCTTCTTCAACTGCGGTGATTTCGCCCCCGACTTCTCTCCGACGGTGACTATCAGGCCCCTGCTGGATGAGACCAGGCCCATGTCACCTCGGATGTTTTCGTCAAGGACTGTTCGGTCAGTGACGACGATGACGGAGTCAAAGGTGGAACGGGCGTCGGAGTTGACGTGGCGAATGAGGCGGTGGCTAAGCCACGTGATGGTCTTAGTTTTTCCAGATCCTGCGGAGTGCCAGATCAGGTAACGTCCGCCCGGTCCCTTAGCTTCGATGTCTTCAATGACACGTTCGACGGCGCGTAGCTGGTGGAAACGAGGGAAGACCAGGTATCCATCTTGTTTTCTGCTGCCCCGACCAGGTTCATATAAGGCGTAGTCCTTAAGGATACGCATAAACATGGGGCGATTGAGGATATCTCGCCACAGGTAGTTTGTAGACGAACCAGTTGATGAGGGTGGGTTGCCAGCGTGCCCATTGTTCCCCTGGTTGAAAGGCAGGAAGACTGTATTTTCACCATCCAATTTAGTCGTCATGAACACGCTGTCGTTAGAAACAGCGAAGTGGACGAGCACTCGCCCGGGGGTGAGGAGTGGGCGTTTGGCATTGGGCTTACGATCCTTCTTGTATTGACGGATCGCATGGTTGACAGACTGCGTGTTGTCGGTTTTGAGTTCCATAGTTACCACGGGGATACCGTTTGCACACAGCACTACGTCGATAGACTCGTTAGTAGTGGTGTCAAAACGAACCTGTCGCATAACACGTAGGCGTACGGCATCCGATGCCTCGGTAACCTCGGTCAACTCAGGATTTGCAGGCGGGAACGCCATCATGGGCCCAAACTTTGCTATTGGGCGGCCAACCTGTGCATAGGAGAAACCTGTGCGCAGTACACCAAGTAGACCACCTACAGGTGCGCCTGTGGTCGTGTCCAGACGAGTCTGCTTGTTGAGCTGGCTAGTGAGGTTGTTGAGCAAGCTGCGTTCAGCGGTGGTTCGTGGGCCGTCTGCTAGGTCTGCAGGGATTGCCTTTTCGTATTCCTCTGGGTATTGGGTGGAGAGCCAATGGAGTACGTCATTGGGAATGAGTGCGAGTTCTACATTCCAACCTGCAGATTCGGTGTTTCCTTGCGCCTTATATAACCAGCCATGCTCTGAAAGCTCGGAGCAGATATTGGATTCAAACTCTTGCTCTAGAAGTTGCGCGCGCCCCATCAGGCAACCTTCTTTCGGCCCGTAACAACGTCACTGATGAGCGCGGCCCGGCGTTCGACGAGGAGCGCCTTGAGCTCATCAATCTTTGTGAGCATGGCGTCGATCCTACCGGTCACCTCGTCGAGGTGGTCGGCGATGCGACACTGTTCTTTTATTGAAGGACTAAAGGCGATCCTTGACATCTTCATCCCCATGACGTCGAGGGATGGAACAGGGCCCGATTTTACCAATGAAGGAATAGAAACATCCTCCATAGCATAGGCAAGAAACCGACTGACAATGACGTCCCGGTGCGGTACTAATGCTTGCATATTATTGTCTATGCATGATGGACGCGAGGTAAGGGCATATCGCGCCAAGAGCAGCGCTGCACCAATTTTCGCCATTACAACACTCTGTGACGGAATAACACGTGCGCCCAGTTGATCCGCAATTTCACGAGAGACCGTATTGCCCGAATCTGTCAGCACTTGACGGTCCATGTTCGACAGGGATGAAACCTTATAAAAAGGAAGCTCCTCATCAGGAACCCCCTGAAACTTGTCAGGAAAACCGGAGCCGGATACGACATCAACAACTAATCCAAGCCTCACCGTTTGCCCTACCGACTTAAGGACCGAACGCACGATTTCGCGCCGACGCTCACTCACTAATTCTGACAAACTAGTGAGCTTAGCGAGCATCGCGTCGATCTCGCCGATCTCCTGAGCAAGGTACTTCACAATCGATTTCTGCGTGGAGAGAGGCGGCAACAGCACCCGCATCATCGATAAGTATTCAGGCTGCAAATCCCATTGACTGGGACGCACCCCCTTCGAAAAGCTCGCATATTGAGTTACATAATAACGCGATCGCAGCGCATAATGAAGAAACTCAGAAATCTCAGAATTACGAGACTTATAGACAAAGTATGCTGGTGACACAATACCGCGATAGCCGGAAATGCCAAGCGACCCCTGCCACGTCTTCATCTTGTTGAGAACCAGATCGCCAGGCTCTACAAGCTGATAGGACGCGAGATCATCACCCGCCCTATTATGATTATCGTCTCGGTCCTCTTTTCTGATGACACCATACTCGCGATACACAGACAAAAGCTCTTCCTCAGGGAAGCCAATCTGCTTATCTCGATAGAACAGAGACCAAAAGGGAACACTTCTCCATCCTTCAGGCAGTGTTTCAATCAACAGACTTCACCTCCTGGAACATCTCCGCAAGCGCGCCCATGATTCGCTGCACGTCCGCGTCGATCTCGGCCAGCGGGCGAGGCTCCTCGGGCACATAAAAGATACGGGTAAACGGAATTTCGTTACCCTCCTTAGCCTTTGACTCGTCCCAGGTTACTCCGGGAGCAAAAGGTAGAACCTCGGTGGCCATGTGCTCCTCTAGGTCCTGGCTCGCCGGCACGCGCTCCACGATCTTCCAACCGTCCGCCAGCACGGGAGCCCCCTTGCGGTCCACCGCCAGGGGCGCGTTCTCGTCCGGGACGGCCA
>ERZ772779.507-NODE-507-length-18188-cov-10.104671_pt1 | contig 18188 bp, 16 predicted proteins | sample MGYA00511360_ERZ772779 | MGnify/ENA primary metagenome ERZ772779 (study PRJEB29015, sample SAMEA2738112) | human oral metagenome | biome: human oral; feature: human-associated habitat; material: saliva | place: China | collected 2231 ...
TTTATAGTTTCGTCTGTTAAGTTAAATTTTGTCAGTCTTCTTTTTCTGAGTTATTAAAATTGATTAGAACTTTTGAGGCTGGGCAAAATCTTAATTCCTGAAGAAAATGGAGTAAATCTTCCCACAAGAAAACGCATAATATCAAGCTTTTTCAACACCTGATACTATGCGTTTTTTTTTTGATTTTAAAAACTTTTCGCCCAGCTCAAACAACTAACAAAAATTATAAGTATAGTTTATTTTATAATTTGAGATCTAACAATCATTTCGATTCGTTAAATCTTTCAATCTTTCTTCTCCAGATTTAAGCATCTCTTTCTCCACTTGATTCCATTCTCCAAATAGTAAATCATGAAGAACGGTTGCTGCTGAAGTTGTATTTTCTTTTGAATCATATACACAACTTCTATCTCGTTGATAAATTTGAATTCTTTCAAAGATAGCTAGTTCTTCCAATTGCCGTGTATTATCAACTAGATGATTTACAATGAAATCATGATGTTCTTTTGGAGTTGCGCGTGCTTGATTTGGATTGATAGCGTATAGTTCTTCGTATCGGATAAGGGTGCTCAGATAGGACAGCTTAGGCTTTGTCGCAATCAAGGCTAATTGTACTTCATATCCCTTATTTTTCAAGAGTTGTGCTGTTTTCTTTGGAACATCAATAGTTCGTAAAGTTCCCTCTATCAAAAGATTGTATCCCAAATGACTCAATTCTGTTACTAAAGACTCTACCATTTTCCCTGCAAAATCTTTGGTGTATTCTACACTGTCTTTGCCATATTCTTGCTGCAGTTCTAAATAGTGTGGATGCTGAGAACGAAAACTATCTCCATCTATGATAACAATATTTCCTTGAAATTCTTTCTGTTTAATACGATGAATTGTAGTCTTACCAGCACCACTTTGCCCTCCAAGCAAAATCGCTATAGGTTGCTTACTGGACTTTTTTCCTCTTGTCAGAGAACGAAGATTCCGTGCTAGAGCATGTTTGAATTCACTATCAGTATAATCTTGGATTTCCATTAGGCTACCATCCGTTTTTCAGATATCTCTAACATACGTTCAATTCCATCCAAATAGCCGCTATACCTCTCTATTTCATCAAAATTTTCTACTAAATAGATATTCGTATGAATCAAGTCAGATAGATCATCACTCATTAAAATCCAAGGATTAGATTCATCATCAATGCTAATTCCCTGACTATCTTGATAACGATAGAGTCGAGATAAAAGATTAGCACCTCTTTCTTTCACAATTTCAATTTTTAAAGTCAATTCATAATCTTCAACAGGATTGAGCATTTTATCTTCTCCTACAATATCGACATAAGATACATTAAACTTCTGACAAATGATGTCTATTAATTCGGTAGAGACTGAACTCGTTCCATTTTCATAACGACTCAAGCTATTTCGAGAAATTCCTATAATTCGTGCAAATTCGGGTTGTGTTAAGTCATGTGTTTTACGTAAGGATTTTATGTTCTTTCCAATCATGGCAAACTCCTTTATTTTTATAATTCAATTATAGCATAAAAAAGCATAACGCACCAAAATTGGTGCGTTATTGACTGTTTTTCCTAAACCTCTCTAAATTCTTCTCCAATTGTTCCTTATGAAGTTGATTCTTAGCTTCCTTTAATGTGTCGTCCAAAGTTTCTTCTCTGTAAGTTGCTTCTGTTTTTAGTTGTTCTGATTCTTGATCTGGAGTGAAAATGATATCTAACAGTCGGTAAATTTTTTCAAGATCTTGGACAGACATATCAGATAGTCTATGAATCAGCTTTTTAAATACATCACTATTGTCGTGATTTTTCTTAAAAAATGTTGTAAACATCTATAACCTCTCAAAAAAAGCAGCCTCTTAGGACTGCTTAGTGTAATTCGGAAATCGCATCATAAATGGACTGCAATTTCTTATTGTCTTTATTCTTTGTGTCAATCAAAGTATGTAGCTCTTCAATTTTCTTTTGACTACTTTGAATATCGCTATTGTTATCCGCAATCAGTCTTTTAAGATGTTGCTGATAACTTGTAGTGATATCTGTCTCTTTTCCTGTTCTAACCTCTGTAACTTTGGGTTTAGAACTAGAATTTGATTCCGTCACAGGTGCTTGTTTTCGCTTTTGAAAAGCTGCTTCATAATTTACATCATTACCTCCTTGATGATTTCCAAATAAGGCCGCAATTTTATCCGGATCTTCTTGATTTTCTGGTTTACTTTCTAATGGTTGATTAAAATTCCAATCTTTTGTCATTCACTCATTTCATCCTTTCTAAATTCAGAATCATCGAATTGTCTTTCTCTACCAAAGGCATGGTCAAGAGCTTCTTCAAAACTCATGTGACTAATGCTTTGACGCCTTTTGAACGTCGCAAACATCGCTGTCTCCAGTTGCTCTTTGTAAGCAGCGAGTTTTTCTGTCTCTCTTGCTACCTTGCTTTCTTGCCTAGTGACCTTTTCTTCTAAGCGTTCAATAATGGTCATATACGAACCTCCTTCATTCTAATATTAGCTAGATCAGCTTGATTTTGTTATCACAATTCTAAACATTGAGAGGATTGTCTCACTGATTGGTGTCCTAATGTCTCTTTTACAGTTTCAAGCATACATTGTAAATCTGATTTCTTTTCTCTAAGAACATCATTCCAGTCTATTTTTTCTTTCCCAGATTCATTATCAGGTAAATCCAGTAAAACAGGAAATCCTGATTGAGATAACTTATCAGAAAAATCTTTTCCAGCATCATCACAATCTACCGCAAGTGTCAATAAATCAGGATGATTATCAAAATAGCTGGTGGTATCACGAATTGTATTGATTAGAGGCAATAACTTTGAAGGTATTACTGTATCTAAAAATTCCAACTTCTGATTTTCTTCAGCTATCAGTCGTAAAGTTTGATAAGCCACAACAGACCTTTTTAATCCCTCCATAGATACCAAACGAACATCTGATAGACTTTGTTGATGAAGTTCGTAATAGCTCATTAAGTCGATGAACGATTCACAAAATATTAGTCTATTGGGGTGACCAATATCAAAGGATATTCCAACATGTCCATGGCTTCCTTTTAGAATCGTTTTCAACCTCTCTCTTGGAAGAGAATGATTCTTATAAATCCCTTGTAAGCTTGCTGCCTGCAGTTTGTGACGATGATCAAAACTTTTAAAAACAATAACAGGTTCAACAGTTTCATTTGTTTTCCAACTAGCTTGTGCTATCAAACCTTGTTGAATCATCTTTTCTATGATTTCTTCTGAGATTCCTCTACATTTTGTTAAGTAATATCTGGCCAGACTGCAGTTAGAATCTTCTACTCTCTTTAAAGGATAATAAAATGGTCTCTCTCTTTTTTCTTGAACAGCTTCTTTTTGAAAAGGTTCTTCAGAAAGAAAAGCTAGAGCTTCTTTAAAGGAAATTCCCTTAACAAGTCGAACAAAATCAATAACATCACCTTGAATATCTCTTGAAAACCATTTAAAAGTATTGGTATTCGAAAAAATCCGAAATGAATCGTGTTCAGGATGTTCATAGACACTGCTAGAAACTTGTTTAAAGGAGATACCTAATCGATTGGCTACATCAAGAATTGAAATTTGCTTACATTCTTCTATTTCCATGTAATATCATCATTTTGTCGTAGTATTTGGCAATGATGGAACTGATGATGATTCTTCTAAGGTTTTGGGAGTTGCCTTATCTAAATCATCTAACCCAGATTTCCAAACCTGTACTTGATTGACCAATAACTTACCAGGTAGTTTAGAATAGGACAATTTAACCGTTCTGGTTTCTGTCTGATTGGTCTTTGATTGGTTGGCATTCTTTAAATCAGATACATAGGTTACATTATAAGACACCATGGCAATGGCTTGATTCGTAGTCTGATTGACAAAGATATCAGCTTTTTCAAAATGATAATCCAAAATATAATCCTTATACACTTGGTTCATGGCATCATTTTGACTTGACAATTCTTGGGAATAAGCCGATTCAGTCATATAAGGTTGAATACGTGTATTATTTTCTCCGAGCTTTTCTTTCGTATAGTACTGCGTCAAAAATTCTTTTACAGTATCTGATGACAAAATGCTGGCTTTATCTTCTCCTTGTTTATCCTCTACAAGTTTAGCTGCAGCCAATTCAATCTCTTTGCGACTTTGTTTAGCAGTAGAATGTTGACCAGCAGTATATCCCATCATGAGAATAAAGCTAGTTGCAGCTACTGTTCTAACACTAATTAAGGCTTTAGTTTTGACTTTATTTAACATCTTAGACCTTCTTTCTATAAAAACTAAGTCAAGAATACCAGATAAAGCTTGAAAAAAGTATCACAGAAGTAAAAATGCCACCCGAAGGTGGCCAATATAACTTACAAAATTAGTAATCCGTCTGATAAATTTTTTTATACAAACCATTTTTCAGATATCATAGACATAATGATTTCCTCCTTAATTACTAATAGATTATCAAATTTACTGTTTATTAGAATGAGTAATATGTGCAATTTTTGTAAATAAATTAAAAAAGCTGCATCTTCTGCAACTTTTTAATCTGGTGGAAAATAGCCCAACTGCTCAGCAATGTGAATCGCCTCCTGCCTGTTAGTCACTCCCAATTTTGAAAAGATATTGGCCAAGTGATTGGAAACTGTACGTTTACTCACATAGACCTTGTCACAGACATCATCAATGGTCAAGCCATTTCTAACCAGTTCTAGTATCTCGATTTCTCGTGGTGTTAACACCTCTACCATCACTTCATCTGAAAAGACCTTACCACCTAGATAAATTTTTTCCAGTTTTTTCACCAACTCATCTGGGTCCATACTTTTGTCCAGAAAACCATAAGCCCCCATAACTTTAGCTCGGTGTTCATACATTTTTTTACTGTAACCTGTCAAAATCACAACCTTACTAGAACAACCATTGTCGATAATCTCTTGTGCCAAGGTCAGCCCATCATCTTGATACAGACTCGTCAGGTTGATATCAATCAAAATAATGTCGTAGTCATTAAAAGCAATCTCCGAAATAGTCGAAAAATTATCTACTAACTGGACCTTTTTAATGTTTTCCGATAACTCTAAAATCATCTTGATACTTTGGCTAAATAATTTATGATCATCAATTAACAAAATTTTCATAACACAACTCCTTATCAATCGGGAGAGTAATTTCTACACGAAATCTCTTATTATTTTCAAAGATCTGCATTTGACCACCTAAAACACTAATTTTATTAGATATATTTTTCAAGCCATAACCTAAGGATTTTTCTGTTTGAAGGCAGTCATTTTCAGAAATGATAAAAATAGCGTCATCATGCACATTAATCTTCAAAGAAATCCTTCCACCACTAGCATACTTAACGGCATTGGTCGCCAACTCCTCAACCAGACGATAGGCAATTTTATCGTAAGGAGATAAAAGCCTAAAGTGGGCAGGAAACTGTGTGACTACTTCATTTTCTGCGTGATAGCGTTTGACAATCCGATTAATCAGCCCTTGATACTGGATGTCTAACTGCTCGTCTGTTTCTACCATTGGCTGATAATAATCCATCCGCTCACGAATCCGCTGAACCAACTCCTCTGTTACCAGATTGATCTGTTCACCAAAAACTTGATTACTACTATATTTATTGAAATTTTTTATTGCCATAACATTTTGCAGGATTTCATTGTGAAGAAATTCGGAGAACTGTTGTTCTGTATCTTCATTTGCCAGCAGATTTTTCACCATACGGTTACGCTTTAAAAAGAGAACTTTTACATAATCCCTAGAATCTAGCATTTCAGCAGAACGAAAGAGGCGAATTAATTCTTCCGAACAAATCCCGAACAATAGTAACATGATATTCAAGACCAAAAAGCTCGTGTTTAAATCTAGACGAAAGATGATGAAAATGCCTACTAACAAAAACATAACCAGTAAAAACAAGCGTGAAAAAGCTTTTATATAGGACAATTTTAACTCTGATACCTTTTTTTGAAGAGAGCTGATAATTGTTTTGAAGTGTAAAAAAGCTAAAATGCCAACAATTTCCAGATACCAGACTAGGTTCATCACCCCTGAGCCCTTCGTATTGATATACAAAAAGAAATAAGAAAGAGGCAATATCAAAGCTAATATCCACAAATTTCGTCTCTGATACTTGAGTTTGCTTTTCAACTCTTTATGATATAAAATCAGTAAAATCAAGGGAACAAGGTTTAAAAAGAAAGACGCAAACAAGGACAGAAATAGAAAAATTGAAGGACTTAACAGATATGAACTAATAGTGATTAGTGTCAACACAAAGGACACACTCAACAGTTCTTCTCCTATTTTCTCTCCCAGAAAGATAATAGACAGAGAACTATACACCAATATAAAAGAGTTGAGCGGATGAAGAATATCAAAAAAGTGCAACAGGGTGCTCGCAACTCCTTGATTAAATATGGATTGCCAGCTAATGAGAAACATCATCAGGAGCAACCAAAGTTTCAACTCACTATACCGAAAGGTCACAATATTACAAATATAGCTAAATACAATTAAAGCAATAATCAGCAATAAAACCATCTGCAAGGAAAAATCTGTCGAAAAGTCCAGAGGGATCCTATGATAAATATAAATCATTAAAGCTAGATGATTCAAAATCGTCAACCACCACAATAAAAGTGAGTTTTTCGAGAACAATTTGACAAACTGTTTCATATGTATCTACTTCCTGAACTACTTTAATATTATTATAACACAATACCAGAATTGCAGGATAGGCAACTCTGGTATTTGAGTTAATTTTCAATAATTTGCCAACTTACTCTGTAAGTCACTAGCAAGTAAAGGACAAAGAGTAAAACCGCTACTCCCAGATAGGTGATATCAATAGAAATGCTGGTATTAGCGAAATTCTCAAAATAGCCCAAAAGAGCGGTACTCAAGGCAAATGCTAGCGGACCTGCGATGACCAGCGGAACCAAGAAATAACTTAGAATCTGTTGCAAAAGAATAGAGCGATTTTGCTTCCTCTTATTCCCAAGAAGATATAAGATTTGATAATCATTGACACTATCCAAAGCACTTGTAGAAGTTTGAAGGGACAAGATACTGAGGGAAATAATGATAAAAATAACACTGACAAAAATCATGACAAAGACAATGACGCCCATAAATCCAAGATAAATCTCAAAAATTCTTCCTTTGGTTTGATAGGTGAATGGATTCAACTCTGCTCCATCACGAGTGAAGTAGTATTTTTCTATCCACTGACTTAAGAATGTTTCTACTTTCCGTTTGTCGATATTTTCTTTGAAATTGGCAACATAGGTCGTGTGGTCTTCCGTCAATCCAACTACTACCCTATCTGGTACAATTAAGGTTCCTGTGTCATTTGTACCCACTGACGATAAAAAGTAAACTGTTTCAAGTGGCTTTGAAGACGCAAGATTAAGAGAATAACCGTTAATCATGAGGGTTTTTGTCGTTAATAGAAAGTCCTGAATCTGCTTGGCAGTTCCTTTATAGTTAGCATTGACCAGAAATTGGTTATCTGCCAAGTCAACCTCTCTTTCACCTTGCAGTTTGCGGAGATGATTGTAGGCAGAAATTCCTAAAATCGGTACTTTTGATTCAGGAAGTTCCTTATCATGCGCCCAGAGATTGCTAGTATCAATCAAATCTTTATAGATTAAATCACTAGAATAGATAGGATAGCTGTACTCCTCTTTGATGAGGTTAAAGTCAAATCCATCTGCTTTTAATCTGTCTTTGACAGATTCCTGAGAAAACTGGAACTCCTGACCACGATAGAGATTGACAGTTACATCATAAGGTGAGTATTTGTTCAGCTCTCGGTTCATAGTCGTATAGGCACTACCACTAAAAACTAGTAAGCTGAGAGCCAGTGTCAAGGTCAAGGATAAGACAGCCAACGTGACCGAATTACTATCAGCTTGTTTTGAAAATTGACGGATTTTAAAAGTGTTTAATTTGTTATAGTAGGTTTGAGGCAGTTTTCTAAGGGAAACCAAGATAAAATGGCTCAAGGTATTGTAAAATAAAATCACAAAAATCACGAAGACAGATACCAGCAAGATACCCCAACTTTTCAAGAATGATAGATGGTGATAGTCTGAAAAATAGAGAGCACCAAAACCGATAACAGCTGTCGAAAGAATAAAGAGAAGTGCTTGAAGAACTGGCTTGCCTTTTGCCAAGACAGATTTCTTGACCCCATTTTCTTGAATGAGTGCAATGATATTTTGCTTTCTAAAGGTAAGAATGTCCATGACACCAACAATAAAACTGGTTACCAAATAGGAATAAACTAGTAAGATGACAGACTTACTATCAAAGAAAAGCAGACTACCAAAGTAATTGGCCATAAAAAACTCAGATGCAATCTTAGCTAGAATGACCAGTAAGAACACTCCAAGCAAGAAACCTAGAATCAAGGAAAAGATATTGACCAGCATGGTTTCAAAGAACAGGGTACGGATAATCTGCTTCTTCTTCATTCCCAGCGTTGCATAAAGTCCCAGCTCTTTCTTGCGCCGTCCCAGGACGAAGTTTGTGGAATAAACGACGAGAAAGGCAATCGCCGATAGAATCAGATAGGAAAGCAAGCCCATGTACTGACTCATCACCGTCGTCAACATTTCCTTTGCCCCTGATAAACTTTGCATCACTGGATGGCTTGGTAAAGCATTAAAAGCATAGAGCAAGCTATAAATCAAGGTTAGACTGAAAAAGTAGATGGTGTAAGTCTGTAAATTTCGAAATACATTTCGTAAAATTAATTTTGGATACATACTCTCTTCCTCCTATCTGGTACGACTGTAAATCTCTTGCAAATACTGTTCATTAGATAAGCTGTTACGTTCCAAATCATCCATAATCTTTCCATCGCTAAGTAGCACCATCCGTGAAGAGTACTTGGCTGCGGCAGGGTCATGCGTAACCAGTAAAATGGTAATACCAAAACTTTTATTGATTTCCTGCAAAAGTGCCATCAGTTTTTCAGAATTGGCAGAGTCCAAGGCTCCTGTCGGCTCATCTGCGATAATCAGTTTAGAATCATCAATCAAGGCTCTAGCAGTTGCCACACGTTGTCGCTGGCCACCTGATAACTGATTAGGAAACTTATCTTTTAAGTTTTGAATGGCCAACTTATCCAAAATTTCCTCAATCTTATCCTGATTTTTTTTGATATTTTTCCCCTGAATTTGAAGAGGTAGAATGATATTTTCATAGACCGTCAAGGTTTCCACCAAGTTGTAGGCTTGGAAAATATAGGAAATGTTTTTAGCACGATAGTCAGCTAGTTCATTTTCCTTGGCATGGATGATGTCAAAATCTTCAAATCGAATCTCACCTGATGTTGGTTTATCAATCGTTGAAATACAGTTGAGGAGTGTTGTTTTTCCACTACCACTGGCACCCATAATTGCCAGAAATTCACCTTTTTCAACGGACAAGTTCACATCTAATAAAGCATGAACGATATTATCCCCTTGACCAAATGTTTTCGTTAATCCTGTCACAATAAGCTGTTTCATCATTTCATTCCTCCGTTTCTTTATTACTCTCTCATTATACGGTTTCTTTCAAGGTTTTCCATGAGTATTTTGTGCAATATATTCAAGTTATAAAAAACCGATGCCTTTTTCAGGTATCGGTCGATGTTGATTATTTGCGATCGTTTCTTTTTTTCATAAAGTAAACAATCCCTATGACAACAACTCCTAAGACCAGTACAGGTGCATAGAATTCTAGTGTCCCAATAATTCCTTCCATTTTATCCTCCTGTCAAAAAATAGAGAGTTTTATCCACAGCGCACGTTTGGCGAAATACATTCATATGAATATGTAAATCACCAACCACATCGCCCCTGTGCTGTTAATCTAACAGCCGTACGCCACCCAGCAGCAGATTTTCCATCCAATTCTTGGATATTAATTTCCATAATCCAAAGAATCAATCTCAAAGTTATCTTGTTTTATTTGTATTTCTCCCGTCAATATAACACTAAATCAAAGTGCAGTCAAAGTTTTGTAATAAAATACTAGAATTTTCCTTTTGTTTTATCTAACAACGAACATTATTTGTCGTACACTCATAGGAACAGGTGAAACACAATCCACAGCGACCTGCTAGTGTCATTTTAAAAGCTGTGTACCACCAGCTCCTGATTTCCCGGAAAGTTCTTGGTTTTCAACCTCGAAACTTAGAGAATCAATCTCTGGACGACTTGTATTTTTAGCCATAAGGTTGCCTCCTTCCTTCTTTTAGATGATCATCTTTACAGTAACTAGTATAAACTCTAGTATTGGCTAAGTAATGAGTAAATCGTGCAAGTTTCTTATTTTCGAGAAAAATTTTTATAGTGCCCAATTAAAAAGTAGCTGAACAATCTCTTGCTCAGCTACTTTTTAATCTTCTTGTCCAACTAATGATTTTCAAAACACCACATAAAAGTAAGGATAGATTAAATACCGCATAAAATCCTGTAAAACTGATCAGACCATTCTGGGATAAATCTTCCATATAAAGGGTCGGTTCAGTAAAGAACAGATAAATTCCATAGCCCTCCACGAAAATAAGAAAACTGACAAAACCAATAAAGAAAAGTCCACTGGCAATAAGAAAGAGTCTCCATAAAAGAATAAGAATTCTTCCTATTGCTAAAAAAATTACTGGGATAAGGAGTAAATCATTCATGACTTTCTCCTTTCTAGTCAATCAACTGACGATAATGGGTGGCAAGAGAGGAATCAAACTCTTCTAATTTTTGAACTAAGTCCAAATACTCCTCTTTTTCATGTTCTTCAAAGTCCACACCTCGATGATTCTGAAGAGCGATTTCCAATTGACTAGTAAGTTCTCGTATAGAAAAGCTGTAATCGCCTGTCACTTCCTCATAATGTTCCTTTAACTCCTTGTAGGCTTGGTATTCTTCAGGTGTTTGAAATCCCTGTACCAAAGCCTCTTCTAATTGATAATAGGTATCTTCCATCATAATCGTTACCTCGTTTCTTTCTATCTTTATTTTACCGCGCTTTTCTTTTCTTGTCCGCTATTTGTATCTATTTTTTAATCCAATTCAAAAGAAAGTTGCTCCTGCTTTTCTTTTCCTTTTTCGTGGAATTGTCGTAAGGCCTGATCAATAATATCTAAATCCGTTTCTGTTTCAATCAATGGCGCGAGTACATCGTATTCGGCCTTTTTAGTTTGATAATCCTCTTCCTTTGGAAAATTTTTCTCAATTTCTACCTTAGCAGTAGTCAATTTATCCTTTAATTCATCCAATAAGTTCTGTGTTTTCACTTGGTCATCTTTAATGTGATCAATCGTATGCTGAAGCCTTTGAATCGTTCCCAAAGGAGAATACAAATCTAAACTGACAGAATACTGATTTTCTCCTACAATCTTAACAGAGAAGGTTTCAGGAAGAGGTTGATTTGTTGGAAGACTAAGCATTTTAATGTCAAATCCTCGATAACTGGCTAGGGTACGAAATTCTTTGCTGTCAGCTTGATTATGACGGATAAGACGGTGTAGGGATTCACCTGCTTCAGCTCGTTGCTCAAAAGCTTGTTTGCCTACTGTCATAGAAAATGCCTGGTCTTTCGATATTTCAGACTGTTGAATGTCGCCTTCATACTTGCTTAATCGTTTCTCAAGAATGGGAATATTTTCTTCACAGTAAGAGATTGTATGACGATAGTGATCCTTGCTACGTTGAAAGGCGCGTCTTTGATTTTCTAATAGAGTTAGATCATTCTCTAGTTCCATCTTATATTTGAGATAAGGATTACCTGTTGCTAGTGCCTTAAAATCAGAAGCTGTCATGGTCTGCTCATCAATGTCTTCTGCAGCACGAATCGGCTCCTTAGAAGTCATAATCTGCTTAATATAACGGAGTTTGTTCTCCTGAGTTGCCCATAGATAATTATCAAACGAACCTTTGGTAATATAGTGGTAAATATCCACTTCCTTGTTTTCATTTCCCTGTCGGATAATACGTCCATTGCGTTGCTGAATGTCACTTGGTCTCCACGGTACATCCAGGTGATGAACTGCTTTCATCTTGCTCTGAACATTTAAACCTGTTCCTCCTTTTTCAGTTGAGGCAAGGAGAATCCGCACCTCTCCTGCATTGACCTTTCGAGACAAACTATTCTTCTTTTCATCACTATTGGCATCATGTACAAAGGCAATTTCCTTACTAGGGATTCCTCTATCAACTAATAAAGCCTTAATCTCAGAATAAACATCAAAGCCATTATCCTTTTTCTTAGGTGTGCCAATATCTGAAAAAATCATCTGAGTAGCCTTATTTTCCATTCCTTCTCGATAAATTCTCTCAACATTATCCACTACCTGAAGCAGTTTATGATTGTCTGCTAGACTATAACTAGAGTCCAATAAACGCATATCAATAGCTAGTTTCCGTGCCTCACCCGTAATTTTTAACATGTTATCCTGGCTCGGATCAACTGTTCCACATTTGACCATATCTGACCTCATAACTAATTCTTCTAAATAGAGTTTCTGGTTTTCAGTTAACTCACTCTCAATAGGGATAATATGAGCTTCTGGAACAGGTAAATCCAACATATCTTGTGTTTGAATGTCGGCTGTTTCTTTATAGATTTTCATCAACTCAGGTAGATTGACAAACTTTTTAAATCGTTTCTTAGGCTGGTACTTATCCCCTGTAGGAGCTAATTCCATAGAGTTTTGAATTTCTCCAAAAGCACCTACCCAAGAGTCAAAATAATCAACTTGATAGCGTTTTAAGATATCTGGTTGAATATAGTTCATCATAGTATATAACTCACTAATAGAATTGGAAACAGGTGTTCCTGTCGCAAAGACAATATTTTTAAAATCATGTTCTTCCTGAATCTGTCGAACCTTCATTTCCATATCCACGTTCTTCTTAGAGGTTGTATTGGTAATCCCTGCTACATTTCCAAGTCCAGTAATTGGACGAATATTTTTAAAGTGATGTGCTTCATCCACAAAGAGAAAATCAATTCCTAAGTTCTCAAAATCAATAAAACTATCACGATTAAAGCGTTGGAGTTCTTCCAATTGTTTCTCTAGACCACTTATTGATTGCTCTGCTTCTTTAACGGTATACTTATTTTCAGAATGTGTTTTAATCTCTCGTAGTTCATTGAGTTTATCCTCTATATAGTTCATCTGTCTTTCCTTACTGACAGGGATTTTTTCAAATTGAGAATCCCCAATGACAATGGCATCGTAATCTCCTGTAATAATACGTGACACAAATTGTTTTCTTCTCGCCTTCACAAAATCTTTCTTAGTGGTCACAAAGACTTTTTTAGTAGGGAAAAATTTCATGATTTCTTGGCCAAATTGAGCAGACAAACTAGAGGGCACCACATACAAGGGCTTATGAACCATCCCCAACTCCTTTAATTTAAACCCAGCACCAAGCATGGTCAAGGTCTTTCCTGAACCTACCTCATGAGCTAATAAAGCTCTTTTTTCTTCTACGATTCTTTGAATGGCATTCTCTTGATGAGGGCGAAGGCTGATGTTTTGTGCCAAGCCATCAATGACTAGATGGCTACCGTCATACTCTCGACTAACCGTTCGATTATAAAGACGATTATAGCTTTCTTCAATGACTTGTTGGACTTCTGGATACCGTGAGACAAATTCTTGAAAGAGCTCTTGTAAATGCTGCTCTTTTGCTCTTAGAACAGAGGTTTTTTCCAAATCTGTGATGGTCTTTTTCTTTTCTCCTTCCGTAACAGTCATAGTAATCGTCGGTTGGTTCGAATTAAGTAAATTCTCAAAAATCTTTCTTCCTGTATCATAACGTGACCCACTAACTCCAAGACTACTATCTTTGGCACTTGGATAGCGATAAGCAAATGATGTCCTTAAATGAACCTGCCCATCAACAGGATTCACTTCAATGACTTGTTCAACATCTGGCGAAGACAATTCAAATTCACGATTGGTAAAACATTCAAAGGCAAATTTACCATAAACGGATTGAGGAATCCAACGTGACCCTATTTTAAACTCAATATCTGCCAGATGAATCCTTGGAGGGCGAACAGATTCTAACAAATCTAAAGCATGGTTCCAATCATATTCTTGGTTGTTTTCCTCCACTAATAGTTGAACTACTTCTATCTTGTTGAGAATGTCTCCTGATAAAAACTGGTTCTTAGAAAGATATTTTCTTTCTCCTCTTAAATAGCTTTCTGGATCCATTAAAATCTGGTCTCCTAACTCATCTAAAATAGCAGCTTGGCTATGTTCGGGATAAATTGATACCATATAGTCTAAATCAACCCCTCTACCATCCGATAAACTAGAGTTTAAGGCATCTAGAGCCGTTGAAACTCTTGCAATCACTCTCTCTGGCCTAACCAATGCTTTCTCAAAGGCTAAAGATTTTTTATATTTTACTTTCTGATCTTTAGAATCAATGTATTCATCTTCTAAACTTGCTAGTAAAGAATACTTATCGTCACTATCAAATAAGTTCCGATTAACGGAGGCATTCAAGTATCCAAATTGACTTACAAAGCGGTCATAGTCACGATTCAATTTGCCAAGCAATTCCTGAAAATCAGCCCGACTATAATCTTGATGACGTTGAATTTCAATTAAGGATTGATAGGTCTCTCTCAAATCAACCATGCCCTTAATGCGACTAATATCCTTATCCGATAAGGGACTTTCATAAAAGACAGTTTTTTTGAACAGTCCCTTATATTTCCCTCTTTTACTCGCTTCTTCTGACTTGTAAACATCTAGTGCTTCCTCATCTGTCAAATGAAGTTGCACGAATCGGTCTATTTTATGTTCAGACAAAGAACTGTCCCAAGCTTTAAAATCTCCCTTCTCATCTACATAATAACTAATTTCGTCTACTTTTGAACTTTTCCGAATGCCATGCGTATCTCGGTAATAAATTTGATTTCCCTCATATCCAAAAGAATAGAGCGCTAAGTCCTCACGTATACGACTTGGGATAGAATTATCCACTTCTTCTTGGATAAAAACAGGTGCTTTCAAAGAATTGTCAATTTGTTTAGGTGCTTCCACATTCCCTAATGCTTCCATAATGTCAGTAGCTAATGTTTCTGATACCCCCTTAACATTGAGAGTTCCTCCATTAAAATTACGTACCTCATATTCACCCAAAACTTGTGTATTGTATTTCCCATCAAAATATGGATTAATCCAGACACGCTTATCCTCCTCAAAGGGAATAGAGCCACTAAAGACAAGCTCATCTTCATTAAGATTCTTTGCTAGATCCTTTTGAAAGAAGAGGAGGTCTGTGGTCACTCGAGTACCTGCAATCTTTTTAAAAGCCGTATCCGGCAACCGAACTCCCCCTAAAAAATGAGTGTTGGATTTAATTTCTTGTAAGACATTATCTGTCCGCTTATCCATTGTCCCGATAGATGAGATAATCGACACTTGTCCTCCGTCTCTTACTAAATCAAGTGAGTGTTTGACAAAGTAATCATGAATCATATAAGGTTTATCATAGTTTTTATCGGCAATGCGAAAATTTCCAAAAGGAACATTCGTTAAGACTAAATCAAAACTATTATTTTGATAGGGAACTTCTTCAAATCCTCGCACTTCAATATGGGTATTGGGGTGGAGTTGTTTTGCGATTGCGCCTGTCACGCTGTCTAATTCAACTCCATAGAGTTCTGACCTCTCTCGTATACTTCTAGGCATCGCCGCAAAGAAGTTCCCAGTCCCCATAGAAGGATCTAATATCCTTCCTCCCTCAAAACCATCATCCAGTAATTTTTGCCAAATCTGGCGAATAATCATTGGGTCTGTATAATAGGCTGTGAGAGAACTTTGTTTCATGGTCGAGTATTCTGATTTACTTACTAAGCTCTTAAGAGTTAAACGTTCTGTTTCATACTTTGGATTGAGTTCATCGAAAAATTCATTGGCAAGACCGCCCCAGCCGACATACTTGGCTAGTAGCTCTTGTTCTTCTGGATTCGCTTGTCGTCCCTCTTTTTCTAATCTTTTAACAAGTTCAATTGCGGCGATATTCGTTTCAATTTTTTCTCGATTTGTCTTAGGGTAAAAGTCCTCTAAATCATCTGGAAAAACAAAATCTTTAACGGGGACATCCGTCTCTTCTATATCTGAAATAAGCGTTTCTGTTTCCTTATCCTTATCATTTTCCTTTTCATTTTCTTCTTCCAGATAGGAAAACAAATCTATTTCCTGACTTTCACTTGATGAATCAATCTCAATCTCTGAATCTTCTTTTTCAAGTTCTACATGAGACAATACTTGTTCAATCTCTTCCAAACTGTTCAAGTATAAGATAGGATTTTCTTCAAATAACTGCTTGGAATCATTGAATAGCTCTAGGCGAACTAAGTCATTTAACTGGGCATTTTCAATCGAAACCAACTGAAATACTTGTCCTTTATAACTTACTTGTGAACCAATCGGATATTCCCTCAAAGCTTCTTCTACAATTTTATCTACTTTAGATAGGGAATGAACTTCCACATTTTCTTCTACCTGGTCAATATTATCTAAAGGTAAGACCACTTCCTCTACTTGCTTAGACTTTTCTCTTATAGCCTTTACTTCATCAAAATGAGTAATAATCTTCAGCTTTTGTGTCAGTGGGAGTTGTGTGTAGTTTTCTTCATGATGGACAAGATCCGTCACGGTATCTAAAGTAGCCATTAATTCAGAACCCAAATAGGCTAGAACAGCTCCCTCTTTTTCTTCAAAATGAATCTCAAGAACTTCTTTTTTTAGTTCTTTGGAATCAACCATTAGAAGAAACTCCTCTATATCTCTACTAATGCGGTCAGATAGATTATTCGCAACCCGATAGACATTGACTAAATTGACATCCTGATTCTGATGAAATACAAGCTCACTTAATGGTTCTAACTTCTCTTTTTCAGATTGGATGTAAAATCGAGTGGAAAGGTTATAGGTTGCGACTTCTAGCACCAAGTTTTTCTCCCAACTACTTAATTGAGATAATTTACTTAGACCTGCTTGTCCAAAATTTCTTGTGTAACTTTCTAAATCTTGGTCATTATTTTCAGAACTGGCCTCTAGGAAAGAAACAATATCTTGATGAAACGAATAGACATGAGGTATCTCTTCTATCTTGCCCTCTTCAGCCAAAAAACTCTCTACCAAATCCTGCCATTTCTCATCAAAATGTTGCGCTTGATAACGAAGAAATAGGTCCATTTTCTCCCTATCTTTTGGAATTGTTCCACGAAACATAGCCAATAATTGTATTACTTCCATACTCGCTCCTTTCATCTATACGAAAATAGGAGAATCACATGATTCCCCTACAACTCTATCTCCATTTCAACCTCTTGAGGACTGATTTCTAAATCACTAGATAAAAGAGAAACGGCATCCGTTCTCATGTAGTAAGTATATAAGTCTTCAAGGTCTTGTTCGTTTTCAATCCCTGTTTCAATACTAATCAGAGCCTGTATAAATTCCTTGTAGTGACTCTCCATCATATCTGAAATCTTTTGTTTCATTTCCATAAATACTGAGGACGGTTCAGTGATACTTGTTTGGTCTATGTCTTGTAAATCCTTTTCTAAGGGATTGGTTCCTTCTTCTACTTCCACTAAATCTGAACGTCCATCACCATCAGAATCTGCGCTAAGAGGATTGGTTCCTAGCGCCAATTCTTGAGCATCAGTCAGTCCATCTTGATCCGAATCACGTTGATAAATGGCTTCCATATACTTCCTTCTTTCCTAGTTAATCTTTTTTCACTCCAATCCTACCAAATATTCCTTGAAAGAAGTATCACAACAAAAAAGAGAACGAGCCAAAACCTCGTTCTCCTTAAAATGATAAAACGTTACTATCAAAGTAAAAAAGATGACTTACAGAACCTGTAAGCCACCTAGTCAGTCGGTTTATTCTGGTGTCTGCCACCGCTTGGCCCTTACGTCCAAGATTGCTATCGGATTTCGTTCTGGTGTCCGCCACCGCTTGGCCCTTATGTCCAAGATTACTATCAGATTGACCATGAGCCAACCACTCATCTACACCATTATTCTAACGAATATGAGCTACAAACGCAAGAGAAAAACTTATTTTGGATTTATACACTATAGAAAACATATACTATCTTCAGATTGAACTTT
>ERZ772779.512-NODE-512-length-18140-cov-7.910865_pt1 | contig 18140 bp, 13 predicted proteins | sample MGYA00511360_ERZ772779 | MGnify/ENA primary metagenome ERZ772779 (study PRJEB29015, sample SAMEA2738112) | human oral metagenome | biome: human oral; feature: human-associated habitat; material: saliva | place: China | collected 2231 ...
CCCCTGACCTCTTCCATGCCATGGAAGCGCGCTACCAACTGCGCCATAGCCCCAATCCGATAAAACGAACCGGTTTTGCGTTCAGCCTTCGCTTAACGCAACGTGGAAAACTTTAGCCGCCACAAACCAGTTTTGGCAAATCCTCCAGCAGTGGCTTACATCACCAAATTGCCGGAGTGGCGTTAGAGCTATCTGCCACGCTCACATTCCACTGACGAATAGCCCAACCGGGCGGGCGTAAACCGTTACTCAGCACCCCCCAAGCGCAGTTGCCCAGCGACAGCAGCCCCGACCAACTATTAGGGTCTAAACCCAGCAGGCAGGTGGCCCCCATAGTCAAAACTGCCGAGTGGGCTACCAGCACCACCGTATCGTCAGTGCCTAAGCCCTCCACGGCGTCGCGCATAGCCGCAGCAGAGCGCTGGCCCACCGCGTCGCGCTCTTCCATACCAATGCCACCGGGCGTAGCACACTTACCACGCCACTGTTTAAATTCCTGGGGCCAGTCAGCCTTAATTTCTTTACCGGTTAGGCCTTCCCAAATCCCAAAGGAACGCTCAATTAGACGCTCATCACTAGCCACCCCAATCCCGGTCAGTTTCGCTAGCGCCTGGGCGGTTTGCTGGGCCCGTTCCAGGGGTGAAGCGATGATCTTAACCGGCTTATAGGCCGCAATAATTGGCGCCGCTGCATCAGCTTGGGCTAGCCCAGCTGCATTTAGGGAAATATCGGTTACCCCCTGCACGCGCCCTTGCAGGTTGTAATCGGTCTGCCCGTGACGCCACACCACCAACTTAGCCATGTTTACTCACTAGCGAGCACGCTGGCGGGAAGTTCAATTTGCGGGCAATCCTTCCACAGGCGTTCCATGGCGTAAAACTCACGGTCCTCCTCGCGCTGGACGTGCACCACAATGTCGTTGTAGTCCAGCAGCACCCAGTGGGCCTGCGAATAGCCCTCGCGCATACGGCGCTTAGCGCCAGCCTTGTGTAGGGCTTCCTCCACGGCGTCTACCACAGCCATAACCTGACGCTCATTGCCAGCAGAGATCACTAAGAACACATCGGTTAGGGCCAGACGCTGCGAAACATCAATAGCGATAATGTCGCTAGCCTTCTTCTGGGAGGCGGCGTGGGCCGCTGCGTAAGCAAGTTCAATCGCGTAAGGGGTGGCGGACATTTCGTCTCCTTAAATTCTCTAAGTCTGATTAAAGCACAGCCGCCAAGCATGTAAATACTTGGCGGCTGCTTGGCTTTTTAGCGTCTGCTATTCGAGTTCGGGTAGCTCCAGGGCCAGGGCATTGGTGGAGCCGCCGTCGAGCACAACGAACCACACCACTGCCGCAACCACCAGTGCCAACACAATGATCAGCAACATGGTCAGGAAGATACGCAAACCGCGACCGTCCTGGCTGGACTCGTCATCTTCCAAGCGGTCATACAAACCAGTGTCCGCCAGCGCCTCATTAGGGGCCGAGTTAGCCTGCTGGTTAGCGCGGGCCTGGCTGAAAGCACCCCAGTTGGGCACTACCTCCTCTTCAAACTCATCCTGAGTAGAAACTATCTCCGGGGTGCGCTGCACCACCGGCGGGTTGGGGTTGGCGGGCTTAATAATGGTCAGTTCACCAGTGTTGGTGTCTACCTCACGCACACCCTTGGCTACTGAGGGGGCCCGCACAATCGGGCGACGTGCCGGGGTCTCATTAGCGGCCGGGGCTGGGGTGGGCGCTGGCTGGGCGTTACCCCCCAGCAGTGAACGACGGCGCATGGGGGCCGGTTCGGCCTGCCCCGGGGTGGGCTGAGCATCAGCCAGCGGCTCATTTACCGGCGCATAGGCGGCGGTAGAAACATTCCAGTCACCGGCCTCGTCAGCGGAAGGCACCGGCTGGGTGCGATCGGCTGCAACCGACTGCCACAACTGCCCCTGCTCGCCGCCACCGGGAGCCTGCACCGGGGCTGACTGCGCAGCTGGCTGCGCTACCGGTAGCTGCGCTGACTGAGCAGACTGACTGGCCGGCTGGGCAGGCGGATTATTTAGCACCGAGTGCACTGGCAGGAAGGGCGAGGCCGGTGCAGCCTCACTGCGCGGTGCAGCCTCACTGCGCGGGGCGGCCGACGGCGTCGGGGCACTAACCGCGTTAAAGACTGTGCGGCGTTGGGGCAGGTCTGCCCCAAAATCAGAAACTGCCGAGTTAGCGCTAGCTGCCGAGGCGGCAGTACCAGACAAGGCGCTGGGGGCGGAGGCAGAAAAAGCGCTGGGAGCACTGGCAGCAGAGCGGGCACTAACCGCGTTTACACCAGCCAAATCAGCTGAAGCGGCGGTGGCCGAGAAAATACTGGGGGCACTAGCTGCACTAGCAGCCGCACGCCTACGCGAGCGAGTCCCGGCGCGGCTAGCCAAATCAGCTGAAGCGGCGGTGGCCGAAGCAGCCGTAGCAGACAAAGAACTGGGGGCACTAGCTGCGTTAGCGCGGCGTCGGGTGGCACGCCCATTAACTGCCGGCGCTGCCGAGGGGGCGCTCAAAGAGCTGTAAGCGCTGGCACTAGTGGCCATAGGTGCGCTGGCTGCGCTAGCAGCACGCCGCGAGCGCGCCGGGTAAGTGGGTAGCGAAGGAGCCCCGGCGTGGGCCGAATTGACGTGTACCACCGGCTGAGTGGGAGCCTGGCCACCTAGCGGACCAGCTCCAGCGCTAGTGGCGCTAGCAGCAGAAATACCAAAAGAAGCAGCTGAGCCGGCGGTGGGCGAGCTGCTGGCTAGGTGCGTAGGTAGCCCCACAGCGGGGCCGTTGCCGCCGTTAGCAGCATTGGCGGCGTTAGCGGCTGCAGTATTTACAGGCGGGAATGTAGGGGCAGTTGTGTGTCCAGCACCTTCAGGCATACGGCTAGCGGCGGTAGGCACCACTCGCGTATCCCTAAGATCGTCGCCGGGAGTAACAACCGGGGCGCTAGGGGCGGCAACCGGAGCACTAGCAGCCGGAGCACTAGGGGCACTAGGGAAGCCAGGGGCGCTAGGGGCGGCGCTAGAGCGGCTAGTTGTAGCATCGCCGGGGCCAGAGCCTAAAAGCGGCTCGCGGATAGGCTCAAAACTGTTGTGCTCGTGCAGAGTGTGGCTTTTAATATCCATCTCTGCCATAGGGCTTTGTAGTGCTTGAGCCTCATCAGCAGTTAATTCACCCGAGGCCACTGCCTCACGTAAAGCTTCTTGTTCTTCACGCAGGCGGCGCATTTCGCGGCGGGTTAGCAGGGGCTGCTGGCCGGTTAGGAAGGCTTCACGCTCCGCTGAGCGCTCCGCTTCGCGGCGTGCTCGCCGCGACATTGGGCGGGCAGCTCCGTTTTGAGGCGCGTCAGTCACTTTCGCTATCCTTCCTGCCGGTTTGTCCTTGGGCTACATTGGCGGTCATTGAAGTGGTTGCACTGCGGCGCTGTCCACTTCTATAAAGGCCATATTTACGAATGTATTGCACTACGCCGTCTGGTACCAGGTACCACACCGGCGCGGCGCGTTTAACTCTTTCACGACATGCGGTTGAGGAGATGGCCATAGCTGGCACCTCAACCAGTTGCACGCTGTCTGGCAGTCCGGTCTTGTCTAACACATGTCCCGGACGGGTGACCCCCACCATATGTGCAAGCTCGAATAGTTTATCGGCGTCTTTCCAAGAAAAAATCTGCGCCAACGCATCTGCGCCAGTGATGAAGAACAACTCCGTGCCTGGATAAAGTGCGGCAATATCACGCAAAGTATCCACAGTGTAGGTAGTCCCGCCACGATCAATATCCACCCTGGACACAGTAAAGCGCGGGTTAGAGGCCGTAGCGATAACTGTCATCAAGTAGCGATGCTCGGCAGCAGAGACGCGACGGTCACGTTTAAAGGGTTGGGAAGCTGTAGGAACGAAAATCACTTCATCAAGCTCAAAGGCGTCTTGCACTTCGCTTGCAGCCACCAAGTGGCCATGGTGAATCGGGTCGAAAGTGCCACCCATAATGCCTATGCGTGGTGCTCGCCCTGTTTTTTCCATGCCTACATACTGCCATGAATTAATATAAATAGCCTATCCTTATGGGGGTATTAACCAAGTTTTCCTACAGTTTCGCGGCCTACACTGGCAATCTGACACGTATTACGGGAGGCAGTAATGACCAGGCATGATCGGCTTAGCGAGCTACTGGCTATGGTTCTGGAAGCCGGCAGCGTGCATATTGACGACGTCGTCTCTCAGCTGGGGGTTTCCGCCGCAACCGCCCGGCGCGATCTGGATTTACTAGCCAGCCAACAGTTAGTTACCCGCACTCGCGGTGGGGCTAGCGCCAACCCTACTTCTTCAGAGCTGCCTTTGCGTTACCGCACTACACGCATGTCTGAGGAAAAGACACGTATTGCTCACGCTGCCGCCAAACTGGTTGAGCCGGGCCAAACTATTGCCCTTAATGGGGGCACTACCACCACTGAGATTGCCCGTGAACTGGCCTTACATGCACCTGAACCCACTTTGGAAGTACCGCAAGTTACGGTGGTTACTAATGCGGTCAATATTGGTTATGAGCTGACTGTGCGCTCGCATGTGCGGGTAGTGATGACCGGCGGAGTGCCTCGTCCTCAGTCATATGAGCTGGTAGGCCCCCTGGCACAGCGTATTTTGCCCGATATTTACATCAACACCTTGTTTTTAGGGGTCGAGGCTCTAGGCCCGCGCGGGGCCTACGCTTCCCATGAGGGTGAAGCAGCCATTAACGCGGCCTTGGCTGATGCGGCTGAGACGGTGGTGGCTGTTAGTGACCACTCAAAACTGGGCACTAGTGCCTTTGCATTGATCCGTAAGCTGTCACAGATTGACCTGCTGATCACCGACAGCGGTGTGGATGAGGACACGCTAGCGTGGATCAAAGCCGCCGGCGTAGAGACTATGATTGTTTAAGGGAAACATTTTCTCCCCTACCCCAACATAATCGAACACAGCTTGGTTGGTGCCTGGTGCATTAGCTTAGCTGTGTAACTGCTGCCGAGGAAGTCTGCAATGACCATGCCCCCCGCCCCGCGCACTACCGGTCGCGTCACTATGCCCATTCAAGAGGGCATTGATGAACAAATCCGCGCCCTTTGCACTGCTTTAGGCGCAGATGCCGTCCGTAACTCTGACGGTACTTGGCTCCCTGAAATCGCCTCTGAACTGGTAGATAAGGTTTACTCCACCTACTTCCCTGCCCGTGGCGATCAAGAATTTGCGTTGGCTCATCCCCAAACTTTGGTTAACCAATACCTGCTTTCTGCCCGCCACACCGCTTTAGGCGCCAATGCCCTAGAAATTGACGTCATGGAGGGCTATTTCCGTGACCAGTTCGCCCCGCACTATGAGCGCTATGAGCGTTTTTGGGAGGTCACTGACCGCACCACTGGCCAGGTAGTGCCCGTAGAAGACTGGCAGCTAGATCAGCAGCGCGGGGTGGTAACTATCCCCCAGCCCACGCCTTGGCATGAATACACTGTGGCTTTCCTAGCTGATCAGCTATGGGACTCCACCCAGATGTACAACTACATCACCAACAATTGGCAAGATGACCCCACCCGCGTCAAAGAGCGCCCCTATGACGCGCGCAAGCACCCGGTGTGGGAGCACACCCGCCAGGCCCTGACCGACTGGCTGAAGGCCCACCCGGAAGTGGATGTGGTGCGTTTTACCACTTTCTTCTACCACTTCACGCTGGTGTTTAACGAGAGCGGTAAAGAAAAGTTCGTGGACTGGTTTGGCTATTCTGCCTCCGTCTCACCTGAAGCTTTGGATGCTTTTGAGGCTGAATACGGCTATGCGCTGCGGGCTGAAGATTTTGTCGACGCCGGCTACTACAACTGCCCCTTCCGCTCCCCCAGCCCCCAGTTCCTAGACTGGATTGATTTCACTTCCAGGTTTGTGGCCGCCAAGGCCAAGGAGCTGGTGGATATTGCCCACGCTAATGGGCGCGAAGCCATGATGTTCCTAGGCGATAACTGGATTGGCACCGAGCCTTACGGCAAGTATTTCCCCTCAATCGGGCTAGATGCGGTGGTTGGTAGCGCCGGTAGCGCCGCCACTACCCGCCTGATCAGCGATATTCCCGGGGTTAAATACACCGAGGTGCGTTTCTTACCTTACTTCTTCCCTGACGTTTTCAACCACGAGGGCGGAGACCCGGTGGGGCAGGCTAATGATTCTTGGTTAACTTCACGGCGCGCTATTGTGCGCCGCCCGCTAGACCGGATGGGCTATGGCGGCTATGTTTCGCTGGCTCTGGAGTTTCCTGAGTTTGTTCAGCGCATTGCCCAGATCTGTCAGGAGTTCCGCGACATTCATGAGTTTTCCGGCGGTAACCTGCCGGCTAACGCCCCCTTTAAGGTGGGTATTTTGAATGCCTGGGGTAAGCTGCGCAGCTGGCAAACCCATATGGTGGCCCACGCACTGTGGTATAAGGCCTGCTACTCCTATGTGGGTGTGGTTGAGGCCTTAGCTGGTTTGCCTTTTGAGGTGGAGTTCCTCTCCTTCAGCGAGGTTTTGGAACAGGGCGTGCCTAGCGATATTGGGGTGCTGATCAATGCCGGCGCTGCTGGGACCGCTTTTTCTGGGGCTCAGGCTTGGGATGATCCGCGCCTGAGTGAAATTATTCGTGCCTGGGTGGCCGCTGGCGGCGGTTTCATTGGTGTGGGTGAGCCTAGTGCCTATCACAAGGGCGGGGCTTTCTTGCAGCTTAGCGATGTTTTGGGGGTGGATCGCGAGCAGTCCTTGTCACTGTCTACTGACCGCTACCCGGTGGTTACTTCTGAGCATTACGTTAGCGCTGATTTAGACCCGGTTTTCGACGACGGCGAAGGCGCTGGTGGGGATGTGTTTGCTACCAGCGCGCAGATCCTGCGACTAAAAGAGGGCAGTGTACAGCTGGCGGTTAACCACTATGGAGCCGGGCGCGCCGTGTATTTCTCGGGTCTGCCCTACTCCTATGTAAACAGCCGCACCCTGCAGCGCGCCCTGTATTGGGCGGCTAACCGTCAAGACCTCATTGAGCAGTGGCACACCAGCCACCCAGCCACTGAAGTGGCTTGGTATCCGCAGGTACGCCGGTTCTTGGTGACCAACAACTCCTACCAGGCGGTTAACACCAGCGTATGCGGCCAGGGCCAAACCTGGCAGGTTGAGCTTGAACCTATGGGTAGCTGCTGGATGGATGTGAACTAAAGGAGTTTAGGCGCGCGCTTTATCTAAGTGCGCGCCTAAGCTTGCGCCAGCGTTTGGGACTAATGATTAGCTCAAGCCCAAACACCACCATCCACACAAATAAGATAGTCAGGTGCACTCTTTGAGCGATGCCGCTGTAACGCTGGAGTACTTCTAGCACGGCGGCCGTAATCGCATAGAAGGCACTTGCCGCAGTCATTATGCCGGTTAGGTAACGACTAGCCGGCATAATTTTGTGTAGCTTTAGGCCGCTGCGTGGGCTCAGTAGGCCGGTTAAGCCCACGCCGGCTGCAATCCAGGCCCCTCCCACCACAATCGAGGAGCCTTCATGAACCCGGTGCACCCAGCTGGTGGAGTGTGCTAGCTGCGCCTTGCAACTGTCTAAAGACACCGCGCATTGCATTGGGAAACTAACGTCCACAATGGTGGCCACACCGATAAGTACTAGTCCCCCAAATCCCAGCAGGGCGCAGCGCCTGCCCCAGCGGTTAAGTTTGCGCCAGTGGACGTTTCTACCCAGGTTGTTAAGCCCTACCATGCCGGTGCCGCTAACCAGCAGTGAGGCTACGCCGTCGCCAATACGAGTGACCTTAGCGGTGGGCTGGCCACTAGCAGCCAATTCAGATGCGTAGGCGTTAACCCAACTCAAATGCGAGCCCAGCAGACCAGACAACAGCCAGGTGGAATAAACTATGGCGGCAAGTATTATGGCCACACCGGCGGTGCGTGCATATTTAAACGGCATCGCGTCCTCATAATGCTCGGAAGTACTGCTTTTATTATGGCTGTAAGGGCTGCTAACTAACCAATTGCATCGCTTCAAGGCAAATCGAGACGGTGTGAGATTTTAAGTAAACATGCTAAACGATTGACACATATAAGCTGGATTCGCCGGGGTAAGACAAAGGCGTCCTACCCCACCTCACCAGGCGATATGCCCAAAAATCGTCCGGGTGTGGCAGCGCCGTTAGTGGGGCGACCAGCGCGATTAAGGACGCTCCGCTAACACGGTGCTAGCACGTCACATATGTTGTCAGATCTTTGCCTGACGGAGTTATCTGGTTGATAGATTCGGTTTACAGATCCGGGTCGGTCCACAGACCCTGGGCTGCTTCTTCACGCAGGGCTGCGCGGGCAGCTTCTTTCGCGTCCATACGTTCTTTATATTCAGCTCGGCGCTGCTCGTTGGTACGGCGGTGGTAGTCCTCCACACGCACATCCGTGCCGCGCTGGCCCAGCAGCTCAGCCCCGGCCGTGAGGGTGGGCTCCCAAGTGAAGATGACGCCGTCGCTTAAATCACCGATCAGCACCGTGTCTCCACCCTGTGCCCCGGCCTTGAGCAGCTCATCTTCCACGCCAGCAATAGCCAGGCGGTCAGCTAGGTAGCCCACGGCCTCATTGTTAGTGAAGTCAGTTTGCAGCACCCAGCGTTCAGGCTTTTGGCCGCGCACCTGATAAACCTTGCCCTCCTGGGGGTGGTTAACCAGCTTAATGGTGGCAATGGGCTCATTCTTACGCCGTCCTACCGGGGCCGGGGTAATAACCGGGCGCACCGGCTCGCTCTGTGCCTCTTGCAGCTGCTGGCGGTCTTGCTCTACCAGGTCCGCTAGCGCATAGGACAGTTCACGTAGGCCCTTACGGGTTAGCGCACTGACTTCAAACACCGGCCAGCCGCGCTCTAGCAGCTCATCATGCATCATTTCAGCCATGGCGGCGCCGTCAGGCATATCCACCTTGTTAACCACAATCACGCGTGGACGGCTCATCAGCGGCAGGCGGCCGGTGGCACTGCCATCATCAGCTAGGCGCTGGGAGTAGGTAGCCAGCTCAGCTTCAATAACCTCAAGATCGTGTAGCGGATCGCGGTCAGATTCTAGTGTGGCAGCGTCAAGCACATGCACAATCACCGCGCAGCGCTCAATGTGGCGCAAAAACTCCAGGCCCAAGCCCTTACCTTCACTGGCGCCAGGGATCAGCCCGGGCACATCCGCAATGGTGTAGCGGCTAGAGCCGGCCTCAACCACGCCTAGGTTAGGTACCAAAGTAGTGAAGGGATAGTCGGCAATCTTGGGGCGCGCCGCACTCATAGCCGCAATCAGGGAAGATTTACCAGCGCTGGGGTAACCCACTAAAGCCACGTCAGCGATGGACTTTAGCTCAAGCACCACATCTTTTTTCTCACCGGGCAGCCCCAGCAGGTGGAAGCCCGGGGCGCGGCGCTTAGAGGAAGCTAGCGAGAAGTTACCACGCCCGCCGGCGCCGCCTTCCGCCACTACCAGCTGCGCTCCCTGCTCAACCAGGTCAGCGATTACAGTGCCGTCAGTGTCTTTAACAACCGTGCCTTCAGGCACCGGCAAGATTACATCAGCGCCGTTTTCGCCGCGCCGCCAGTCCCCCATACCCGGGGTGCCACTGGCAGCGCTACGGTGAGGGCTGCGGTGGTAGCTAAGCAGGGTGGTGACCGAGGGATCTACCCGCAAAATAACCGAACCACCGTGACCGCCGTCGCCACCATCAGGGCCAGCCAGGGGCTTGAACTTTTCACGGTGAATCGAGGTGCAACCATGGCCACCGTCACCACCGGCAACGTGCAAAACCACGCGATCAACAAAACTGGCCATGATCTCTCCTAGGTATCAGTTGCGGGCGTATATATGACGCAAGGGCGGCCGGCATCGCGCCGAACCGCCCTCACATGACGTTTAGTCGCTGGTCTCAGGCCTCAACTAGGACGTTGACGACCTTACGACCGTGGTGGGTGCCGAACTCGACACTGCCAGCTGCGGTAGCAAACAGGGTGTCGTCGTTACCGCGGCCTACGTTTACACCAGGGTGGAAGTGAGTGCCGCGCTGACGCACGATAATCTCTCCGGCCTTAACAAACTGGCCGCCGTAGCGCTTAACGCCCAGGTACTGTGCGTTCGAGTCACGGCCGTTGCGGGAGGAACCCAGACCCTTCTTGTGTGCCATTTCCTAATCCTCTTTTCTGCTAAGACTAATCGATGCCGATATAGGGCAAGATCAGGCGATTGCGGTAACCTTGACGGCGGTCAGCTTGGCGCGGTGGCCCTGACGCTTACGGTAACCGGTCTTGTTCTTGAACTTGAGGATGTTGATCTTAGGACCCTTCTCGTCGCCGACGATTTCGGCGCGAACGGATACCTCGGCTAGGCCAGCAGCGTCCGAGGTCACCTTGTCGCCATCCACCAGGAGTAGGGGGGCGAGGGTTACCTCGTCGCCGATCTCACCGGCAAGCTTGTCGACAACGACGACGTCGCCGACGGAGACCTTCTCCTGACGGCCACCAGCCTTGACGATCGCGTAGACCACGTTGATGCTCATCTCTTTTAGTCGTTTTAAGCGCCCCGTAGCTACTAAGCCAACTTGGCACTTTCTGGCAAACGGTGCGCAACGCACCGACGGTCAACTCTACGTGACGAAGGGGCGTTGCGCCAACCTGTTTTCGCTATTCTTCAGTGTGGTCTTGCGCACCGGTTTCAGTTTGTGCCGGTGCCACCACCCCAGAGCTAGCTGCCCGACGGCGCGGGCGACGCATAGTTTCTAGCACCGTGTCGGCGCTAGCAACTACTGATCCACCTCCGGAAATAGTCTGCCTCTGGGCCGGGGCGGCCGGGGCGTGCTCGGGGGTGACGCTTACATCGGGGGCACTAGCAGCGCGACGCACAGCCCGACGGCGTGGGCGCGGCTGGGCTACCTCGGTAGCTGCGTGTGACTGCTCGGCTACCTCGGCGCTTGCGGACGCCTGTCCGGTTACCTCCTCCTGGACGGCTGCCGGCTCTAGTGGCGCGTCAGCCGACTGCTGAGCCTCATCGGTGTCGCTAGCTGCGGCGTCCGGGGCACCAGCATCACTAGGGGCGCCGTCGTGGGCCGTAACACTATCGCTGTCCGCAGCGGCGTCGTCGTGAGCAGTAGCGTTGGCAGCCTCGTCGTGAGCCTGCTGCGGCTCCAAAAGCTCCATAAAGTCAGCCGGCGCAGCGCTCTGCACAAACTGGCCTGAGCGGCGCACCCGGCGTGGCTGACGCACAGTTTCACGCGGCGCCTCGCTAGCCCCACTCTCGTGAGCCTGCTCAGCGGCGGCAGCAATCTGGGCTAGCGTGTTGCGCACATTGTCACGCTCAGACTCATCGGCCACGCTGGCCGCAGCAGACTCACTGGCTGAGTCATTCTTACGGCGCGGTTCTTCATCCTTACGCTGCTTACGACGGCGCTTACCACTGTCTACATGGGCTGAGGCAGACATAGACATGTCCACCACCTGGTTTTCCACCGGGGCATCATGAACGATAAAGCCACGCCCATTGCAGTGCTCACACGGCGTCGAGAAGGCCTCTACCAGCCCCTGCCCCACACGCTTACGGGTCATCTGCACTAGCCCCAAGCTGGTTACTTCAGTGACCTGGTGGCGGGTACGGTCGCGACCCAGGCATTCGATTAGGCGGCGCAGCACCAGGTCCCGGTTGGACTCAAGCACCATATCCACAAAGTCGATTACCACCATGCCGCCGATGTCGCGCAGACGCAGCTGACGCACAATCTCCTCAGCTGCTTCCAGGTTGTTGCGGGTGACGGTCTCCTCCAGGGTGCCGCCCGCGCCGGTGAAGCGGCCGGTATTGACGTCAATAACCGTCATGGCTTCAGTGCGGTCAATTACTAAGGTACCGCCACTGGGCAGCCACACCTTGCGATCAAAAGCCTTAGCTAGCTGCTCCTCTACCCGGTAGGTGGTGAACACATCCACCGGGGAAACCCAGTGCTCTAGGCGGTCAGCTAGCTCAGGGCTAAGCTCAGTGACATATTCGCTAATGGTTTGCCAGGCTTTAGAACCCGAAACGATCAGCTTGCGGAAGTCTTCACTAAAGACGTCACGCACCACGCGCAAAGCCAGCTCCGGCTCACCCTTTAGTAGCAACGGGGCTTTGCCTGAGCCACGGTTAACGGCTTGCACCTTCTTTTGGATCTGCTCCCACTGGGCGGTTAGGCGCTGCACATCAGCGGCTAGCTGCTCTTCAGTAGCGCCCTCAGCGGCGGTGCGCACAATTACACCATGTCCGGCGGGCACAACCTGCTTCAAGATGCGCTTTAGGCGGCCGCGCTCAGTGTCGGGTAGCTTGCGTGAAATACCGGTCATAGACCCCCCGGGCACTAGCACCAGGTGGCGTCCGGCCAGGGTAATCTGACTGGTTAGGCGCGCGCCCTTATGGCCAATAGGATCCTTGGTTACCTGCACTACTACCGTGTCGCCGCTCTTTAGGGCGTCTTCGATGCGGCGGGGCTTGCCTTCTAGGCCAGCGGCGTCCCAGTTAACTTCACCGGCGTAAAGCACGGCGTTGCGGCCCTTGCCCAGGTCAACGAAGGCAGCTTCCATGGAGGGCAGCACGTTTTGTACGCGCCCAATGTAGACATTGCCCACCATTGAGGTTTGGGTGTGGCGGGCTACGTAGTGCTCTACCAGCATGTCGTCTTCAAGTACGGCGATCTGGTTGAGGCCGTCTTTTTCGCGCACGATCATCTGGCGGTCCACGCTTTCGCGGCGGGCCAGGAATTCTGCTTCGGTCACGATCGGGCGACGGCGTCCAGCGGCACGTCCTTCACGGCGGCGTTGGCGCTTGGCTTCTAGGCGGGTAGAGCCTTTAAGGGCGGTAACTTCGTCTTTAACATCGCGGGCTTCATCTGAGCGGGTGCGGGTACGGCGGCGACGGCGACGACGCAGCGAGCCGGACTCTCCGCCTTCTTCCTCTTCGCTGCTTTCTTCACTGGCCTGCGTGTCAGCTTCAGCCTCTTCAGGGCTGGAAGCGCTGGTAGTGGTTTCTTCTTCCTCTTCGCGCACGCGTGAGCGGCGTCCGCGTCCACCGCGACGACGGCGCACAGACTTGCGGCCGCTTTCATCGTCTTCTTCAGCCGTATTTACATCAGTACTTTCGTCCTGAGTTGCTTCGCTCTCTTGATCAGCTACTTCGACGCGCTTTTGGTGACTAGTACGTTCGTCACGGTGGCGAGTTTTGCGGGACTTAACGCTCGCGCGCGCAGGGCGGGGGGCGTCGTCGTCGTTTTCAGCAGAATCAGCCTCTACTACCGGGCGCTTACGCACTGCAGAAAAATCGGGGGCCTGAAATAGTAGGGAGCCGAAAGAAGCAGGCGCACTGGGGACTTCCTGGGGTTCCTCAGCAGCACTAAAAGTGGAGTCAGCCATTATTTTCTCCAAAGTGACGCAGCCCAGGTTCGCACCTACCCCAAGCTGGTCGGGTCGTCGCCGCAGTGGGCGGAAAGTCTAGGAGCATCCCTTGTGAGATGTCAGGGCCGCCGCAGTGCGCATTCTAGCCGGGCTTTGCAGCGACGAACATATGCGGCGCAAAAGCAGTTTGGCGAGCGCAGGGCAGGCGGAGAGCGCGCTGGTACGTAAGCGGAGCTCTTAGGGAATTATTCCACACCCATGGCACTAAAACCTGGTAGAGGCGTCACAGATAGCCAGTTTTTACTGTTGGCCTCAATAGCCCCAAGCAGGGCCTGAGTGTTTTTCGGGCGTGTCGGGGCGAGCGTGCGTAAGCTGGGACTTAGGTCAGGACTAGCTAAGTCCACACAAGCCCGTTCGGGACGTATGTCCCAGGTATTTTGCAAGGGTAAACAAATTCACTTGAGTCATTTGCACTCTTAGTCAAAAAGTCCCACTTCTTCATGACAGTGCGTCAGGCTTAGACGTACACTTACGGCGAAGTGTTTTGGCCCTACGGCTAAATTTGGCCCTACGGCTAAAAACTCAAGATTGAATCATTAGTACCAAGAAAGGTAGCGCTTGTGACCACCGCAATGGCGCTCGACAGTCTGGACCTAGCCCGCTGGCAGTTCGGGATCACGACCGTCTATCACTTCGTTCTGGTTCCACTCACCATCGGTCTAGCACCGCTGGTAGCACTCATGGAAACCGCTTGGCTCAAGACCGGTAACGAGCAGTGGCTAACTCTTACCAAGTTCTTCGGCAAGGTATTCATCATTAACTTCGCACTGGGTGTGGCCACCGGTATCGTGCAGGAATTCCAGTTCGGTATGAACTGGTCTGAATACTCTCGCTTTGTAGGCAACATCTTTGGTGCCCCGCTAGCCTTCGAGGCCCTGCTGGCCTTCTTCATGGAATCCACCTTCATGGGCGTGTGGATTTTCGGCTGGGACCGCCTGAGCAAGAAACTGCACAACCTGTGCATCTGGATGGTGGCGCTGGGCGTTAACCTCTCCGCCCTATTCATTTTGGCCGCTAACTCCTGGATGCAGCACCCGGTAGGCGCCGTCGTTAACCCCAAGACCGGCCGCGCCGAGCTTGACGGTATTGGCGGCTTCTTCGAGGTACTCACCTCTCCCCTAACCTGGGCCACCTACCTGCACGTAGTGACCACCGCCCTGCTGGTTGCTGGCGCTACGGTTATGGGCATTTCCATCTGGTGGATGGTGCGCGCAGTGCGTGCCGAGCAGAAGTTTGAGGCCACTGAGTTGTGGCGTCGCGGCGCTCGCTTTGGCGCCTACTTCGCACTAATCGCCGGTATTGGTGTACTGGGCACCGGTCACTGGCAGGGCCAGCAAATCGCTGAATACCAGCCCGCCAAGTTCGCCGCTGCTGAGGCCCTATGCCAGAGTCAGGAAGGCGCCGGCTTTACCGTAGCTGCCTTCGGTGACTGCTCTGCCAACGGCGGCCCCACCCGCATCATTGAGATCCCCAAGGTCTACTCCTTCATGGCCACCAACGACTTCAACGCCCGTATGACCGGCTTGGACGACGCTCAAAAGGACATGGAGCAGCGCTTTGGTAGCACCGCTGCCGACGGCTCCAAGATCAACTACACCCCCGACGTCATGACCACCTTCTGGACCTTCCGTCTGATGATCGGCACCGGTTCTCTATCCATCTTGCTGGCCCTGGTGGTGCTGTACCTGACCCGCGCCAACAAGCTCATTGCTAACCGCAAGCTGGGCACGCTGGCCCTGTGGAGTGTGACCCTGCCCTTCCTGGGCGCCAGCTTCGGTTGGATCTTCACCGAAATTGGCCGTCAGCCTTGGGTAGTAGCCCCCAACCTGGCCACGGTACGCCCTGACGACCCCACCACCTGGGTATACATGCTCACCCAGAACGGTGTATCCACGGTAGTCTCTTCCGCTTCCGTATTGACCAGTATGGTCGTATTCACCCTGCTCTATGCCGCTCTGGGCGTGGTTTGGTTTATGCTCCTGCGTCGCTATGTGCGTGAAGGCGTACGCACCCCGGTAGCTGACAAACCGGCCGACGACGCCGAGCTGACCTTCCAGTACTGATAAATACAAGGAAGTAAGACAAAATGACGTTATCTGTTCTCTGGTTCATCCTGATCGCTGTTTTGTGGATCGGCTACCTGACCCTAGAAGGCTTCGGCTTTGGGGTGGGCATGATCTACAAGTTTGTGGCCAAAGATGAGCGCGAACGCCGCGCTCTACTAGGCACTATCGGCCCCCACTGGGACGGTAACGAGGTTTGGCTGCTCACCGCTGGTGGTGCCACCTTCGCTGCCTTCCCCGAGTGGTACGGCACGCTCTTTTCTGGAGCCTACCTAGTTCTGTTCCTGATCCTGCTGGCCCTGATCGTGCGTGTCTGCGCTATTGAGTGGCGCGGCAAGATCAACTCTGACACCTGGCGTGCTCGCTGGGACTGGGCCCACACCATCAGCGCCTGGCTGCCCGCCATCTTGTGGGGTGCCGCCTTCGCCAACTTGGTGCAGGGTATGCACATTGAGGTAGTTGAGGTTGCCAGCCGCAAGGTTGTGCCCGTCTCTGAGGCCCTGGCGGCCCAGAGCGCCGGCACCCTGATTCCGGGCGCCTCCCACGAAATCACCGGTGGCTTCTGGAGCCTGATCACCCCCTTCACTCTGCTAGGTGGTTTGGTTACCTGCTCGCTGTTCTTGACCCACGGGGCCCTGTTCGCGGCCCTAAAGACCGCTGGCGATCTGTCCAAGCGTTGCTCCGCCCTGGCCCTGAAGCTGGGCGTGGTCTCCACCGTGCTCACCGCCCTATGGGCGCTGTGGGCTCAGCTGGCCTACTCTGCCACCCCCGTCTCTTGGATTGGACTGGTACTGGCTGCCCTGTTCCTGGTGGCTTCCTTGTACCTGAACCTGCGTGGGCGTCAGGGCCTGGCTTTTGCCACCCACTTTGGTGCCATTGCCTTTGCCGTGGTGTTCATCTTCCTGGCTATCACCCCCGACATTATGCGTTCTGCCATCAACCCGGCTTACTCGCTGACCATCTCTCAGGGTGCTAGCGCGGATGTGACCTTGCTGATTATGACCATTGCCGCCGTGGTATTCGTACCCGTGGTGCTGGTGTACACCATTTGGAGCTACAAGGTCTTCGCCAAGCGCATCAACGCTGAAAAGATTGACCCCAATGCCGGCCTAGACCCGGTTAAGGTGCGCGACAACTCCGCTAAGCCGGTGGGCTTGGCTTACTGATCACTTGGCCTGCTGATCAACAAGATCAGTAGTCACCACTGATTGCTGTTTAGCAAAGCGCTGGTGGCGGGCAACCTGCTTGTGGTTGCCCGCCACCAGACTTTTTTCCTAAATCAAACTATTTGAATATCCTCGCTAGACTGGCCTTGTGAAGCCTTTGGACCCACGCCTGGCGCGCTACGCTAAAGCAGCTCGCAGCTACATTATTTTCACCGCAGTCACCGGTTTTCTAACCGCCGCTGCCATAGTTAGCCAAGCTGCTTTGATTGCCTACGTCATTGCCCCCGTGATCACCTCAAAGCAATCCCTAAATACGCTAGCTGTGCCTTTAGTCCTGTTGGCGGCAGTGCTAGTTGTCCGCGTAGTAATCACCTACCTGCAAGAGTCACGCGCTCACCGCGCGGCCACACAAACTGTGGTGCAGCTACGCAAGCTCGTATTAGAGCAGGCCATTGGCGCCGGCCCGCGTTGGCGCTCAACCAACACCTCCCAGAGCGCCACCTTGGCTACACGCGGCCTAGATGATCTAGAACCCTACTTCACCCGCTACCTGCCCCAGCTGCTACTGGCGGCCACGGTCACCCCGGCCACGGCTCTAGTGATGTTCACCCAGGACATCCCCTCCGCCATTGCGGTAGTGGCCACCATCCCGCTGATCCCTATTTTTATGATCCTGATCGGCAAGCTCACCTCCCAATACTCCAATGAGCGTCTAGCCGCCATGCAGCGCCTAGGCGCCCAGGTTTTAGATTTGACTTCCGGATTGCCCACCCTTAAGGCCTTAGGGCGCGCCCAAGGTTCAAGCAAACGCATCTATCAGCTTGGCAAGGCCTACAACGCCACCACTATGGCTACTTTGCGGGTAGCTTTCCTCTCTGGCGCCGTGCTGGAATTTATCACCACCCTGTCGGTGGCGATTGTGGCCGTTGAAGTGGGTTTCCGTCTGCTATATGGGCGCATGGATTTAGCTACTGCCCTACTGGTAATCATGATTGCGCCCGAGGTTTATCAGCCCCTGCGTCAGGTAGGTTTCCACTTCCACACCTCAGCTAACGGCGTGGCTGCCGCCGAGCAGGCTTTTGAAATCATTGAACGCACCCACCACCAAGGCAGCCAAGCAGCCCCGCAGCTGAGCCAAACCACTATTGAAATCAGTAATCTTTCGGTTAAAGCCCGAGGTGCCTATGCTCCCGCCGAGCTATCGGCCCGCTTAGAGCCGGGAAAAATCCATGTGCTGGTAGGTAAATCTGGCGCCGGTAAAACCACCACCGCCCAGGTGTTAATGGGCCTAGTGCCCCCCACTAGCGGCCAAGTTAATTTGCGCAGCGACGACGCCAGCTTGGATTTGCGTGAAGTAGAGCTTAACTCCTGGTGGCAGCAACTAACCTGGGTGAGCCAGCATCCAGCGATTTTGCCCGGCTCAGTGCGTCAGTATCTGCTTAGCGCCGGCGCGT
>ERZ772779.516-NODE-516-length-18057-cov-12.396900_pt1 | contig 18057 bp, 24 predicted proteins | sample MGYA00511360_ERZ772779 | MGnify/ENA primary metagenome ERZ772779 (study PRJEB29015, sample SAMEA2738112) | human oral metagenome | biome: human oral; feature: human-associated habitat; material: saliva | place: China | collected 2231 ...
CAATAAAGGATTCATCTCATACTCCTCATTCATTCAATCGTTCTATTATACCACAAAAACCTGCCTAGCTTCTTTTAAAAAAGGACTCATTTGAATTTCGCTTCCAAAAACGATATAATAGTAGCTTAAAGAAAACAGGTTCATATCCGAGGTTGTAGGAGGAAATTTTGGAAAAACCATACAGTAACTTAAAACTGGCCGAACGTGGTGCCATCATCAGTATTTTAGCCTATTTACTACTTTCTTCAGCAAAATTAGCTACTGGCCATCTGCTTCACTCCTCTAGTTTGGTAGCCGATGGATTTAACAACTTATCAGATATTATCAGCAATGCTGCCCTGCTCATCGGGATTCGTCTCGCTCGCCAACCAGCTGACCGTGATCACAAGTTTGGTCACTGGAAAATTGAGGATCTAGCTAGTCTAGTCACCTCCATCATTATGTTTTATGTCGGTTTTGATGTCTTACGCGATACCCTCCAAAAGATCTTCAGCAATGAAACAGTTAGCATTGATCCACTCGGTGCTGGTGTCGGAGTGATTTCAGCCCTTGTTATGCTAGGCGTTTATTTCTACAATCTTCGCTTAGCAAAACGGGCCAAATCCAAAGCCTTAAAAGCAGCCGCAAAAGACAATCTTTCAGACGTCGTCACATCTCTTGGAACGTCGATCGCGATCGCTGCTAGTGCTTTTAACTATCCAATTGTCGATAAAATCGTAGCCATCATCATCACCTTCTTTATCCTTAAAACAGCCTACGATATTTTTATGGAATCTTCCTTTAGTCTTTCAGACGGCTTTGATGATAGTCTCCTCAAAGATTACGAAAAAGCTATTTTAAAAATCCCTAAGATTGCGCGTGTGAAATACCAACGCGGACGGACCTACGGAAGCAATATCTATCTGGACGTTGTCTTGGAGATGAATCCGGATCTTTCCGTCTATGAAAGCCATGCGATCACAGAAGAAGTCGAGGATCTCCTGAAAGAAGAATTTGGTGTCTTTGACATTGACGTCCATGTGGAACCTAGCTCGATTCCTGAGGATGAGCTGATCGAAAACGTTGAAAAGAAACTCTTAACCTACGAAAAACGTCTCTATGCTAAGCAAGAATTTGATACACTGTTAGCAGATAATTATACCTTGATTGACGACACCGGTCACGAACACAACAAGGCAGAATTAATAGAGGCTCTCGCAAGCGACCAAGTTCAATTCCAAAACTTTGAACTAGAGTCCATCAGCCAAAAAACCAAACTCATACGCTATGAGCTAGACGGTCAAATCCATACCAGTCTTTGGCGTCGCCACGAAACTTGGCAAAAGATTTTCCATCAAATTACTAATAAAACAGACTAAAAAGCCAGGAATTATTTCCTAGCTTGAGAGAGTAGCCAAACCTTATAAAAAAAGTTAATTGATCCTCTAAAAATTTTCTAATTTTTAAAATGAATCAAAAGTATATCAAAACTTTCCGCTGTGAGAAAAGTGCTAGAAACAGTGATGTTTCTAGCACTCGGGAGTTTTGAAACCTTAGGTTCAAAACTAAGTCATGGAACTTCGTAGAAGTTCGCTGACGTCCGTACTCACCTAAGGAAAGTTTTTAAAATAACTTTGTCTTTAATCTAAAGCTAGGAATCATTTCCTAGCTTTTTTACTTGATATCGTCTGTTGCTACATCCGTTCCGAACCACTTCTTAGAGATCTTTTGGAACTGGCCCTTTTGATAAAGTTTTACGAAGGCTTCATCAATTTTTTTCTTCAAAGTTTTATCCGCCTTGCGCACCCCTACTGCAAAGGATTCTGTCTCAAAACCGACAGGAAAGACATTGTAGTCTTTTAAGATTCCTTCTGTTTGCAGATAATAGTTAGCATAGACACGGTCGATTAAGAGGCCATCGATCCGATCATTCTGAAGATCGATCAGCGCCTCGTTGAAACTCTGGTATTGGGTAGCCTTTTGATTTTTGACCTTATTTTTCAAGATTTTAGGATTGGCTTCAAAATCCATATAGCCAGACGATCCGGTCTGGGCACCTAATCGTTTCTCTTTCATCCCATCGACTGATTGGATCCCAGAGGCTTTCTTAGTGACCAAGACTTGTTCATTTTTCATATAGGGCTTGGTAAAAGCAACACTTTCCCGACGTTCATCTGTTGCAGAATAGCCATTCCAGATGGCATCAATGGTCCCATTATTCAGTTCCGTCTCTTTCATATCCCAATCAATGGGTTGCCAGTTGACATGAATCCCATAAGATTCAAAGACTTGATTGGCCAAATCAATGTCAAAACCAGCGTAGCTCCCATCTTTTTGTTCAAAGCCCATGGGAACGAAAGTATTATCAAAACCAATCGTGATGGACTGCTCTTTTTGGTATTTTTGCCAGTTGTCCACTTTAGGATCACTCACTGTCTGTCCACAGGCAGTCAGAAGAACGAGACTAAGGACACCTAGCAGCCATGGTATTACTCGTTTCATCCTCTCCTCCTATTTAGGCTCAACCTTGAGAAGAACATCCGCAATTGCTTCTGCAAATGGAATATCATGGGTAACAACGATCTGAGTCATCCCCAGTTCCTGGTTTTGCAAGATTAGCTTCTCAACTTCTAATCGCAATTCTGGATCCAAGGCCGAAGTTGGCTCATCATAGCCAATAATTTCCGGATCGATCATCATAGCACGAGCCAATGCCACCCGTTGCTTCTGACCACCAGATAGAGAGAAGGGATAAGCATCCGCATGTTGTTCGAGTCCCAAACGCTCCAGTAAGCTCATGGCTTTTTTACTCGCTTCTTCCTTAGTCACATTCATGGTCTTAACAGGAGACAAGATAAGGTTTTCCATGACCGATAAATGTGGAAATAATTGAAAATCTTGAAAGACAAAACCGAGAAGATTTCGTTTTTCTAAGGCATCCAGAGGCAAGTTTTCACCATTGTAAATGATCTGACCAGAATCAATCGTTTCAAGACCAGCAAGCATACGAAGCAAGGTGGTCTTTCCTCCTCCAGAAGGACTAACAATGGCGACGATTTGTTTTTCAGGAACGAGAAGATTGAAATCTGATAAGATCTGCTTATCCCCAAACCGTTTCGAAATTTGTTTTAATTCTAACATATGCTTCTCCTCCTATTTATAATATGAAAAGTTCTTTTCAACTCGTTTACCAATGATGGTCACGATCCCAATGAGGATTAAATAAATAGCTCCCGCCAAAATCATGGGTGCTAGACTTGCATCACGATTGGCTGCCGTCCGACTAGCGAGGATCAAATCACTAATTCCCAGAGCATAGACCAAGGAGGTGTCTTTAATCAAGGACATGACTTCATTGAAGACACTTGGAAGAACGATCTTCACCACCTGAGGCAAAATGATATAGCGAATTGTTTGCCATGAACTCAATTTTAAGACCTTAGCCGCCTCATACTGACCTGTCGGAATGGCGACAATTCCTCCACGGAAGATTTCTGCAAAATAGGCTGCATAATTGAGAGTGACGGCTGTAATAGCCGCAGGCAACCGATCAATCCGAATCCCAATGCTTGGAAGGACGTAATAAATAAAGATCAACTGAAGCAAAAGAGGGGTCCCTCGCATGATCCAGATATAAATCGTTAGGAGTCCATGCAGGATCTTTGAGCGCAATTGAAGCAAAAAGGCAACAACGATTCCTAGTGGAATCGATAACATCAATACGAAAGCAAACTTGCAAGGTGAGGCTTGCTCCCTTTAACAAACTTGGTAAAATTTCCAAAGCATACTGCATAGCATTCTCCTCCTAAAAAATTATTTAACGAACATCTTACCACAAAAATGGGAAAAAAAAAACTAGTTCATTTTGAAATTTATAAAAAAAAATAGCCTTTCGGCTATTATTCTACTTTTATAAATCCAAATTTATTGAGGGGATAGAGACGCAGATTCACGACTCCTTCGATCTGATTTTTATGGATATAACCAAACTCACGGCTATCTTCTGTATCTCCACGGTTATCATTTAAGACTAGATAAGTATCGGATGGTACACGACCAGCCTTGGTCCCTTTTAACTCTGATAAGAAGAAATCATCCGTATAATACCCATTACTCGTTGGAGCCGCTAGGTGTTTGTTCAGCATTTTATTCAGGTAAGGTTCTGGTGTTGCCTGTCCATTCAAATAGAGGACGTCATCTACGTAGCTGACTTCGTCGTTTTCTTTGGCAATGACACGTCCAAGGTATTCTTTTCCACCGACCTTGTATAAGACCAAATCACTGCGATCTACCTGAGCATTTCTAGTCGCTACCACAAGATCTCCAGTTTTCACAGAAGCATTGGCCATTTTATCATTGATACTAAATGGATGAAATACAAAGATTCGAAGCAAAATCAGTGCCAAAACCAGTACACCGACAATGATGACATTTCTAATTAAATCTCTCCTTGGCATGTATGTCTCCCTTCCTTTTTATTTATTATACCATGTTTTTGATCTTTAAAAAAGAGAAAGTAAGCATTAGTGAGAATTCTTATCAACACACACCAGAAGAAAAAGAAAAACCTCGCGGTCGATCCTTTCGGACCAACCAGCAAGGCTTTTAGATATAATTTTCTATTAACGTACTGTACGGATACGCATTGTGTTTGTACGAACAGCTTCTCCAACTGGTACACCAGCAACGATAACGATATCATCACCAGATTTAACAAGACCAGCTTCAACTGCTTTACGTTCAGCAATTTCGAACATATCGTCAGTTGATGAAGGAGCATCTGTCAACATTGGGATAACACCCCAGTTCAACATCAATCCACGTTCTGTCAATTCGTCAAATGTCAATGCCAAGATATCAGCATTTGGACGGTATTTAGAAATCAAACGTGCTGTGTGACCAGTCTTAGTAAGAGTTACAACCAATTTGATGTCCATTGAGTTTGTAGCATCTTTAACAGCTGAAGCCATAACTTCTGTCTTAGAGTTACGTTCAAATGAATCTGAGTTCAAACGTCCGTATTCTTTAAGAAGAGTTTGAGCGTTCTTGTCGATTGTAGCCATTGTTGTAACTGATTCAAGTGGGTATTTACCGTTTGCAGATTCACCTGAAAGCATTGTAGCATCAGTACCATCGATAACAGCGTTGAAGACGTCAGATACTTCTGAACGAGTTGCACGTGGTTTTTCAGTCATTGTTTCAAGCATGTTTGTTGCTGTGATAACAACTTTACCAGCTGCATTGACTTTAGTAACTGCTGAATCCATATCAGGTAAACCGATAGACTTAGCTAGGTATTCACCCATAGAAGCAGAAATTTTAGACAGACGCTTACGGTCTTCTTCAGCTTTTTTGTTGACACCAGTTGCCGCTGATTCAACTACAGCAGCTTTTCCAACTGTAGTAACCATTTCCGAAGCTTGATTTGTCAAACTATCCAATTTAGTCTCAATTTTTGCCAAAGAGTTAAGATTAGATTTAGACAATCAGGTAATACTTGGTTAAATAGACCTTGGAGACAATTAGCTTATTTAGATGATATACATCCTATAGGTAGTATCTATATGTCCATGAATAATATTAACCCTAGTAACCTATTCGGAGGTACATGGAGATTAATAGCTCCGGGACAAGTATTAGTTGGTGTTAATGAATCGAATCCTGTATTTGGTACATCCAGGAAAACAGGTGGTGAACAGACTCATAGAATTAGTATTGATGAAATGCCTTCACATTCACATGACATGCACGCAATGATGAATGGAAACATTAGACGAGGTGTAGGATATTATCAAACTAATGCACAGTTCGGTACATTATGGTCTTTACTTTCCAGTGGTGAGACAGGTACGACGGGAAAAATTGTAATCGATAATACTGGCGGTACTAAGCCTCTTAGCTTAATGCAACCTTATTTAACATGTTATATTTGGGAAAGAATTTCATAGGAGGAAAAAAGATATGCCATTTAACATTTATATTAATAAACAGAAATTTATCGCGGAAGATTCTACAAGTGATAGTAGAATTGTATTTAAGTTCTCTAAACCTGAAGGGGCTATAAACTTTACAAAAAGTTATCCAAATGGAATGATAGCTAACTTTGAATTACCTAATGGAAGACAAGAAATGATGGTTGATAATAAAGAAGTTGAAATCGTAAATGACATTACATATCTATATATCAATTGTCATACTATTTCCAAATACGAAAAATTAGAAAACCAAATTAAGATTATTAAAGACTTTGAGGATTTCCAACAATGCTTAAAAAATATGTCTATATATGATTTAATTAAGATTCCATACTTAATTCCAAATCTTAGTTACGATAAGAAATACTCCGTAGGTGATATTATTAGCTTCGATGAGAGAACATATAAGGTAGATAAAGACTTCATATATAATGGTGTAAATACACCTGAAAAAACACCAGAATATTATACAGATATTGAGTCTTTAATTTAGATATAGGAGGTACTTATGTTACCAGTAATTAACAGGACAATAAACGTCAATAGAAATATTGTAGGTAAGACATATAAGATTGATTTTAAGAACAATCGTATCTCCGAAAATATAGATGGTATTGAGTCTTTAGAACAAGCTATAAATATAATACTTAATGTAGACCGTTATAGCTGTCTTATATACGATTGGAACTTCGGTAGCGAGTTATTAGACCTTGTAGGTAAGAATATTGAATATGTGAAAACCGAAAGTAAACGTCTTATTAAAGAAGCTTTACTACAAGATGATAGAATACAAGATGTTAGTAATTTCACATTTGAACAAGAAAAAGACAACCTACTTGTATCGTTCTTAGTTAGTTCTATATACGGTAATATACATAAGAAAGTAGAGGTAAAGGTATGATTGAAATTCCTACATACGAACAATTACTGAATAGAGTATTGGATAGAATACCAGCTGAATTAGACAGAAGACAAGGTTCTATTATCTATAACGCTGTGGCTCCTTGCTGTGTTGAAATTGAACAACTATATATCGCTCTAAAGAATATGTATGACCAAGTTTATATTGAAACAGCTACTTCCTCTAATTTAGATGCTCTTGTAGCCTTATTTGGTATAACACGTAAAGAGGCTATCTATGCTGTAAGGATTGGTTCATTTAACGTTTTACCGCCTTTAAAATCACTCTTTACGGATGGTACAAATACATACGAAGTAATTAATATTGACGAGGGAGTAGATAGAGTTTTATTAAGATGTACTTCTCCTGGAATTGTAGGTAATTCTTATGTCGGTAAATTAACCGCTTTGACTTATGTAGAAGGATTAGAAAAAGCAAATCTTACAGGTACATACATACCGGGTAAAGATACAGAAAGTGATGAAGAATTAAGAGTTAGATATAAAGAAGTAATTTCCGCTCCTGTATTTGCTGGTAATGTAGCTGCGTACAAAAAACTATTAAAATCACAAGAAGAAATCGGTCAATGTAAAATTACATGTGCTCAAGGAACACAAGCCGGTAAGGTTATAGCAACTGTATTAAGTAAGACAAATGATACGGTATCTAATGTACAAGCAATTCAACAAAGATTAGACCCTTCTAATAGTAAAGACGGAACCGGTGAAGTACCTATTGGTCATACATTAATTATTCAATCTGCTAATATATTACCTATTACTATTACTGTAGGTATTACTGTAGGTAAGGGGTATACAAAAGAAGGACTCAAACCAATTATCAGTAAGACATTAGAAGAATATTTACAAGTACTTTGTTCACGTTGGGAAAATGAGAATCAATTAATTGTTCGTAAGAGTCAAATAGAAGCTCGTATCGTTAATATCGTAGGGGTGGAAGATGTAACTAAATGTTTAATTAATGACTCCACCAATAATAAAGTTATACCGGAATCCAGTTTTCCGAAACTTTCAACGGTAACTGTAGAATGATAAATAAATACTTACCTTTGTTCTTACAAGAACTTAACGAGTATAAAGAAACCAATAAAAGCTTAGATGTTGAACTGGACAATATTAAGCTATTGCAACAACAGGTACTCACTAACTTAGATATAGACAACGCTACAGAGGAAGCTATTAGTTCCTATGAACGTTCTTTAGGTATTGTAGATTCTGTTAACCTACCTCTTTATGTTAGAAAATTCAAAATTAAACTTATCTATTCAACAAGACCACCATTCACTAAGAATTGGATGTTACAGAGTTTAAGTAGAATTACTAATTCAGATACAGGTTACCAGGTAAATATACAACCGGAACAATACAAGGTGACGATAAAGATTTCATCCTTAGACTCTTTAATTCTACAAGAAATTCAGAAAACGTTTAGAGAAACAATCCCAGCTCATTTAATACTTGAAATTGGTAGTGATAAAGTAGATGAAATGACATTGTACTATTCTGTAGTACCTAGTATTTGTACACGTTATACATTTAATTCTTAAAGGAGGTATTAAAAAATGTTCTCTTCACTTAAATTAACAAATGAAGGTAAAAAAATTATTACCAAAGTTCTTAATGGTGAAAAAATAGTTTTCACTAAAATTGTATTAGGTAGTGGTAATAAACCAGGTAATGTGGATAACTTAAAAAATGTAGTTAAAGCCGAACAAGAGATAGCTATATCACGTAGTAAAGTTCTAAGTGATACAGTTGTTTCCGTTGGTGGTAACTTATTAGGTTCCAAGATTACTAAGAGCTTTGACTGGAAAGAAATAGGATTATTCGCTAAAGATACTACTAATACAGAAGTACTCTTTAGCTATGATAACTCCGATACAGATGTTATCAATATACCTGTAGGTGGTATTATTGCAGAGCAAATGATTGACTTAAATATCAACGTTGGTGATAGTTCGAAGGTACAATTAACAATTAATAAATCTTTAGTTACCTACAATCAACAAGAGGTTGATGCTAAATTACAACATGTAACAAAGACTATCACTGATATACATAGTCAAGTTACCCAATCATTATCACAAGCTAGTAATGATTTAACTAATCATAAACAAGATAATAATAATCCTCATAATGTTACAAAACAGCAGATAGGATTAGGTGATGTACCTAACCAACCTAATGCTACAGTTAATGAAGCTAAAGCTGGTACTTCTAATAGTGCTACAATGACCCCAGCTACCGTTAGAAACGCTTTAGAAGGGTTTGGTATTATTACCGAAGGTGATATTATACTGAAAGTTGGAGGAACGAAACCTACCACAATACCAGGTAAGACAATTATTTGGATTGATACAAATAGTTAGGAGGTAGATTTATGGCTTATATAAGTCCTGTTGACGCTAGTAGTGCAGTTAATGTACCTGTTTTAGCAGGTATGGATATCTATGATGTAAGTAGATACGGTAATAGAATTAAATACCAGGTAAGAGGATGGATAACTATGGCTTCTGATGTCTACTCTCTTAATACCTGGGCTTTATGGGTAGCCGGAAGACAATTCAATGTAAAAGGTAGGGAACGTTCGTATCAAGGAACATACTATTATACAGATTGGGTACCTTATGATTATGAACTATCCCCGGTTGCTAGTGAAGACTATATTTCGTTAGGAGTAAGTGGAGTTAACTGGAACCCTACAGCTCCGGCCGATATGTTTACTCTTAAAATAGAGCAATTACCAATAGCTTATAAACCTGTCGCCGGTAATGTACAGATATCAGAAATAACAGATAAATCCTTTAGAGTTAGATTTTCAGATGTACAATCCATTAACGCTCCTATAGAGAAGAGATGGATAGGATTATTTTCGGATGCTACATATAAAACAAGAATACAAGAATCTTATTCTAACGACCATGTATTCAATAACTTAGACCCTAATAGACCGTATTACATTCAAGTACAAAATTATAACTGTATTGGTTGGAGTGATTATGTTACAGCTTCTACAACGACGCTTTATTACAATCCTAAAGCACCTACATCTGTAATAATAGGATACAGTGAACCGGAACCTATTCCGAAAGCAAAACCAACTTATAGAATTAGTGGAGCCCAAAATGGTTCGCTTACTATACAGGGATATAAATTAAATCTATATAAAGGTTCTAATATAATATTTAATGTAGATATTCCGGCGAATACTCCAAATGGTACTCTTAACTTCAAATTAGAAGATAAAGAATATACCGTAGGAGATACTTACTATATAGGAGTACAATCCTATGAAATAGACTGGAATGGTACAAAACATTACTGTAACGAAGTATTATCGAACTCTATTACACTTATATCCGATAAATTCATTCAAATAAGTGTGAACGGAACAGCGTTCGAAAAGAGAAAGATTTATATCAGTATTAAAGGAAGTAACTTCATAGAAGTAAAAAAAGAAATGTTAAAAATATTAAGATAAGGAGGAAAAGCTATGGAATGGTTAGTAGGATTAATAGTAGGCTTAACAACTTTGATAATAGCATTAGGTAATTTAGTTATAGCCGTTAGGGATGCTAAAAAGAAAATTGAAGAATCTATACCACATAAAATTAAGAAGCAAGTTTCGTTAACAGAAGAAATATCTTCTAGGATGGATATGATTAAGGAATATATAGGAGCGGATAGAGTTCACATTTATGATTTCCATAATGGTGGTCACTACGCTAACGGACGTTCGGCCTTAAAAATGAGTTGTACATTCGAATCAGTAAGAGCGGGTATTAAACCTATGCAAAATATACTCCAAGCCGTTCCGTTAAGCTGTATTCCTAAATATACAAGTAACTTAATTCAAAATGGTGGTGTAGAAGTAAAAGATATTACAGATATTAGAACTACAATGCCGGGTGCGTACGGTTGGAAGTATGCACAAAATGTAAAAAGTTTTTATGATATTATTTTAACCAATAAAGAATCTGAACCTATAGGTTTCCTAGAAGTTCAATTCTGTAATAGTAACTCACATGAATTAGACGAAAAGATGAAACATGAGTTACTAAGACTGAAATTCTTTATTGAGGAAAATCTTCAAAAAATGTTATAAAATAAAAAAAAGGAGGTATTTGAAGATGAACGGATTAACACAAGTAATTATGTTAGCAGTAATGGTTGAGGCTATTTGGGAAAACATTAAACGAGCTTATACAGATTCCCTTCAACCAAGTGTAGTTGGTTCCCTGGTAATTTCAATTCTTGTATGTGTACTTGCAGGGGTAGACGTATTTGAAATTATTGGGTTACCACTTCGTGTAGCGTTTGTAGGTTCCATTTTAACAGGTATTATTGCCGCCCGTGGAGCTAACTTCGTTAACGACTTATTCACACGTTTAAACGCACCGAAACAGAACTAAAAAAATAGGAGGAATTTAAATGAGAATTTATAACGTACCAGATGTTAGTGAACATCAACCAAATTTCGACTTTACACCGTATGCAGGTAAGTATGCTATCTTACGTGCCGGTGTAGCAAGTAGAGAAGACTATTCGTTTAGACGACATGTAGCCGAGTGCCAACGATTAGGTATCACAATCGGTGTATACTTTTACTCTTACGCACTTAACGTAGCACAAGCAGTAGAAGAAGCAAATCGATTCCTATCTATCATCGATGGAGTAGATATTGGATTAGGTGTTTGGTTAGACATGGAAGATGCGGACCATTACAAGGTGAATAATGGAGTTGCTATTACACATGATAACATTGCTCCAATGTCTAAAGCTTTCTGTGATGTAATCGCTTCAGCAGGTTATTACACAGGTATCTATACATCTCTTAGCTGGTTAGGTTACTTATCACCTGAATGTGATGATTACGATAAATGGGTAGCCGCGTGGGGAAACAATGACGGAAGTCATACAGTAGATACATCAGCATATGGAACTATCCAGCAATATACATCTAATTATGGAACATTAGATGAGAATGTTATCTTTGTAGACCCTAGTATCTATCGTACAGGTGCTACAGCAGAACGTCCTTCTACATATACATCGGCTCCATACGAAGCACCTACAGCTACTGAAGGAGATGTATATATTGTTCAATCAGGTGATACACTAAGTGGTATTGCAGCCCGTTACGGAACAACATATCAAGTATTAGCGGCTTTAAATGGTATCGCTAACCCTAATTATATCTATCCAGGACAGCAGATTGTAATTAATGGTTCCGCTGTATCAGCTCCTAACAATACTGATGAAGAGTATTACACCATTCAACCTGGTGATACACTATCAGCTATTGCTCAAAACTTCGGAACAACATGGCAGTGGTTAGCTGATGTTAATGGTATTGATAACCCTAACTTGATTTACCCTGGAAATACAATTCGAGTAAGATAAGGATGGACATTACAGTCAAAGATGGTATAATATAATTGTGTTAAGTAGTGTGGGCTTAACATACTCATATTTTTCATTGTTTCGACTCCTTATTTGCACGAGGGTTATCCTCAAAGAAATCACTTAAGAAATTAAGTGATTTTTTTTATTTTAAAAATGGTAGACATATTATTATATTTTTATATAATAATAGTATAGATAAGGAGAACTGACATGAGATTCTATACAACGAAGGGAAAATACTTAACAGTAGATTACTTTCATAAAACCTATAGTAAAAGCTACAATCAATTCAAAGTAAATGTACATTTACAAACTCAGAAAATTAATATCAAACAGTATAATAAATTATGTACTAATCTGAAGAAAGAAGGTTTTAATGAAGCGAACTAAAATTCTTAAAGTTATATGTAACTATAAATACTTAACAATATGTGATGAAGAAAAATGGTATTCCTTAGAAACAGAAATATTTGATAAGTATTTAGATGAACCTATCCACATAAGTACAATTATTTTTAAGCAAATTCTTTGGAGAGTAAAACATTCACACTATAAGGAGAAACGATTATGATAAATGTAAGATACGATAAACCACAAAAACAAAGAGTAACTGAATACTCAGGTTATCTATCATTCAAGTTTGACTACACTACACTAGAAATTATTAAAGCTTTACCGGTTAGATTTTGGTTACCGGAGCAAAAGGAATGGGAAGTACCTACTGATGTATTACCTATACTTAGAGAAAAGGTAGAAGTAAACGACCTAAACGAGTTACCGGGTAATACAGTTAAATTAAATAACTTAGCTAAGTTTGAGTTTAAAACAAAACCCTTCGACCACCAGTTAGAAGGTGTTAAATATGGAATAGAACATAAGAACTGGTTATTAGGGGATGTACAGGGTTTAGGAAAGACTAAACAAATGATTGACTTAGCTTGTTATAAAAAACAGTTTGAAGGTATTAAACATTGTCTAATTATTTGTTGTGTTAATAATCTTAAATACAACTGGAAAAACGAAATTGAAATTCATAGTAATGAATCCGCTAAGATTCTTGGATGGAGAAAACCTAACAAAGAGCCTACTATGAAAGATAGACTTGATGACTTAGGATTTATACCAGGTGAGTTCTTTTGGATTGCTAACATTGAAACACTTAGAATGAAGAAAGAAGGACGTTTCTATAAATCTATATTCGTAGATACTATTAACCAGTTAATAGAACAAGGTGAAATAGGTCTTGTTATTGCGGATGAAATTCATAAGTGTAAGAACAGTACTTCCGGACAAGGTAGAGGATTACTTGGTATTAAAGGGTGTTGTAAGATTGGACTAAGTGGTACATTATTAGTGAATAAGCCTTTAGACCTGTATACACCTTTGAAATTTATCGGAGCAGTTAATAAGAATCAATGGCAGTTTGACCATACATATGGTTTATTCGATATTTTCGGTAATATTACCGGGTATCAAAATTTATCCGAAATTCAGTACATTATTAACAATGTAATGTTAAGAAGAAAGAAGGACCTATTAAGTCTTCCGGAAAAGTTAGAAAAAGTAGAATATATAGAACTTAATAAGGAAGGAAGAAAAGTGTATAAAGATGTAGAAGAAGCTGTAAGAAATGAAGTAGCCAGTACCATAGATAAAGTTAAAACACCAGCTTCAATTCTATCTAAAATTACACGATTAAGACAAGTAGCTACATGTGGTTCATTAGTTAGTTCTACTGTTAAAGAAAGCTCTAAATTGAATAGACTGAAGGATATCTTAGAGGAAGCTAAACTAAATAATGAAAAGGTTATCGTCTTTACAATGTTTAGACAAATTGCAGAGATTTGTATGGAACAGTTTAAGGAATATGAACCTTTACATATTTGGGGGCAAATGAACCAAACAGAACTTCAACAGAATGTGAATACGTTTCAAAATTCAGATAAGACAGAAGTTTTATTTGGTGTAATACAAGCTGCTGGTACAGGTATTACCTTAAATACAGCTAGTATCGTTGTATTCTTAGACTTACCTTGGAATTATGCAACAATGGAACAGGCGGAAGACAGAGCTCATCGTATTGGTACTAAACATACAGTTACTATTATTAGACTTATTTCTAAGGATACGTATGATGAAAGACTTTGGAGAAAAGTAATTAGTAGAGGTAAGATGTCGGATGCTTTAATTGATATGGAAGATATTAAAACAGTTAAACCGTACTTAGATTGTTTATTCGAAGAAAAGGAGATTTATTAGTATGGAAAAGGAAAATTTATTGAAAAAGGAAATATGGACCATTAACGATATGGTCAATTACAGTGGTATTAAGCGACAGGCTTTAAGACATTACATCTACTATAGATACGAAAACCAAATGGAAATGCCGGAAATGGTACGTTCCTATAATCTAAGAACTAAGTTCAATTATAGCAGACCGGGTGCTTTACAAATTATAGAATGGTACAAGAATAAGAAATGGGGTGAAATGAGAGATTACAACCGTAAGCATTGTTATAGCACTTCATTTAAGGAAAAATACCCTCAACCTAATAAAAACAAAAGTAAAGCTTCGATAGTATAATAACTTTAGAAAGGAGAAATAATAATGGAGAACAAAGTAGTAACTTTTGAGGAGGCTTGTGTTCGACTAAAAGATGTTCGTACATTCCTTAAGGATTTAAAGGCAGAAGAAGATGAACTAAAAAAGATTATCTTAGCTGATGGTCGTAAGGAATTAAAAACGGATACCCTTAAGATGAGTATCCAACATCGTGTTAGAGAAAAGTTCAACGAAGAAGCTTTCTTAAATGACTTCATGTCTAACAAACAATTCTCGGACGAAGTAAAGAACGAAGTTACATTCCAGGAATTAAAGCTTAATACAGAAAAACTAGAAGCTAATATTAAGTTAGAGAAAATTCCGTTGGATTATGTATCTAAATTCAATGAATTAACTGAATCAGATGTAATTGTTATTAAGTAACCACTGATAAAGTGGTTATTTTTAATTTTAATGTGATTTTTATTGTGTTTTAGGTACCATAAATATATAGGACATATAAATTATCGTTTTCTTGTTAAAACGTGTTAAACGCACTAAAAACAGGGTTAAAAACGATTTTTAATTTTCTTTAAATTAAATAACAAAACTAAAAGTAACGTTATATAATAAATTTATGGATATCAAAGGAGGAAAAACACAATGGAACAATCTTATCCAGGAACCTTAACTGCAGCTATAAATTACTACGCAATGACAGATAATTCATTATCACAATTACAGAAAGATATATATATCTATTTTTGTTTTCAAGTGAATTACGAGGATTATTTCAACCACCCTATTGAAAAAGAAGACAAATTACTTAATTGTATGAAGTACTTCAATTTAGAATTAGATGAATTTGTACATGAGATTACACCTTTAATTAATAAGAATTATTTAGATATGGAAAATTTTGAACCTAATATTGACTACATCCCACCAGGTGTTCAAAAACAAGGACTATATGAATTATTAGGACAAGAGATGTACGAAAAACAATTCGGTAAAGAGGAGGAAGAATGATGTCTAATAAATTCTATATGATTTCTGACAAATGGTTAGAAGCTAAAGAACTATCTTCTTCCCAGATATTATTGTTAGGTATTATACATTCTTTATGTCATAAGAATGGTTATTGTTGGGCCACCAACAGTTTTCTAGGAAATAAAGTAAATCTATCCGCTGACCAAACTTGTAGAAATATTTCAAAACTAATTAAAGAAGGCTATCTAAATGTAATTCAAAATAAGCCTGTCAAATTAGGAAATGATAAATTAACAGGGTCTGAAGTATGGTCTTCTTTTAGAGTTTTATATCTAACAGAGAAGTCAAGTGTATCCGATAAAGATAAAATTTTAACCGAAGAAGAAGTTAAAAATGAGTTAATGAAAAATCGTAAATTTTTGAAAGAATACTTTCCAAAATATCTAAAAAAAGAGCAAAAAATGAAACTAGAAAAATCACAAAAACCTACGGAAAATACTGAAGATTTAACAACTGAAAACGAGTCCATACCCTTAGGAGAAAACAACGAGGGGTGCTACGGACAAAACTCCAAACAAATATATAATATTAAAATAAATAAATCCTTTAGTAATACTAAAGTATTACATAAAGGTATCGTCTTAGAAGACGATACTAAAAAAACAGAAAATTTGAATTTAATAAATAATAATAAAATACAAAATAATGACAATGTTAGAAAAAAAGAATCTTTTTCCAATAAAGGCGCAATTATTATACAAGAGAATAATAATATGAAAAAGAAAGGAATAGCTCCTTATATTGATTTAGCTCATACGTTTTTTCCTAAAGAAATATATCCTACAATTAGTGCTGGGATAATTACATGGCTAAAAACAATAGCTAGTCAAAGAAGATTAGTTTCTTTACAAGAGTTTGAATTACAACTGAATAATCTTAAACAATATGCTTCTATTACAGCTCCTGGAAGTGTAGGTACTAAGTTTGTTCCTAAGAAAGCCGAAGCTATAATCTTACACGCTATAAACGGACCTTACTTAGAGTTTGACAATTTAGATAATAATCCGTGGGAGAATAGATAAAGATGAATGCACATGAAAGAGAACAATTTATCTTAGATAACCAAAAGTTAGTATCACACGCAATAAGGTTAGCTAAGTTGAAATGGACAGAAGACCTATTCAGTGAAGGTGTAATAGAGCTAATTAGATGTGTAGATAACTTCGATGAAACGAAAGGGTATGCTTTCAGTACCTACGCAATTAGATGTATTACATTGAAATTAAAAACATTCTATAAGAACGACCAACTCATTAAACCTAAGGTAATAGACGCAAAGAAAGGTTCAGTAGAAGTAGCTCAGTATACTTCCATAGATTGTACAATGTATTCGGATGGAAAGAAGAAGGATATACAGTTAGAAGATATGATAGGATGTTCCGACCATATAGACCATTTATTTCTATTCGAGTTCTTAGAAAATGAATGTAAGCAAGGAAGACTTAATAAGAGACATGTTAATTTGTTCGTTGATTATCACATTATAGGGCTTAATAAGTTAGAAATAGCGGAGAAATATCATATTAAGAGAAATAAGGTATCACAACTTTTAGAAGACATACGAGTAAGAATTTATGAGGTTGTAAAGTATAATTATCTTATGGAGGCCGATTAGAAATGTATTTCTTCAAAAAGAGTGATAAATGCCCATATAAGAGTATATGTGAAAACTATACCCCCGATTCCAGTTGCATTAAGTTATGTTCAAAGATAAATAAGATTGATTATTATTTTCAACAAGCTAATATTCCTTTCAAATATAGAACACCTATGAAGTTGTACCCAAGTAATGAAGATATAGATGTATATGACATTTTAGTTCAAATTAAAGAGAATGTATTAGAAGCAGTAGAAGAAGGATATAATCTTACCATTCAAAGTAGTATAAGAAATAACGGTAAGACAAGCTGGGCTATTAAGATATTGCAACAGTATATTCATCTAGTTTGGGATATCAAAACAAATAATCTTCCATGTCTGTATGTAGATGTACCACAATATTTAGCAAGTCTAAAAGAAGACATGAACAATAAAGATGGAGAATCTAAACAGTTCAGTAATGATATTAACTCAGCAGATATTGTTGTTTTTGATAACTTAGATGAAGAAAAATTGTCGGAGTGGGCAATAAACACATTAAGATTACATATAAGAAGAAGAGTAGAAAATGGACTAGCTAATATT
>ERZ772779.517-NODE-517-length-17989-cov-6.125627_pt1 | contig 17989 bp, 15 predicted proteins | sample MGYA00511360_ERZ772779 | MGnify/ENA primary metagenome ERZ772779 (study PRJEB29015, sample SAMEA2738112) | human oral metagenome | biome: human oral; feature: human-associated habitat; material: saliva | place: China | collected 2231 ...
AACCCAATGGCGCCGTCGGCGTTGGACCCACTGCCGTGCCTACCCCGGTGCTAACCCAAGGAGCCCTTAGCCCAAGGGGCTTAAAACCTCCCACTGAAAGCCGCCTACTTAAAGTCTGTAAAAATCCCTTAAAGCCCCCTGATCTGGTTGATGAACTGGGCCGAATAATCCAATGCCAGCCTAGCCTCGGGGATAAGTGGGCCCCCGGCCACATAAACATGGAAGGCACCAGGCTCAAAACGCAGCTTGACGTCAACCCCCGCGTCCAGTGCGCGGCGGGCAAACTCTACGACATCGGGCGTGATAATGTCGTCGCTGCCTGCGAAAACACGCATGGAGGGCAAGCGGTCAAATGAGCCATATAGGGGGCTGATGCGCGGATCCTTAGTTGCCAGCTTGCCGGCCCAAACCTGCCCTGCCCATTTCAGGCCGGGCACCCCAAGCATCGGGTCGCGAGGCAAAATGGGGGCAATATCCGGGTTGGTCATGGTCACATCAACCCACGGCGAGTACAAAATCAAGCCATCAACCTGGCTTAAAGACAGGTCGCGGCGCTGCATTGCCAGGGAGGCACACAGGCCGCCGCCAGCAGAGTCGCCAACCAAAATGACACGCTTATAGAGCAGCTGCGCATAGTCGATAACCGCGTTCGTCAGCGCAAACGCATCCTGGGCGCAGCGGGCGGGAGCCAGCGGATAATCCAACACAAGCACCGGCAAACTCGTGCGGTCAGATAGCCCAGCCACAATATTCCACTGGAAAGCAGACATGGCCTGGACATAGGCGCCACCGTGCAAATAAATCAGCGCAGTATCAGCTGGCGCCAACAGGGGATCTAAGTCAGGGCGCAGATCTGGGCCAGCCTGGCTGGGGCGGTGAGCCTGTTGAAATTTTGCGGCCGGGCGCTTGGGGGTGATACAGGTCAGTGGGCCGTGGGTGCGCAGACAAAAACGCTTGCGCATCCAAAATGGGGCAGGGGCGGGCGCCAGGGGGTGCAGGGCAGCGAAGCGCGTGGCCGCCTGCGAGTTAAGAATTGGTGGCACTAGGCGTTGACTGAGTTTAGCTAGGCTCATTTCAGTGGACATGTCTAAATCCTTTCCGGGTCTATACCTGGGCTCATACTAGGGCGGGCAAGCAGCTAAGGTCCGCAATGAGTCTGCCGCCTGCGCCTATGCGTTAGGCTGGCGATAAATACTGGCTGAGTGCGCCGTCGGCACCAATGACGTAAGGAGGCTCATGGAGCAGGGGAGCGACAAAGCCCAGGACATTGCCGCCCACTACGAGCTTATCTGTGCAGATTGGCGGGCGGGCAAAGAAGTCTATTTGGCCGGCCGTTTCGACAAGCACGGGCAGGCGGGGCTTGACTTCCTGTTGGCGCAGCTGTCTGGGGGAGGGGAGGAGAAAATCCGGGTGCTTACCGCCGCCCTGGCAGCTGAGGTGCTGTCCAAACTAAGGCACCTAGACTTTTACGCGCCCTACTGTGACAGGCTTGTGGGGCCGCTTTGCGCCCTGCTTACTACCGGGGAGGCTCAGCTTCGCCGCAAGGTGGTTATCGCTTTGGGCTGGGTTGGTGGCTCAGGTGAAATTGACGTTTTGGCTCGGGTGCTTTTTAACGACGACGACGCACTGTGCCGGGCTTGGGGCGCGGCTAGTCTCATGCAAATGTCCTTCCACCGCGCTCAAGGGGAGGAGCTTAGGCTAAAAACCAAGGCGGTGTTTGCCAAGGCGATTAGCGAGGAAAAAGATCCCTATGCCTGTGGGGTCATGATCCAGGCGGCGCAGGAGCTGTTTTCTAAGCGGTGGGTGTCGGCAAGCGCAGTAGAGGGGCGCGAACTGGAAAAGATTGAAAAGGGGCGCAGGGCTGCCGTCAGGTTTTTGAGTAAGGGTTAGAAGCATGTTAGAACTACATGCAATATCCACAGATTGTCAGATTCCCTTGTGTAATTAAAGTGATGTGCGCTACTCTGATTCAACTTTGTTTTGAACTGGCTGGCGCACTAAGTCGTGTTTCAGCCCTGTTCACCAGCTGAAATACGGGGGCGATCCCAATGAAGGGATTCAAAAAGAAGCCAGCCGTCTTGCCGGCGGCTGAACCTAGCGCGGCCAAATTTGGTGAAGATGAGGCTGCGCCTGAGACTCGCGGTGAGATTCGCTTTGAGACTAGCCTTGAGGGCGGTGCTAGGGGCAGCGGTGAGACTGGCATTGCGGGCCACAAGAAAAAGCGGGCTGGAAGTGGGCTACCACCCTGGCTGCGCATTAAACCGCAAGACCGCTGGCCGCTGGTGCGAGTAGTGCTGGTAGTGGTGCTGTGTGTCAGCGCCGGCTGGTACTTTGTGGACTTTTATGGTGGTAAAGATGCTCAGGCTGGGCAGGCTTTGCCTGGTGGGGGCGCTGTGACCAGCGCAAGTGCGAGCCGTGCAGGGGTGCGAGGCACGGCTCCAGCGACGCCGACGCCGGCGCCTTCTGCTTCGGTAAAGTGGACGCCTACGGCCCAGGAGGCTAAGAAGCGCAGCGAGGCTTTGAGTATGCCGCTTCCGGCTAAGCCGGAAGAGATCACACAGAATACCGATGAGGGTGCTGTGGCCACAGCCAAGTATGCCATTGAACTATATAACTATGCGTTTGCTACAGGGAATGTAGATGAGTATGCAAAGTTGTGTAAAGGAACCCATAAATCCTGTGCCACAACCCCAGATGTTATTAAGAAAATGCACGCTAATGGTGGGTGGGTTGATAAATTACAGGTGACTTTTACAAGCGGTTGGGTTCGTAAAGATATTAAGGATGAACTTATTGTCCAATTATGGTATTACCAAAGTGATGGGTTTGAATATTCTGGTACTGGTTCTAATTTAGACCTAAAACAGGGGAAACGTGCCGCACTAGTTAGTTTGTCTTATAATGGTAGTAGCTGGCAAGTGGAGATGATCTACGTTGAGAAGCGCTAACTTACGTGTCCTGCTTTTGCTAGTTATTTGTCTTGGAATGTCTAGTTTTGCTTATGCGGACGGGAATTTTGATGGGCAAATAGATAATTCGGGCAGGCATGTTGTTGTTGAAGCTGAGCAAAAGGATAGTGCTCCTGGCTTTGTTGGGGCTACTGGTAGCTCAGAGCTGCCAGAACAAGCGCAAGAAGGTGCGGCTAAGCCTGTGTTGCGGTGCTATGGAAGTGGCGCAGCAGAAGGGGTTGTTTTTGAGGGTAGCGATTTAGATCCCTCACGCTACGACAGTTGTGAGGTAGTGCCTGGTCAACCTCAAAGTGAAGGCGCACCTGTGCAGGCTAAACCGTTTGTGGTTACACGTGAGCAAGTTGCAAAATTATTCGTAAAAGGCAGCGGTGTTGAACGTTATCCAGCTGGACGAACATTAGTAATTGATCACGATATTACGTTTTGGACTAGCGGGAATAAACAGTCCATTACTTCTAACCTGTTAGGCCGTCAGGTAGAAATTGAAGCCAGTCCAGTTAAATACATCTGGGACTTTGGTGATGGGGTAATCCAAGAAACTGACTACCCAGGGTCTCCACCTCCAGCAGGTGGAATCGTTCATCAATTCAAGGATACTGGCAATAATTTCCGAGTCCAGTTAACTGTGGTATGGGTTGCTCGCTGGCGTTTAGCCGGTGGAGTTTGGCAAACAGTGCGTGGCACGATTACCACACATGAATTTAGTACATATTTCGATTTATATTTACCAGATTCGTACGGGGTGGTGCCCGACTATGAGCCTTCGCCCACGATTGAGCCGCCTGTAGATAAACCTAGGTAGCAGTTTAACTCTGAAAATAGGGGTGAGCTCAGTGAAGAGATTAAAAATTGGTTGGCTACAGGCATGGGTAGTTGCTGCTTTAGTAAGTTGCATCAGTGCTGGCTTATGCATCATGGTTTTCTATGCTGGTAAAGATGCTCAGGCTGGGCAGGCTTTGCCTTATGGGGGCGCAGCCAGCGCAAGTGTGACAAGTGCGAGCCGCTCAGGGGTTAGCGCTACGGTTTCACCAATACTGACGCCGGCGCCCTCTGCTTCGGTTAAATGGACGCCAACGGCCCAGGAGGACAAGAAGCGCGCTGAGGCTTTGAGTATGCCGCTCCCGGCTAAGCCGGAAGGGATTACGCAGAATACCGATGATGGTGCTGTGGCTACTGCCAAGTATGCGATTGAGCTATATAACTACACCTATGCGACTGGGCATGTTAATGAATATAAGTCACTGTGTGTTAGTGAAAAAAGGTCTTGTGTTAAAACCGTAGCTAGTGTTCAACGATTGCATAATAAAGGCGGGTGGGTGTCGCCAATAAATGTAGTTTTCACCGAAGGTTACGTTAGGAAAGACGCTAAAGATGTAGTTGTTCAACTACGCTATTATCAGCCAGAAGCCATTGAATATAGTGGAACTGGTGAAAGAAAGTTAATTGCTTCAACAAAATGCGTAGCGCTGCTAACCCTCAAATATGATGGAACTGAATGGAAAGTAGAGGTAATTTACATTGAAGACGATAAGTAAAAGCTGTTAGTTTATCTAGGGCGATTTCAGTGAAAAACTTGAAAATTACTTGTCTGCCTGTGCGGATAGTGATTGTTTTAGTGTTCTGTGTCAGTGTGACTTTGTGTGGTGTGGTTTTCTATAGCCTCAAGGAGGTTCATGCTGGGCAAGCTTTACCTGGTGGTAGCAGTGTGGCTAGTGTGAGTGTCACGATTTCGCCAACATCAACATCAACGTCTTCTGCTTCGGTTAAGTGGATATCTACGGCCCAGGAGGCCAAGAAGCGCGCTGAGGCTTTGAAAATACAGGCACCGGTCAGGCCTAAAGAAATCGCGCAAAACACTGATGAAGGCGCTGTGGCCACGGCCAAGTATGCGATTGAGTTATATAACTATACATTTGCTACGGGAAATGTAGATGAGTATAAAGCTCTGTGCATTAGCGATAGGAAATCGTGCGTTAAGGTTCCGGTGGACGCACTTAAGATGCATCAAAATGGTGGTTGGGTAGATCCAATACAGGTGACTTTTGTTAGCGGTTGGGTTCGCAAAGATGTTACTAAGAATGTAGTTGTACAGCTTTGGTTTTACCGTAATGCTAGTCAAGAGCACTCTGGTCAAGGTGAGCTTCAAAATATTTCTGCTGGTAAGTTCGCCTCTTTAGTTACCTTGAAATTTGATGGCGTTGAATGGAAAGTGCAGGAGATTTATGTTGAAGAAAAACACTAAAAGCTTTTAGCTTGTTAATGGGGCTGACCTTAATGAAACGATTGAAAATCAGTTGGCTGCCTATGCGGGTGACGGTAGTTTTTATGCTTTGTGTCAGTGTGACTTTGTGTGGTGCAATTTTCTATAACCTCAGAGAGACTCATACTGGGCAGGTTTTGGTCGGTGTGGCCAGTGCAAGTGCAACAAGTGCGAGCCGTGCAGGGGTGAGAGGCGCGGCTCCAGTGAATCCGACATCAACGCCGGCGCCTTCTGTTTCGGTGAAATGGATACCTACGCCACAGGAGGCGAAGAAACGTAGTGAGGCTTTGAAAATGCAAGCCCCAATCAGGCCTGACGAAATCACGCAAAACACTGATGAAGGAGCTGTGGCCACGGCTAAGTATGCGGTTGACTTATATAATTACGCATTTTCTACGGGAAAAGTTGAAGAATATAAGACTCTGTGTAAAGGGACTCATAAATCTTGTGCCACAACTCCGGCAGCTATACAGAAATTACATGCTGATGGTGGCTGGGTTGATGAAATGCATGTAACGTTTACGGATGCTTGGGTGCGTAAAGATGTTAAAGATAAAGTTGTTGTCGAGCTTTGGTATTACCAAACTGGTGGCATTGAATATCTCGGTGACGGATCAAAAGTTGATGTTAAACAAAGTAAATGGGCGGCATTAGTTACTTTGTCATATAACGGTAGTGGCTGGCAGGTTGAGGAGATCTATGGTGTGCCACAATAGAGTTTGCGCTAATTACTGTAGGGAGCATTTGCCTTAAAAATACTAGTTGACTATGCTAGAGTGTAAAGCGCTTCGAGTGCGAGGCCAAGGAAGCCCTGCTTGACATGGAGGATCTAATGTTTTTAAAGAGCGCGAAATATCCTGGTATTGAATATGAGGCAGGAGAAGAGATTTTTCTTTCCCCGCAAGAAGCTGGAACTTACTTCTATTTGGATGTTGATGAAGAGCTAACCTCTAATGATGCGGCAATGGCTTTAATTGCCTCAACCCTAGATGAGGCAGATGCGTTGCTTGCAACTGCCAAAGAATTTTTGAAACAGACGCTGTCAAGTAAGGATGCCAGTCACTATGGGACTGTCGCATATTTCATGGAGTACCACCGAGGTGAGCTAGAGCCAGATACTCTAGCGGAACTGTTCCCCTCATGTGACCCGGGGGCAATGTCATTTGCGCAAATGGTAGATTTCTTGAAAATCGTGCGTTTTGGCAGTTTGCTTGATGAAGAAACAGGCCAGCAAGCTTTCGTCCTTGATCTGAGCTTTAATCCAGAACTAACTGATGAGCTATTGGTTATATATTTTGATCTAGAAAAGCAGGTAGTTTCTTTAGCTCACGAAAGCTAACGTCCCAGCCAAGGGTGAGCGTCGTCGTCGTTAAGAGTGGCTCGCAAGGACTACTTGGCTGTTATGGCGGCAGCAGGGGATTTGGCAAGGTAACTGGCGGGGGTGGCCCCGGTGGTGGTGTGCCCCTGTAAGAATGGGTATTTCTGCCTGGAATCACCGGTCAGGAAACTACCTATAGGTGTGGCCCTACAGATGGGTGTTTCACCCGGTGGGGTAGTTGCTGGCCGCCTAGAGTGGTGTGTCCTTACAGATACTGACATTTCGTCCGTTGCCTATAAAACCCCATGTAATAATTATAGGGAAGGGATGATTTTGTAGGTGTCTGTAAGTGTTTGTAGGTGTTTGCAATGGAGCCTGATATGCCTAATACCCCCGGCGAGCCGCGTCTAAAGGGGCAGGGCCCGCACCCAAATGGCCAGGCCTCTTGCTTAAGTGAGGCCAGCTACCCCAAGGTTTTATCCTGCACTATCGTTGACCAGGCCACTAACCCTAAAGGCACTATCGTGGCTTTTCATGGGGTTAGCGACAACGGCGCCTCGCTAGCTGATATAGCCACGCGCTGGGGCGAGCATTGGCGGGTGGTGCTGGTAGACAGTTTGGGTCACGGCCTCTCGCCACGTTTTAGCCCCCAACAGTTACAGGCCCCTTTCCAAAGCGCCCTGCAAGCCGCCGCTGAGGTAGTTCGTGCTCAGGCCAGCCAAAGTGTTGGCGGCCAGGTGGTGGTTTTTGGTCACTCTATGGGTGGGGCGATTGCGGCTGGCGTGGCCAGGGACCACCCCCAGCTGGTGCGGGCAGTGGTGCTAGAAGACCCCGCCCTGCTCACCCCCACCCAGGAGGCAACCTACAAAAACAATGCGGGGGAGTCTGTGGGCGGCCTTGAACACATCAGCCGCGACCAAAGCGGCGCCATCGCTAACCTACTGCTAGCCAAGCAGGCTTATCGCAACTGGCCGCTAAGCGAATACGGGCCCTGGGCGCAGGCCAAAACCCAGGTGGACCGCGACTTCATCGCCACCGGGGTGGTGGGCCTGGCTGGGCGCGAAATAATCAAAGAGCTACAAGTGCCTACCTTGGTGCTAACCGGTGACGGCCCCGACGTTTTGCTAGGCCAAGGGGGCCTAGAGAAGCTGGCCGCATACGCTAACCCCCACCTGCACACGGCCTTGATCAGCGGCGCCACCCACTGCGTGCGGCGCGATCAAAGCGAAAAATTCCAGCAGGCAGTTAACTCTTTCCTCGCCGCCCTACCCAAGCCGGCCCCGGCCCCCTATATTGCCCCCGAAATAGCGGCCCTGGTGGAAGGTATTCCACCCCAAACCACCTGGCAGGTGCAGGCGCTACGTGAACGCGGCGACAAACTACTAGGCGCCCAGGCCCCACTAGAAGCAGGCCACCTAGTTGAGGTAACCCAACTGCCGGTAGGGGATGAAACACAAGGGGATGAAAATAGCGGCGAAACAATTGAGCTGCGCATATTGTCACGTAAAGGCCGCGCCCCGCGCTGCGTAGTTATTTCACTGCATGGGGGCGGCTATGTTTGCGGCCGGGCCAGGTTCGACGACGCCCGTAACTTAGAGCTAGCCGATCTGCTTGACGCCGTGGTGCTAAGCCCTAACTACACCCTGGCACCAGAAGCTAAATACCCCATCGCCGCCACCCAATGCGAAACGGTTTTAGAACGCGCCGCCACCTACGGTGTGCCCGTGTTTATTTACGGCGACTCAGCCGGGGCTGGCCTTGGCTACCAAACGTTAGCCCGCCTCATCCAAAACCAAAAACCGCTTGGGGTAAGTGGTTTTATTGCTTTAGAACCCTGCCTAGACCCGCGCCTAAAAACCGCCTCCTACAACCAGTATGCCCACGGGCCAGTGTGGACTAAAACCGCCGCCACCCACGCCTGGAACCACTACGCCCCCAGCGCCCCCAGCCTTGCCCCCTACCCCTACGCGCGGGCACTAGCTGAAAAAATGCCGCCAGTGATCGTGTTTATTAACCCTGTGGACCCGTTGCGTGATGAGGGCCAGGCTTGGGCTTTTGAACTAGTCGACGGCGGCGCAAAGGTAGAACTACACATGCTGGCGGGCACAGTACACGGCTTGCTTAGCGCCCCAAACACTAAAACCTGGAGCCAAGTGCAGGCGCTAATCAAAAACTTCGTCAACCAACTAACCCAAAACAGCTAAACCACACCCGGGGGGAGCATCTAGATCAAAAGGGTAAGCACTTATAGCTAGGTGAAACCACAACCAGTCTAACCACTACAGCTAGTTAACTAAGCGGTGCTAGGGTGAAACCATGACGCGCGCGCTTATCACCGGATTTGAACCCTTTGGGCCCAACCCGGTAAACCCCACCCAGGCCCTAGTTGAGCTACTACAAACCCAATACGCCACCACCGGCCTAGAAGCACAGCTACTACCGGTAACCTTCACCGGCGCTCGCGGACGTATCCAGGCCCTAATTGAAGCTAAACGCCCCCAGATTGTTTTGTCTTGTGGGCTTTACGCTGCCGCCAGGCAGCTGCATGTTGAACGCATCGCGGTTAACGAGCAAGAAGGCCAAGACAACAGTGGTTTTAGCCCCACCCGCTCTGCGGTAGACCCCACCGACGCTGATGGCCTGTTTGCCACCATCGACACCGCCGCCCTGCTAGGTAAGCTAAAAAATGCTGGTTTTGATGCCGCTATCTCCTGGCATGCGGGCACCTATGTTTGTAACACCACGCTTTACAGCGCCATCCAGGCCACTAAAACCTATGGGGCTAAAGCCGGGTTTTTGCATGTACCCACCGACGTGGACGTACCTAAACTAGCTGCCACACTGGCCGCCTGGGTGGAAGAAAACTAATGGTTTTCATTGTCGGGCTCACCGGGGGGATCGGTAGCGGAAAATCTAGCGTCGCTAAACTCTTCGCCACCTGGGGCGCCACCGTTGTGGACGCCGACCAGATCGCCCACAACCTACTAGCCCCAGGCAGCGACGCCCTAACCCAGGTAGCTAAGCGTTTCGGGCCCGCCATTATTGATGAAAGCGGCCAACTAAACCGGGGCGCCCTAGCTAAAATCGTCTTCACCAACCCCACCGCCCGCACCGACCTAGAAAACATCACCCACCCCCTAATCGCCGCCCAAGCCTGGAACAAGCTAACCCAAGCAAACACCCCCATCGCCGTCTATGACGTGCCCCTACTAGCCGAACAAGCCCTAGCCGGCCACCTACCGCCCTACGACGGCGTCGTCGTAGTAGAAACCGAACTAAACACCCGCCTGCAACGCCTAAACCAACGCGGCCTAAACCCCACCCAAGCCAAAGCCCGCATCGCCAACCAAGCCAGCGACACCCAACGCCGCCGCGTCGCCGCCCAAGCCCCCCACCACTGGATCATCACCAACAACACCACCCCCGCCGAGCTACAAACCCAAACCAAAAAAGTCTGGCAAGCCATCAACGCCCTAACCCAAACCAACACACCCCTAACAAGCCACAGGGCTGCGCGCCCAGAATAAAACCACCACCCCCACCCAAACCCCCCATAAAATAGGGCCATGCCAGACCTGCGCCGCGCCCAAAACCCCTTCAAAGTAATCAGCCCCTACCAACCCAGCGGCGACCAACCCCAAGCCATCGCCGAAATCACCAAACGCCTAAACGCAGGCGAAAAAGACATCATCCTCCTAGGCGCCACCGGCACCGGCAAATCAGCCACCACTGCCTGGCTAATCGAACAAATCCAACGCCCCACCCTCATCCTCGAACCCAACAAAACCCTAGCCGCCCAAATGGCAGCAGAATTCCGCCAACTACTACCCAACAACGCCGTCGAATACTTCGTCTCCTACTACGACTACTACCAACCCGAAGCCTACATCCCCCAAACCGACACCTTCATCGAAAAAGACTCCTCCATCAACGACGAAGTAGAACGCCTACGCCACAGCGCCACCAACTCCCTACTAACCCGCCGCGACACAGTAGTCGTAGCCTCAGTCTCCTGCATCTACGGCCTAGGCACCCCCGAAGAATACGTAGCCCGCATGGTACCCCTCCAAGTAGGCCAAGAAATCGACCGCGACACCCTCCTACACAAATTCGTCGCCATGCAATACACCCGCAACGACATCGACTTCACCCGAGGCACATTCAGAGTACGCGGCGACACCATCGAAATCATCCCCATGTACGAAGAACTCGCCATCCGCATCGAAATGTTCGGCGACGAAATCGAAAACCTAGCCACCCTCCACCCCATCACCGGCAACGTAATCAACCAAACCAACAACGTCTACATCTTCCCCGCCTCCCACTACGTAGCCGGCGAACAACGCATGAAACAAGCCATCCAAGGCATCGAAACCGAACTCACCCAACGCCTCAAAGAACTACAAAAACAAAACAAACTCCTCGAAGCCCAACGCCTCAAAATGCGCACCACCTACGACCTCGAAATGCTCCAACAAGTAGGCATCTGCTCAGGCATCGAAAACTACTCCATGCACATCGACGGCCGCCAACCCGGCCAACCACCCCACACCCTCCTCGACTACTTCCCAGACGACTTCCTACTAGTCATCGACGAATCCCACGTCACCATCCCCCAAATCGGCGCCATGTACGAAGGCGACGCCTCACGCAAACGCATCCTCATCGACCACGGCTTCCGCCTACCCTCAGCCGCCGACAACCGCCCCCTCAAATTCAACGAATTCGAACAACGCATCGGCCAAACCCTCTACCTATCCGCCACCCCCGGCAAATACGAACTACAACGCTCAGACACCCCAGTAGAACAAATCATCCGCCCCACCGGACTCGTAGACCCCAAAATCATCGTCAAACCCACCCAAGGCCAAATCGACGACATCCTCAACCAAGTCCGCCAACGCGTAAACAAAAACGAAAGAATCCTCATCACCACCCTCACCAAACGCATGGCCGAAGACCTAACCACCTACATGGCCGAGAGAGGCATCCGCGTCGAATACCTACACTCAGACGTAGACACCCTCCGCCGCGTAGAACTCCTACGCGAACTACGCCAAGGCACCTACGACGTACTAGTAGGCATCAACCTCCTACGCGAAGGCCTAGACCTACCCGAAGTCTCCCTAGTCGCCATCCTCGACGCCGACAAAGAAGGCTTCCTACGCTCAACCACCTCCCTCATCCAAACCATCGGCCGCGCCGCCCGCAACGTCAGCGGCGAAGTACACATGTACGCCGACAAAATCACCCCCGCCATGCAACAAGCCATCGAAGAAACCCAACGCCGCCGCACCAAACAAATCGCCTACAACAAAAAACACGGCATCAACCCCCAACCCCTACGCAAAAAAATCGCCGACGTCACCGACATGCTCGCCCGCGAAGACATCGACACCCAAGACCTCCTCGCCACCGGCTACCGCAACAACCACAAAAACACCCAACCCAAAAACACCAAAACCCACCGCGACACCCCCAAACCCAACGCAACCACCACAGACCTAACCAACCTCATCGAAGAACTCACCCAACAAATGCACACCGCCGCCACCAACCTCCAATTCGAACTCGCCGCCCGCCTACGCGACGAACTAAAAGACCTCAAAAAAGAACTCCGCACCATAAACCAAGTCAGCTAAACCCACCCCCAAACACACCCCACCACAAACCAAAACCCACAAAAGTAACCCAAACCACAAACAAACCCCACAGAAACCCACCACCAAAACCCACCCGCGCTCGCGGTATAGTTAACAGTGACCATAAGGGGAGTACTTCCACTAACAACGACGTCGTCATCACGGTTTGCAGCAGGCAAGCCCGGCGTCGCGGGCCCAGCTAAGCGGGCGGGAGGAGACCTTCGATACCTGCGACACGTACCGGAGGAGCACCTAAGTGCACGTTCATTTGCTTGGCTGGATTGGCCTAATCACCATCATCGTTGCGCTGATTACGGTGGACATTGTGGGCCATGTGCGCAAGCCGCACGCCCCCACCATGAAAGAAGCCACCACCTGGTCTATTGGCTATATCAGCCTGGCAGTGCTGTTTGGGGTGCTGGTGTGGGCCATCTACGGGGGCCAATATGCGGGCCAGTTCTATGCCGGCTGGCTCACCGAGTGGTCTTTGAGTGTAGATAACCTGTTCGTTTTTATCATTATTTTGGGTGCCTTCAGGGTGCCGCGTGAATACCAGCAAAAAGCCCTGATGTACGGCATCATCATTGCCCTGGTGCTGCGCTTTGTCTTTATTGCCTTGGGTGCGGTGCTGATCTCCCAGTTCAGCTGGGTTTTCTACCTGTTTGGCGCGTTCTTGATTTACACCGCTATCAACCAGGTACGTGAAGGCGCACACAAAAAGGATGAGGGTGAAGACGAGGAGTACCACGAAAACACCTTCACCGCTTGGGTGCGTAAGCTGGTGCCCACCACTGAGGGTTTTGTAGGTAACCGCCTGGTTATTAGCCACGGTGGCCGGCTGATGATCACCCCGCTGCTGCTGGTGATTATCGCTTTGGGTAGCGCAGACTTGATGTTCGCTTTTGACTCTATCCCCGCGATTTTCGGTTTAACCCAGGAGCCCTACCTGGTGATGGCCGCTAACGCTTTCTCGCTGCTGGGCTTGCGCCAGCTGTTCTTCTTGATTGACGGGCTGCTGGAGCGCCTGATTTACCTGTCTTACGGCTTGGCCGTGATTTTGAGCTTCATTGGTTTCAAGCTGATCAACCACGCCCTGCACGAAAACGACCTGTCTTTCCTTAACTCCGGCAAGCCCATTGAGATTGTGCCCGAGCCTTCGAACCTGCTTTCTCTGGCAGTGATTGTGGTGACGCTGGTGGTTACGGCGGTGGCGTCGCTGCTGGCCACGCGCGCTATGCAGCGCAAGCAGGGGCCGCTAAGCCAGGCGGTTAGCGCCGAGTCTGTCCGCCGTCACATTCCTGAAGCTGACTGAAGCTAACTGGCTGAGGGTGCTGGCTGGCTGAGGCTAAAAGCCAACTGACTGAGGCTAGAAGCCAGCTGAAGCTGACAGAGAGGAAAAATATGAGTGCGCGAGTGGGTCACGCTTCCTATACGCCGCCTGCAGTAGACGAGCTTTATTTAGCTCAAGGGCTTAGTTTTAAACAGGTGGCCCAGGCGCGCGCCGCAGGCGAAACTAACGAGTTTGATAACTCTTCTTCGCGCTCTATAGTCGCGATTTTGCGGGCGAACGTATTTACGATTTTTAACGCGATCTTGGCTAGCGCCGTGGTGGTGGTGCTGGCGGTGGGCTCGTGGAAGGATGCCGTATTTGGTTTTGTGTTGCTGCTAAATACGCTTACCGGCACTATCGCGGAGCTGCGAGCTAAGCGTGCCCTGGATAATTTGGCGGTGTTGGCGGCACCGGCGGCGCATGTTATTCGCGATGGGGAAGCTAAAGACATTGAAGTTTCCCAGGTAGTGCTGGGGGAGCTGCTGCAGCTACGCAGCGGTGATCAGGTGCCGGCAGATGGCCAGGTGCTTAGTTCTAATGGCTGTGAAATTGATGAGTCGATTCTTACCGGCGAATCAGTGGCGGTGCGTAAGCACGAAAATGATCAGGTTTTAAGCGGCACCACAGTGATTGGCGGTAGCGCCCGTATCCGCGTCACAGCGGTGGGGGAGCACTCCTACGCTAACCGTTTGGCTATGGAGGCCCGTAAATATTCAGTGGTCACCAGCGAGCTACAAGAGGGCACTAACCGGGTGCTGACCTGGATTTCTTGGGTTATTGTGCCCATGACGCTGCTGCTACTGTGGTCGCAGCTGCGGGTTGCGGGCGGCATTGGTGGGGCCATTGGCAGCGGCCAGTGGAAAGCTGCAGTGGTGTTGGCTGTGGCCGGAGTGGTGGGCATGGTGCCTCAGGGCTTGGTGCTGCTAACTTCGGTTAACTTTGCGGCGGCGGCCATGACTTTGGCCCGGCGTAAGGTGCTGGTGCAGGAATTGCCTGCGGTTGAGGTGCTGGCACGCGTGGACATGCTGTGTCTGGATAAGACCGGTACGCTCACTAGCGGCGCGGTGGAGCTTGACCATATTGAAAGCTGCTTGGGTGGCGGCATAGCTGCTGGCAAGGTTAGTGACGGCAGCGTGGTTTTTGGCTCTGGTGCCGACGACGCCGCTGGGGGTAGCGCTGGGACTTGCGCTGGGACTGACGCCGTCGCTAGTGCCGACGACGCCGCCCGGGCCGCCTTGGCCTATCTGGTGGGTGGCAGCGAGGCTAATGCTACCGCCGGCGCTATCGCTGCTGGACTAACTGGCCTTGAACCAGCTCAGGCCCGCTACGCGATTGCGTTTAACTCCGCCCGTAAATGGTCTGCAGTGCAAACCCAGGCGGGTGCCTATGTTTTAGGTGCCCCAGAAATTGTGCTGGCTGGCAGTGCGAACTCTGGCAGCACTGGCTCTGGCAGCACTGACGACGCCGCGTTAGAGCGAGTCAAAGCTCTGGCGGGCATGGGTAAACGTGTGTTGGTGCTAGCCCACTCAAACCAGTCGCTAGATCAGAGTGAAAACCCCACGCTACCAAAAGATCTAACCGCCGCCCTGCTGGTGGTGCTAGCTGAGCAGGTGCGTCCCGACGCCGCCCAAACCCTGGATTATTTCAAGCGCCAAGGCGTGGCAGTACGAGTAATTAGCGGTGACAACCCGGTTACTGTGGCCGCTATTGCCGCGCACCTGGGTTTACGTAACCCCGACGGTGGAGAACCGGTTGGGGTTGATGCCCGCACCCTGCCCGCCATTGAAGACACCCAGGCTTTAGCTGACGTGCTCGAAAAACACACAGTGTTTGGGCGCGTAACCCCGGAACAAAAACGTGCCTTCGTTAACGCCCTTAAATCTCGCGGTCACACTGTGGCTATGACCGGCGACGGCGTCAATGATGCTTTGGCACTTAAAGATGCTGACCTGGGTATTGCCATGGGCAATGCGGCCCCAGCTACTAAGGCGGTTTCGCGCCTGGTGCTGCTTAATTCCCAATTTGATGCCCTGCCCTCAGTAGTGGCTGAAGGCAGGCGTGTAATTGCCAATATGGAGCGCGTAGCTTCACTGTTCCTAACTAAAACTATGTGGGCGGCGCTGCTGGCGGCAGTAGTGGCTATAACCGGTTTTGTTTACCCCTTCCTGCCGCGTCAGCTGACCATTGTTTCTTCACTAACCATTGGTATTCCAGCCTTTGTGCTGGCCCTGGCGCCCACTAATCAGCGTTACCGCGCTGGTTTCTTGGCTCGCGTGCTGCGATTGTCTGTGCCCGCCGGCGTGATTGTGGTAGCCGGGGTGCTATGCGCGCGCCTAACCCTGATTTTGATGGGGGCTAACCGTAACCAAATCAGTTCGGTATGCACCCTGGTGCTTGTGTCCGGCGGGCTATGGTTGTTGTCTTTGACGGCGCGTCCCTGGGTGTGGTGGCGAGCTGCCCTAGTGGGCCTAATGAGCAGCGCCGCCTTAGCTGTGGTGCTGTTGGCGCCGTTGCGTAGCTTCTTTGACCTGGCAGCGCTAACCGCAAACTCTTGGCTGGTGCTCGCCTGTGCAGCTGGGGCGGTGTGTGCGGCGCTAGAAACCCTAGGGCGCTACAACGCCGCCCGCGCGCAAAACAGTCAGGCCCACGGGGTTTAAGCTGGTGGGAGCTTAGAGTACAAAGGGGTCAACTTTTAGTTGGCCCCTTTAGCGTGGTTAGGAACGTCTGCGTTTAGGAACGCGGTCGCACTGGCGCGGTAGAGGAGCGTACCACCAGGTCAGGGTTGTAAACGTAATCCTCATGGACAAGCGTGCGGGCTGAGCCCATAGCGTCAAACAGAGTCTGCACAGCCGCATTAGTAATGGCGTTAACTGGTTGACGCACAGTAGTTAGGGTCGGATCCGTGTGGCGCATGAGGAAGGTGTCGTCATAACCCACTACTGAGACGTCGTCGGGAACGCTTAATCCGGCGTCGCGCAAAGCCCGAATTACCCCCAGCGCCTGCATGTCAGAGCCGCACACCACCGCCGTGGCACCGGCGCGAATGAGCGGGCCAGTAGCCGCCGCCGCAGCCTCATAGGTGTAGAAAGTCTCTGCCGTTAACGGGTTTTCTACGTCAAATAGCTCGTCCATAACCTCACGGAAGGCAGCTAACTTCCGGGCTGAGGGAACCACATGGGAACGGCCGGTCAGCAGAGCAATATTGCTGTGCCCAAGCTGGGCCAGGTGACCTACCGCAGCGCGGATCCCGGCGGCGTCACCCGTAGAAAAATCTGGGGCAGCAATCTCGCAGCGGGCGCCATTAATAGTCACGAACGGAATACGTCGATCCGTTAAATCCTGGTAGCGGTTAAGGTCGCCTAAATAATCAGCGTGACGGCCGGAGACAAAAATAATGCCGTCAACATCGTGGGCAAGAAGTGACTCAAGATGGTCTAGTTCTGAGGTAGCGCCGGGGGTTTGCGAACGCAGCATGGCCACCCCGCCAGAGGCGGCAATGGCGTTTTGTAGGTTATGGGCGAAGGCCGCAAAAATTGGGTTGGTCAGTTCAGGTAAAATTACGCCCACATTAGGTAGTCTGCTGGTAAGCTCTAGTACAGGGCGTTCATAGCCCAGCTCATCAATAGCGGTAAGTACTTTAGCCCTAGTCGCTTCGGAAACTTGGCCCACTCCGTTGAAGACACGCGAAACAGTTGCAGTAGAAACCTGCGCATGTGCGGCGATGTCTGTCATGCGAGTGCGTTGCTTCGACATTGAAGACCCTCTCTAAATACAGGGCTATTACAGGGGAAACTTACCTAACCAATATAGCAATTAAAAATCTTAACGAAAACTGTTGCAGAAACGTTTCAGGGCGTTTACAGTGGAGAGTAATGTCGACCGCTAACGGGAGTGGCGACAACGCAACAACAGGAGTTGACATGCGACGTGGCATAGCGGCGCTTGTAGCCATAATCATGGCAGCCTCGCTGGCTGCCTGTGGTGGCTCAACTGGCGCTACTAAAAACCAGTCTGACGCAAGTACAGCTGTACTTACTGTCTGGGCTGACGATACGCGATATACCCAGATTCAGGAACTAGCAAAAGACTTCACCGCCTCCAGTGGCATTAAGGTCAATGTGGTTCAAAAGTCTGAGTCCAACATGGACCAGGAATTCATTACCCAGGTTCCCACCGGTAAGGGACCTGACGTTACCGTAATGGCCCACGACAAGCTAGGTTCCCTAGTTTCTAATGGTGTAGTTGCCCCCGTTGACCTAGGTGAGAACAAAGACAAATTCTCCGACGCAGCCATTGCGGGCGTAACCTACGACGGTCAGACCTACGGTGTGCCCTACTCGGTAGAGTCTGTGGCTTTGGTGCGTAACAACAAGCTCACCACCGCTACCCCCAAGACCTTCGATGAGATGATTGCTTCGGGCAAGAAGGCCGGTTCGGAGTACCCCTTCGTTGTTCAGATGAGCACCGACG
>ERZ772779.522-NODE-522-length-17809-cov-33.518418_pt1 | contig 17809 bp, 19 predicted proteins | sample MGYA00511360_ERZ772779 | MGnify/ENA primary metagenome ERZ772779 (study PRJEB29015, sample SAMEA2738112) | human oral metagenome | biome: human oral; feature: human-associated habitat; material: saliva | place: China | collected 2231 ...
AAAAAGAAAAAGCTCAACGCAAAAAAGCTTGTTATATCACTATCGCTGCTTTCGCTATTTTCTTCTTAGTTTACTTTACTGTGCCAGGATTCAAACAAGGAATTAATACTGCATTTGCTACTTTATCTCAATTTGATACTAATGCAGTTATTGAGTATTTACGTGGTTGGGGAGCATGGGCTGCTGTCGTTTCTAGTATCCTTATGATTCTACAATCTGTTGCTGCTCCTATTCCAGCATTCCTGATTACTCTATCTAATGCCGCTATCTTTGGTTGGGTTATTGGAGCAATTCTTTCTTGGTCATCAGCTATGGTTGGAGCTGCTGTATGTTTCTACATTGCGAGAGGACTTGGTCGTGACGTTGTTGAAAGATTAACAAGTAAAGGAGCTATGGCAAGTATAGACGTATTCTTCGAACGTTATGGTGATAAAGCTATTCTTATCTGTCGTCTATTACCATTCGTATCATTCGACTTTGTAAGTTATGCTGCAGGTCTTACTAACATGGGATTCTGGAGATTCTTTATTGCAACAGGGCTCGGCCAACTTCCAGCAACAATCGTTTACTCTTATGTAGGTGGAACATTATCTGGTGGTGTCCGTAACTTGTTTATCGGACTAATGTGCTTATTTGCATTATCTATCGTTATCGGTATTATGCAAAGGGTTTACAATGATAAGCATAAAAAAGAAGAAGAACTTAAAGCTTCTGAAAACTAATAAATTCAAAAAAAAATTCGAAGAAATCATAATTATTTCTTCGAATTCTTTTTTCTTATTTATATAGATAATCCTTTTTGTGTTAATCGTTTTAAAAAGAAGAAATTCTCTAAATCAATAATTATGGTTTCTATGGGATCCCAAGTTTTGCATCTTACAGACTCGACCATAACCATGCTATTACCTATGAAAGTAACATCCCTACCATAAATCCAAAATGGCAATGCTTTCCCCTTTATATTAATGGAATATATCGCATCTCCATGAGGCGGCTCCGTTTCATATTGCGCTTTTATATTGTACTTTTCCATTATCTCATTGCTAGCATTTTCTATATATGATAACTTTGAAATCTTGTAATTATCTACTTGCATAAAAAAACTCCATTATTTTTAGTATTAATTTTTGCTATACTAATTACGAAGAGAGTCAATTGACGTGAGTTAGGTTCATCTCCGCGAGGAGGTGATACTATGACAAATCATGAAGTTACCTATGTAATTATCATAATTCTGTTATCAGTAGTCACTATCATTGCACTAGTCAAATAGTACAATGATAAACGCCTAACGTATAAAGGAGTGCATTCCTCTAACACGTTAGGCGCCATCATAGTTTTATCAAGTTTTAGATGAGCCTAACGCCCTAATCACGTTAATTGGCTCTCTTTATATTTATATTATAAACTAATCATATTTAAAAAGATAGTACAATAAGTAACTCAATTTATCCCTACGCATTTAATCATTTCTCTAGCCTGTTCAATAGAAATAGGCTCATTAAATAAGAACACATGGTTCTGCCCCTTATGTTCCCAAGATGCTAAGTAAACGGCGTCATCCACCATTCGATAAGTCACGGTCATGCCATTTATAATCTCTGTTTTCTGAGGTACATAATCCTTATAGTCACCTGCGATATTACCCGATACTGTCGATACGCGATACTTAATATACTTTGGCATATCATCTACACGGTCAAAATATGTTCCTTTTAAAAGCTCATGATAAGCATACACAACTTGTAATACATCGTGATCTACAATGGATACATGTACAGGACGTAATCCCTCTAAACCACTTGGCAACTGCGGTTTAAAGTTCAAATGTTGCTTAGCCTCATATAGAGTATCAAACACCTCTAAAGATTGACCTTTACGAGTGCTTCTATAATCCTCATCAGTCATAGTGCAACTTCCAAGTCTATCTGGACAAGGAAACTCATTTCGATCACCATAGGGCTGATCATAAATCGAATTACCATTAAGACGAAACCGCAACAAATCATCTGCGAACGCAACATTAATAGAACCTATGAAAGTTAGTGTCGCTAACACACATACAAACTTTTTCATGATACATTCCCCTGCAAACAAACTACATATAGTAAATTAATTATACCACCTAAAACCCTAATATTTATATATAAGGATTTTTCTCCAGAAAAAACATTTTGCTTGCAAATCACATCTATTTGTTTGCGAATTTAAAGCATTTGCATTACAATAGAAGTAACAGGAGGTGATACTATGGCTAAAACAGCCTCTATCAGTTTGCGTATCGAGCCAGCTGTAAAAGCACAATTAGAAGCACTATATGCTAGCTTTGGCATATCCGTAACTGATGCGATTAATATTTTTCTCCACACATCACTAATGGAAGGCGGATTTCCATTTCAACCTAAACAACCTCGTTATAATGCAGAAACAGAAGCTGCTATTCAAGAAACGAAAGATATATTGGCAGGAAAAGTAAAAGCAAAATCATATGCTAATGTAAAAGAAATGGTTGAGGATTTAGGATTGGAGTAATCAGTTATGTTGAGATTAGTGCTTAGCAGTAAGTTCAAAAAGGACCTAAAGCGCTCAAAAAAACGCGGTAAAGATCTCAATAAACTCTATTCAATCATCAATAAATTACAGAATCAAACGCTATTAGATCCTAGTTATAAAGATCATCCATTAACAGGAAACTACGAAGGCTTTAGAGAATTACATATCGAGCCAGATTGGCTTCTAATTTATGCAATTAAAGATGACATATTAGTATTATCTTTAACTCGCACGGGTAGCCACTCAGATTTATTCTAACTAAGCTTAAGAGGAATGTGAAAGCATTCCTCTTTTCTATTTCCCCAAAAATTTATACCAGTTATCATCATAAATCTATCACATTTGATAGTATCTATCGTAAATCATTCTACTATTCAAAATTATTGTAAGTGCTATAATGAACTCAACAAAAGGAACAGGTGCTCATATAATACTAAATGCACTATTCCAAAACTATAGTTAGTAATTATATGGAGGAAATAATCATGACACATACACAATTAACACAACTCGTACAAGCATTATTAGATGCACCACAAAGCAACCCTAAAGTAAAAGAGTTCGCTCAGTCTTGGATTAATGCTGAAGGAACGCCTAAGCAAGAAGAACTGACAAAACAACTCGTATCCGTAGCAGAGCAAAATATTGCACTTATCGACGAAACAATTGGCTTTGCTGGCTCTGAACTCGCTACACAAATCCTTGGCGCAGAAGGCGCAGCTAACCTATTACAACACGCTAAAGAAATCAAAGCACAAGGCGCAGAATTCTGTGACTGCCCTGCCTGCGTAGCAGCAAAAAATATTATCGATTTGAAAGAGGAAATTGAATAGTTTATATAAATAAAAATAGCTCCTAAGGGAGCTATTTTTATTTATATTATTTGATTTATATCTTGATATTACGTTCTATAATATCCCCATTAGATAATATGGTTGCAGTAACATCGTATCTATTTTTTGTGATAATTATACTACACCCATAATCATATTCAAACCTTCCATTTTCTTCTGTCATTTCAGCTAATTTTTTGATATCCTCCTCCGCATTATCATTCCACCAAGGTTTTACTTCTATAACGACAAAATTGCTACTGTTACATCCACGTCTATGCACTATAATATCTGGTCTTATCAACTCATTAGCCTTATTCTTTTTAGAATCAGCTAAATCCCGGTTATATTCACAGTCTACATCATACTCATCTATACATAATGATAAATAGTGCCCAATTTTATGTGAAATGGACAACTCACTTACATGATTATCAGTTTCATTAAATATTAAGTATTGATCTTTATAAAATAACATATCTAATGCGATCTTTAATGCATCATAAAAACGCTCTAAGGTATTCATAAAATATCTCCTTTTAGTATTTGTAGATGAACTAAATATAATTCCTTTATATAACAATTTGACCTACTATCTTACATATTCTACAAAATACTTTATCTTACAATATGTATTTATCATCGGTTCTAAAAAATTCTAATTCACAAGCAGCTATTCCTCTCTTATACTCCGTTTTCTTAAAAGTTCACGTTCTTTTTTTATAGATATATATAAACTAATATAAAACCAATATATACAGTATCCGTAAATAAAGCTCCGACTAAATACGAATACTAATTCAATCCATTCTTTATGTGTCATATTAGGAAGTAACCAGCTAAAAGAAATTAAGTGCTTTATAGGATTGATGATTTCAAATGATGAAGTATACCAATCCGGAGAAATTAAAACACCTATATGATTAAACATCGCAAGAATATAATATACGCCTCCAATAAAAGGAATATAGACTATTGATAATTGTAATAAGTCAAAACTTTGATTACTTATAAATTGACAGTATGACTCCATATGGCTTAACGACTTATAAAAATCTTCAGATAATTTCATGAAGTATTCTTTTTTATCTAATTGCTTTATTATAACTTCTAAGATATAAGCTATAAGTAGTATCAAAAATAATATCCCTGGTATGCTACATACAAAAGGGATTAGCCAATAAAGAATAAACTCAACTTTTTTTAGCAATACTTTTACTATTTGAGGTAATATAGATTCAAAATCTAATATATTTACTCCATAATAAGCATATAAGTAATCAGCAAACAAACATAACAAAAAAAGTAAAACAAAAATCTTTGTAAATAAATCAAATCGCTTTCTAACTAAATTTATCAATGCCATAATACTCTCACTCATATATACCTCCTTTTATACATAAAATATCATACCATAATATACTATTATAATTTTACTTATAGTTAAAATCGTATAATTTATTGATTATACGTATAAAAAAGCCCCTGTATAACAGGGGCCTTCTTTATTCTCCAGCACTGACAAGTGCTTTTGTATATGGGTGTACCGCTTCTTTAAGTCGTTTTGACTCGATGGTTTCTACGATTTGCCCATCTTTCATAACGATGATTCGGTCTGTTACGGCTTGTAACAGGCCTATGTCATGGCTGACGAATACGTAGCCGAAGGGTTGTTCCGTATATAGTTTTTGTAAGAGGTCTAGCACTAGTTTTTGGTTCACCGCATCAAGGGCTGATGTAGGTTCATCAAAGAGTACTAGTTTCGGGTTCATCAGCATAATTCGTGCTAATACGACACGTTGTAGCTGACCGCCGCTGACCTCATGAGGGTATTTGTTAACGATCGTTTCAGGTAGGTCTACATGTTGAATCCATTTACAGATATCGTCCTTTGCTGCAGCCACATCCATGAGGCCATAGTTGATATACGGCTCCAAGAGAAATGCTTCTAAGTTCATCCTCGGTGGAATCACCGCCAAGGGATTTTGGAACATCATCTGCATAGAGCGATATATTTCTGTATGATTTTGAATAGAATGGATTTCCTCACCAAAGAGTCGCAAGATGCCAGATGTAGGTTTTTCTAGCATAGCAATCAGCCTAAGCAACGTACTTTTACCGGAACCACTACCACCAGCAATACCTACCCGTTCATTCTCCGCTACAGAAAAGGATACATTGTCAACAGCGTGAACCGTATGATTGTGGTTTGTATATTGTTTACAGATATTCTCAAGTTGAATCATACTACACCACTTTCATTACGGAATCTAACAAAATACGAGTATACTCATCTTTTGGGCATGCCATAACCTCTTCGGTAGAGCCTACTTCAACGAGTTGTCCCTTATTCATAACGCCAATGCTATTAGCAATGCGTGCGGCCGCCTTGATATTATGGGTTACGATAATCACCGTTGCTCCAAGAGCCTGTGTTACCTCTTTTAAAAGGTCTAGCACAGAGGCTTGCACGAGCATATCCAGAGCACTAGTTGGTTCATCAGCAAACACGATGCTAGACCTCAAGATGAGGCTCAAAGCTATTGCTAACCGCTGTTGCATACCACCGCTCAACTGGAATGGATATGACTGTAATATACGTTCTCCCCCATCGAGATGAACAAGGTTAAGCATATCCATAACACGGCTAGCATCATAGCTTTCACCATGGGCACGGAACAAATCCTTAAAATGATTTTCTACGGTCCGATTTGGATTTAAATAGGCACTAGGATTTTGAAAGATCATGGAAATCTCTGTACCACGTAATTTGCGCCAATCGCTATCACTCAAGGTAAAGATGTCGATGCCATTTAACAAAATTTGACCTGTTATAGTAGCTTGTTTCAACATGCCAAAGGCGGCGCGGACTAGCGTAGATTTACCAGATCCGCTTTCACCAACGATGGCAAAGACCTCGCCATTAGGCACGGAGAAGGATATATTGCGCACCGCCTCTTCCGTACCATATGCAATTGTTACATCATCAAATACAATGCAATCCGATTTATTCAATAGTAGAATCCTTTGTTAATAAGTAGTAATCGATTGGATGTACTGGTACATTTTTAACCTTATTAGTGGATACAACTGTTGCACTTGGATACAACAAGTAAATATCTGCTACATCATCAACTAAGATTTGTTGTGCTTGTCTTGCAATATTAGAGCGTTCGTTTTGATCAAATGTTACGGACAATTGGTCGATTAAAGCATCTACTTGTGGGTTAGAGTAAGCGCCAACATTAGCTTTTGCGCCGGATTTGTAGAACAAGCTGAGGAACCAATAAGGATCATTTGTAGACATGGTAATAACGTTACGTTCTACCAAGTCAAAGCCATCTGTACCTAGTGTATCCACTTCATCAGGGCTTTGTAATTTCTTAAGCGTTACATTGATACCCGTTTGTTTCAATTCTTGTTGAATTTCTTCGTACATACTAGTGTCTTTACCCCAAACAGCTAATGTTAGAGATAATTCTTTACCATCTTTAGCATACACACCATTTGCATTTTTAGCATAACCAGCTTGTGTTAAGATTTGGTCCGCTTTTGCTACATCAGTTGTCGCTTTGTTAGCGATTGTATCGTAACCTAGCTTTGCAGAAGGTGGGAATGGTGCTGCACCTGGTGTGGAACCATTACCGATGATTTTCGCCATGGAATCATAGTTAATGATATGAGCTACTGCATTACGTACATCTTTATCATGTAATGGAGATGCTGCAGTTTGGTTCATTTTTAACATGAACACACGAACGCCAGAGATATCTTGGATATTGAAACCATCTTTAAACAAGCTACGGTTAGCAGAGTCCACCTTTTGGATGACATCGACATCTTTAGATTGCAACGCCATAGCGCGTTTGTTATTGTCTTCGATATCTTTTACAGTTACAGTATCTAGACCTGGTTTGCCGCCCCAGTAATCTGCAAAGGCTTCTAGTTCAATGGTTTCGCCCTTTGTGAAAGATTTAATTTTATAAGGGCCTGTAAGAACTGGTTTTGTTGCCACGTCCTTAAGATCCGCTGTATCCATGATGACAAACGCAGGTTCTGTTAAGCTAGACAACAAGGAGCCATTAGGCTCTGTTGTTTTGATAATCAAGTTTTGACCATCTACGGTAATGGACTCGATTTTAACAGCTTTTGCGGAACGAGCACTTTGTTTCATAGTGTACTCGATGGACTCTTTTACCTTTTGTGGCGTCATAGGTGTACCGTTTTGGAATTTTACATTTTCACGGATATGGAATTTCCATGTAGTAGGGTCCACATTTTCCCAAGAATCCGCTAATTGTGGGGCAAATTTCATGTCTGGTGTAACAACAGCTAATGTTTCGCCAGCACCGATACGAGTCAATGTCCACGCATCCCATTCGTGTGTTGGGTCTAATGTTTCACCAAACCAATACAGACCAACATTCATATGTTTTCCTTGCTTAGCCGTATCACTGCCACACCCCGTCAAGAGGGCCACCATGGACAACACGGCTAAACATACTAATAACCAACGTTTCATACTTTCTCCTTTAAAAATACATCGCCCACTAGGGCTTTCACCATAAAAAATCTATACAAAGCGCAGTTAACGAGATACATCGAGTGCATCGCGCAACGCATCGCCAATATAGTTGAATAAAACAACAGTAATAAAAATGGCAAGCCCTGGATAGATCAATAGCCACGGTGCCGTTTGTAGGAAATCTCGGGAACTTAATAAGATTGTGCCCCACTCTGGATCTGGCGGTTGCACACCAATACCGATAAGCGAGAAACTTGCCACCAAGATGATAGCGTCACCGAGATGTTGAATGATTACAATCAATAGGGGTGGCAGCACATTGGGCAAAATATATCGCCACAGGATGCGCAGATTTGATGCGCCCGACATGCGAGCGAAGGTAATGTACTCCGCGTGGCGTTCAATCTGTACAAGACCACGTGTAATGCGCGCATATTCCGCCCATTTTGTAATACACAAGGAAATAATGACATTCGGAATGGTAGGTCCCATGATACCGATGAACGCGATGGCAATCACCATATTCGGAAACCCTAACACCAAATCAATCAAGCGAGATAACCAACGGTCAATGCTAGGTGTAGAGAATCCTGCTAACCCACCAATAGCGATACCGATGGCCCCACTAATGCCAATGATGGTGAAAGCAATCCCTAAAGAGGCTTTACCACCATACAGAATACGAGACCACACATCACGACCGAGTTGGTCAGTACCTAATAGATGGGTACTACTAATGTCTTGTAAGCGGTCCGCGATACTCGTCGTTTCAGGATCAAAAGGTGCTATATAGGGAGCGCATAAGAAAAATGCGATCCACAGAGCTGCTAATACCAACATAACGTATAAAGTATAGGGCTTTTGTCTATTCATAAGAGCCTCCTTTGATAGCGGCTCTTCGCTTCGGATTCAGCCAAACACTCAATACATCAATGATGATATTAATTACGATGAATACCATAGTAATCCAAATAATGTAGCCTTGCATCAATATATAATCGCGAGCCATAATGCCTTGTACCATCATGTAACCAATACCTTTTATGGAGAATACCGTTTCAATAACGGCAGAGCCACCAAGCATAGCGCCCATCGTTACGCCCATCATAGGCAATAACATCAGTCCTACATGAGGGAATATATATCGAGTAAATACCATCCACTCTGGTAAGCCTAATGCACGCGCCCCTTGTACGAAGGGACGCCTGGATATCTCTAAAATAGCATTACGCAAGCGACGGATATATAGTCCACATAACCATAAAGCTAATGTAACAGCTGGCAATATATAAGCAGAAAAACCATTTGTGTTCGTTACTGATACAATCTGTAATTTAACGCCAAATAAGTAGAGCAACAATAGGCCCACCCAGAAGCTAGGAATCGCTAAGGCTAGAAACGTCAATAATCGTACACCATGATCCACCCATGAATCCTGATACTTGGCGGACAGCATCCCTAGTGGAATGGTCACTACAATTCCCATGACAAGTGCTAGTGATACGAGGCCCAATGTATTAGGCAAGGCCCCCGATAACAATGTGATTACCGGCATTGAATACAGGATCGATTCCCCAAAATCACCCCGTACAATTTGTCCAAGCCAACGCACATACTGTTGCCACCACGGATCATTGAGACCTAATTGTTCTCTTAATTGAGCCACCAACACCGGATCAGGCGTGGCACCCACGAGATTAAATTTCATTGCCACCGGGTCGATAGGCGACAATTTAATCAATACAAATGTACCGATAGTAACAACTAGTAAAATACCAACTATACTCACCAAACGCTGTAGTATTAATCGATACAATCCATCACCTACCTCCTTTATCACTAAGAAACTATACACCTTTATTGTAGCAATAATATGCACATCCATGTATACCCATCCAGGTATATTATAACTATTCTCATTATGAAAGTTTCACATAACGAAAAAACAGCCCCTCATACGAGGAGCTGTTTATATAAAACCCTTACAGTCCATGCGAGTGCTTCACCACAGCTCACATGCCTATCCCACTAGGCTAAACTGTTATATTATTTTGTATGTGCTGTAGGTGCTACAGTGTTAGCAATAATAGCCTTCGCCATGTCGCGAGTTACAGGACGTTCAAAGTACATCGCATGGTTTTGACCATCTTTTGTCCAACCAGCGAGGTATACCATCTTTTCGCCACCTTTGAAAGTAACCTTTGTACCGTTTACTTTTTCAGTAGCTGTAACTCTATAATTATTGTAATTGCCGCTGATATCACCTTTTGTAGTGCCTACGCGATATACGATACGTTTGCCTGCTGCTTGATTGCGAGTAGAATCTTCACCAGCTTGGTATACATATACTACTTGTAATACATCTTTTTCGATAGTACTTACAGACTTAACATTATAGCCTATAGGCAATACCTTAGGCAATTGAGGTGTAATTTTCATGTATTTAGCGGCTTCATCAATAGTAGCAAATTCATGAATTGGGCTTGGCATACCAACCATTGGCACTGCCTGTTCTGCAACTACAGGTTTAGCTGGATCTGGTTTTACATCGAAAGTACCTTGTGCACTAGCAACGCCATAAGAACCTACGCACGCACAAGCCACAGCCAACAATACAAATTTTTTAATCATGGGTATAATCTCCTTTCGCGCAACATAAAAATTATTAAAAACACATTTATTTTGTATGTGATTTTTCCTCAACAATATTATGGATAATAGCCTTCGCCATATCTCGTGTAACGGGACGCTGAAATTCTAAAGAGTGATTTTGTCCATCTTTCATCCATGATGCAAGATAAACCATTTTCTTACCACCTTTGAAAGTAACCTTTATACCATCTACACTTTCAGTTTCTACAACCTTATGAATTTTATGGTCATCGCTAATATCACCCTTTAATTTAGTAGATGTACGATAAAAAATAAGAGCACCACCAGCCTTATTTACGTACGGATCTATACCGGGTTCGTAGACATACACAACTTGTAATATATCTTTCTCTAAAGTGATAACAGATTGAATATTAAAGCCTACAGGTAACAACTTTGGCATCTGAGGTGTAATATTCATATACTCCGCCGCTTCTTTAACTGTGGTGAACACATGTACAGGACTCGGCATAATAAAATTTGGTTCCGTAGGTTCAACTGAGATTCCACCAGTCATAGGCACAGAACGATCCCCAACAGATGGCTCGTGAGCACTAGTAATACTATAGGAACCAATAGCTACACATGCTAAAGAAGCCACTAGTAATGTCTTTATCTTTGTTGTCATAACAACAATCTCCAAAAGCAAGAATACTGCCTATATCATTTTAAAAAGCTTAGTATTTAGCCTATTATTTCTTATGTACCATAAAACCTGCCGCTTGTTGGTTCGCCATGATGGTTACATCAGAGATTTGCAAGCGTTTAGGTTGGTTTGTTACATATAGTACTACATCGGCTACGTCTTCTGGTTGAACAGCCTCAATGCCAGCATAAACGGAAGCTGCTCTTTCAGCATCTCCGTGAAAGCGAACTTCACTAAATGGAGTTTCTACGATACCTGGTTGAATGGTAGTAACCTTAATATCTGTAGCTATGGTATCCATACGAATGCCATCGGCCAACATTTTGACAGCTGCCTTTGTAGCACAGTACACAGCGCCGCCTGGGTACGCATAAATCCCAGCAGTAGAGCCCATGTTCACAATATGACCACTATTTTGAACCATCATGAACGGCAATACAGCCTTAGTCACATAAAGAAGGCCTAATACATTTGTATTAATCATTGTTACTGCATCATCAACGGAACTATCTTGAAATGGATCAAGACCTTGTGCAAGACCAGCATTATTTACGAGCACATCGACGCCACCAAAAGCCTCGATAGCTGGTTTTACCTTAGACTCTACATCTTCGCGTTTGCTCACATCGAGAACGAGCGTATCTACACGAATGCCATATTGTTGCTCAAAATCTTCCTTAATCGCCGCCAAGCGGTCTGCACGACGACCAGCAATCAATACATTATCTCCATCTTGAGCGAAAGCACGGGCACACTCAAGGCCGATACCAGAAGTAGCACCTGTAACGAAAATTTTGCGGTTCATATGTATTCCTCCTTCTATTTAACAGTGATGACAGGGGCGGAAAAAAGACACGTTATCGCGCAAGCGGGACCCGAAGTCTTTTTTTCGCCCCTATCATCACATACTTTAAATACATAGGTCCTGAATTACATAATGAAACGCAAAGATTTTCATTGCTAAACAAAGAAAAGGAAGTAATTCAGGACCTCTATCAGATTATGTCCTCTCTACGGTAATGCCAAAGTCGGTTTTGGAAGCCCAGCAGGACCCGTTTTAAATACGTTATCCTTATTTCCCGCAAAGATTTTTGTTACGGGAAAAGGGAAAGTTGTAATTCAGGGCCTCAATTATAATTTGTGTTTAGTGGATCCTTCTTTTGGATTTGTATCGATTGTTTTACCAAGTTCGGTTTCATTTATATCTTGGATTTCATAGCCCCAGCGTTTTAGCATGGTCTGTTGTTCTTGTTTTAGGAAATCGAAGAATTGAATGCGATGTTGCTCGGGGCTTTCATAATATCCAATTAAAGCGGTCCGATATTCTACTTCGCGAGATTTCGTTATCGTAATTGGGCATAATCCATTCTGAATAAGGTTTCCATTCATCATGAGTAGAGCGGTTCGTTTATTGCCATCGCCAAAGAACTGGTTACGAGCCATCTCGGCATATAATAGAAGCGATTGTTCCAACGGATTATCCTCTAGCTCTTGGCACCTAGCTATTAATTCATCCCAACAGGAATTTAAATCCAAAGGATTAGGCGGTGTGTAACTTGTACCACCTATAGCTACTGGCACATTGCGAAATCCACCAAATCCTAGGCGGTTCTCACTTTCAGAAACCAACTTATTATATTCGATAGCCACTAACTTATTAATCTGAAATCGTTTTAAGCGCAAATCTTCTATCAAGGCTTGCCAGCCACGATTAATATTATCTATTTGTCGAGTTTCACTCACACTGAGCCCCGCCACAGAAGTACCACACACAATCGTCTCAACCTGCGGATACGTTGCCGTGTTACCCTCCATCTGTGCCATATCAAACACAAACTGAGCACGCAACTTCTGAGCAATAAACAATGCCAAATCAAAACCTACATAACCATTACTATCAGCAGTCACAACATCACCTCCCTACGTCCATTCAACTATGATATGTATAACACTATTTTACCATATTTCTACTTGTATTATTTCAACGATTATGTTGGAACTAAAATAAACTAATGTAGATAGCAAAGAACCGATAGGGTTCTGAAAACGACTTTGGCCCGTTCCTACCAACGAATGTGTAGGCGCCAATTTAATGGACACATAAAAAGATTGGGCCTATGGCTGTATTGCCTGTAGAGATAAGAAAGGACCCCTTTCGAAAAACGACTTTGCCCTCACTGTGGATTTCCAACGATTATGCTGGCGCTAAAAATAGACTAATGTAGATGGCAAAGAACCGATAGGGTTCTGAAAACGACTTTGGCCCTGTTCCTACCAACAAATGTGTAGGCGCCAATTTAATGGAAACATAAAAAGATTGGGCCTATGGCTATATCAACTGTAGAAGAAAGAAAGGGCCCCTTTCGAAAAAAGACTTTGGCCCTGCGGAGGCCGCAGGCCGGAGTCAGACCCGGCCGGTGGAGTTTTTCGGAAGGGGTCCTTTCTACTACGGCAATTAAGCTAAGGGCCCAATCTTTTTATGTTCTATTTTAAATGCGCCAACATATCGTTGAGAACTTCCATACAATCCCCAACAATCCCATAGTTCGCGTGTTGGAATATTTCCGCCTTCGGATCGTTGTTAATGGCCACGATTGTATCGGCCCCAGAGATGCCGCTTACGTGTTGGATTGCGCCAGAGATACCAAATGCCAAGTATAGTTTAGGGCTTACGGTTTTACCTGTTTGGCCTACTTGGTATGGCAATTCAATCCAGCCTTTTTCAACGAGTGGACGTGTAGCACCTACAACGCCGCCGATAGCATCGGCGAGTTCGTAAAGTTTATCAAAGTTTTCCTTTGAACCCATACCACGACCGCCAACTACGATGATATCCGCTTCTTGGATATTATAACCAGACTTGCTGAATGGAATAAAATCTAGCCGTTTGGTGCGAATGTCTTCGGACTTGAGGTCAAATTGTTCAAGTTGAATACGGCCCCAACTGTCCGCAATGCGCTCAGGTTTTTTGAATACATTAGGACGAACAGAGCCCATTTGTGGACGATGGTTTGGCGAAATAATTTCAGCCAAGATATTGCCACCTAAAGCAGGACGGGTCCATTCTACAAGGCCTTCTTCTGTATCTACGGTTAGGATAGTGCAATCTGCTACAACGCCATTTTGCATGCGACCAGACATGCGCGGTGCTAGGTCACGGCCATTGTTGGTAGCACCAATTAAAAGGATATTCGGTTTATGGTCTTCAAAGAAATCCGTCAATACCTTTGTATAGCCATCCGTTGTATAGTATTTCAAGAGGGGACTTTCAAAAACATGAACAATATCAGCGCCATGAGCCACAAGTTCCTCCGCCTCAGCTTGTACGTTTTCACCGAGGAGCATGACTTGCACGAGCTGGCCCAGTTCCTTGGCGATGCGGCGGGCTTGACCGATAAGTTCATACGTAACTGGATGCACTACGTCATCGATGGTATCAGCTACGACAAAAACGTCTCTGTATTCATCAAAATTTGTCATTATCGGTCACCTCCTTCGGAAATAGCATCAGCTTTAGCGGCCTCTGCTGCAAATGTATTTGGATCTACTGCCTTAGGTTCGCTAGGCACCATGCTTTCAACAGATGCAGCTCGCTGTACGGGGTCATTTACGTCAATGCCCTCATCGTCTTGCACCTCTACAACCGGTGTGTCATTTGGCACCAAAAGGTGTGCGAACTTTTCAGGCTTAATATGGTACGCCAATTCAAGGACCTTTTTGGCGCCTTCGTCGACGGATGAAAGCATTTCTACCTTGCCACGAAGCGGTGGTTGGTATACCTTGCGTACCCGTGTTGGGGAACCAGTAAGGCCAATGCGGCTTTCATCAATATGAGGCATATCACGCAAGGTAATATGATTAATGGTATATCGTTTCGCGTAAATGGAGCTCCAAAGGCCAGGTTGACGTGGCTCGTTAAGTTCGGCTGTCGTCGTCACAAGCAATGGCAACGGTGCTTCAATCACTTCATAACCGTTCTCGTGCTCCCGCTTTACAATCGCCTTTTGAGAGGCTTGGTCTACGGAAAATTCACAAGCATAGGTAGCTTGCGCCATACCGAGTTCCTCTGCGATTTGAGGACCCACCTGTGCTGTATCGCCATCGATAGCTTGTTTACCGCAGAAAATGAGTTGGAACTGACGATTCATGGTACGTTGAATATGACGAATAGCAGATGCAATGGTATAACTTGTAGCCAATGTATCGGCACCACCAAAGGCACGGTCTGTCACGAGTACTGCATCATCAGCGCCTAATGCCAAGCATTGTCGCAACGCCTCTTCGGCTTGTGGTGGGCCCATGGTGACAACCGTAACGCGACTGCCTTCAATTTGGTCTTTCACAGTCAAAGCCGCCTCAAGCGCGTGCATGTCGTAAGGGTTTACAATACTAGGCAGACCTGTGCGGATGAGATTATTTGTTTCCGGATCTAGTTTAATTTCCGACGTATCCGGTACTTGTTTTATACAGACTAATAATTCCATGCACTCACCCCTGTCTAAACTCTATGCCCTTGGCGTTACGAGGATATTTCCAAGATTTAACAATCGTATGTCCGCACAACACACGACATGTGCCACATTCGAGACAACCTGCAAAATCAAAAGTAAGCGTGCCGTCCTCTTGCAAGGTGTATAAACCTGCAGGACAACCATTCACGAGCTTCATCGCCTCTTCGCGGCTTACGCTTTCACCATCAATAATGATGTGCGGACACGTTTCATCTACATAATATTTATTCGCGCCCAAACGCTCTTCTAATTTCATAGGGAACGCACCCCTTTCCATGCATCACGAATTAATCTGAATAGGCCTACATCCTTGACGCGGCGTAACAATTTTTTCATCAATGGCACCGCACCGTCACCATTTACGGTGAATACATCACGCATAAGATTGTTTACAAATGCAGGATACTCATTAAAAATACGCGGATTAGAGGCCAAGAATTTCGGCATATTTTTATACAATTTCATATCGCGACGCAACCAAGACGCCTTGATTTGTTTTTCGTACAATTTAGTAACGCGATCCATATTTTCGTCGCGTAGCGCCACATTGACCGCCTCAGCCGCGCACATGCCGGACTCGATAGCCAGATCCATACCACGAATCGTGTACCCTAGATTCATACACATCCGCGCCGCATCGCCAACGACGATATAACCCTTGCCGCCCAATTTTGGCATCGCTTTATAACTGCCTTCAGGCACAAGATGCGCGCTGTGTTCCTTTAATTGACCATTTTTCAAAAGTGGTGCAATTCTTGGATGACTGGTGAAAGCCTCCAACATTTCGTCAACTGATTTATCTGCCAAGCCGATGTCCTCAAGGCCTACTACCATGCCTACGGAAAGGCTGTCCTTATTCGTATATATAAAGCCGCCGCCTAGTAGACCATCTGTCATATCGCCCAACGTGAGCCATGCCATGCCTTCATCACTAGATAACATAAGGCGATTCTCGAGGTCCTCTTTTTTGAATTTATATACCTCTTTCACACCGACAGCCATCGTCTTAGGATCTGTAGGGTCAGTCAAACCAGCCTCTTCTAAAAGCACTGTGTTGGCCCCCTCTGCGATGATAACAAGCTTTGCATACACCTCATCATCGTGGCAACGCACGCCTACAACGCGGCGTTTTTTACCTTCCCCTTCCGTGATAAGTTCCGTTACCTGTACATTAGAAACGAGCAAAGCCCCTTTCTTCTCAGCCTCTTCGGCCAGCCATTTATCGAATTTAGCACGCAACACAACGTAGGACTCTTCATTTTCTTTCACATCTTGGTAACTATATTCAATGGTCGTCATCTCATTGCCAGCACCGATAGAAATACGTTCCTTCGTCACCTTTCTTTCAAGAGGCGCACGATCCCTAAAATCCGGTACCAATTTCTCTAACGAATGCGTATAAATACGGCCGCCCATCATATTCTTAGCACCTGGCGCCATCCCGCGCTCAATGACCAACACCTTCACACGCTGCTCCGCCAAACGTAACGCCGCTGCAGCACCGGCCGGCCCTGCCCCCACGACGATAACGTCAAATCTCTCATTTCGATCTATTGCCATATACTCAGCTCCTTTTTATGAAAGCCTAACTTACATAAGTCTATATATTATATATTCACGATACAGATTGAAAATACCTTTTTAACATAGCATAGATACATGAAAATTTTATAAGAAAATAAAAAAGGGGCCTTTCCCCTCTCACACCTAAAGTTTTTGGAGAGGCAATAGGGACTGCCAAAAGCTGACTTTGGCCCTGCGTAGCCCTTCCCCTTTCCCGCATAAAGTTTTTTAGAAAGGCTGTAGGGGCTTCTAAAAACGACTTTAAGTCCTGCGTCCCACGCAGGCCTTTCCCTTCCTCATAAATTGATTATGCAAAAGGTGGAGCGCAGTGATAAAAAGTCGACTTTGGCCCTGCGTAGCCCGTAGGGCGAAGTCAGACCCGGCCGGTGGAGACTTTTTATCACTACACTCCACCGACCTGTAGAATTAATTTATAAATTTTCCTAGCTTTCACATAAAAATTATCGTATGATAAAAGTAAATAATTATCTCTATACGGAGCAAGACGCGTATATAATACGACCGC
>ERZ772779.525-NODE-525-length-17735-cov-7.030204_pt1 | contig 17735 bp, 21 predicted proteins | sample MGYA00511360_ERZ772779 | MGnify/ENA primary metagenome ERZ772779 (study PRJEB29015, sample SAMEA2738112) | human oral metagenome | biome: human oral; feature: human-associated habitat; material: saliva | place: China | collected 2231 ...
GTTGCGTACTCTAGAGTACAGTATAGCACAAGAAAATGAAGGGCGGTGTTATGGGATTAAAAACAAGGATTGGTAGACGTGTAGTAAAAACAGCTTGTGAGTGTGTCGTATTTGACAAGAAAAATAAGATGCGTGAAACAACTGTTGAACTGTATGGAGATTACAGTGATATTACACGGGCAACAAACGCATGCAGTAAAAAGCTAGGCTGTAAGCGTGTACTGGTAAAGTCTGTAAAGCTAGATGCTTTTTATGCATCAATGCCATTGGAAAAGTTTATCGCTGAAGCAGACCAAATTTCTCGCACGGAAAAAGTTTCAAAAGAACAGTAATCATTTTTCAACATTAAGGAGTAACTATTATGGCAACTGAGAAGATTGTTAAGGCTGAGGAAACCGCAGCTATCACTACCGCTACACCTGATTTTAACATTCCTGAGGGATATATCTGCACTCTAGATATGACTACTAATGAGGGCAAGGTTAAGGTTGCAACTGCTCTTAATGGTAGTGAGCCACTCAAGAATTATGTAAACAAGGTTATTGAGCTTGTTGGTATTGTTACTACACCCGGCACTCGTGCTGTTTCAGGAAATGACTGTACCAATAACTATCTTATTCTTGCAGATGGTAAGGTTCTTTTCTCGCAGTCTGATGGCGTTGCACGTTCACTCAAAGTTATTACCGCTCTTTGGGGCGCAGAGTTGCAGGCAGGCGAGGTTGTTAAGGTTAAGTGCATTGAGCAGACGCTCAATAATGGCAACACTTTGAAGAGCGTTGTACCTGCTGTTTAACCTTAATCGTTTTAATACACACTATAGGGCGTAGCTTAATGAATAGGTTGCGCCCTATTTTTAATCATTTATTGGTGGTTATCTATGAGCAATTATAATCAAATACGTAATGAGCGTAAGAAAGCAGAGAACAGAATAAAAAAGCTGAAGCAAGTAATGAAGAACACGCAAAATGAAGATACGAAAAGAAATATTAAGAGTAATATTAAAAAACTGAAAAATGCGGTAAACAGTACAAGAACATATGCAAAGTCTACGGGAAAGAAAATACGTAGCAAGGAAAAAGTAGAAGCAAACTTTGAAAATTTGAAAGAAATAAACACAAGATTTGATGCATATACATACAGAGGAATAAACAAGAAAAATAACGCTACAAGAATTGAAATAAATAAAGCAAGCGTGAAAGCAGATAGTATTTATACAAAATATCAAGTACAAACATTTTTCAACGTAACACGAAAAGCATGGAATAGACCGGGCGTTGACCCTACAAAACGTTATGAAGCGATTCTAAAAGCATATGGTGAAGTTGATTTAGGACGTTTGTTTGATGATATCGTGAATAATGAGAAGAATTTGCAACTACAAAAAGCAAGAGAAATTCTCGCTACACCTGATGCAGGTTGGACTGATGAAGAAAAAGCTGCTGCTTTTGAGATTTTGAAAGATAATGAAGATGATTATATTATTTCGCCTGATACTGGTATTGTTGTTAACGCTCCTGACTACGCTCCTATGCATTAGTAAAAGAAAAGAAATGAGATATAAGCGTAGAAAATTCTCCATTGTTTGTTCTTACGATACAGAAACTACTAACTATGGAGAGGGGAGTGAAACGATAGCTTTTCCCGTTCTTTTTATTGATAACGATTTGCGAGATATTGACTTGTACAATTATGAACCTGATGTAGACGATACAATAAACTTTTATAGAACAGAACAAGAAATGGAAGAAAAGATTAAAGAATATATTCTGTATGGAAAAGCTATTAAAAGAGTACCTATTATTTGTGCTTATAACTTGATGTTTGACTTGCAGCCAATGATGGAGTATTTGAACGGTGAATATGATATTAGAGTAAATGCACAATCAAGCACTAATGTTTATACCGTAGATTTATACGAACAAGAAACAGACAATATGTTGCTTAGATTTTGGGATACGTATCATCTTGAAATGCGTGGATTAAAAGCGATGGGAGAAACGGCGGGATTACCGAAAGCGGTAGGGGATTGGGATTACTCACTTATTAGAACGCCTGAAACGCCGTTATCAGAAGAAGAATTATTTTATGCTGGTAGAGATACGCAGGTTATTCCAATGTATTTAAGGTATCTATTACACGCAAATGAATGGTTAAAACAAGATGATTTGGGAAATCGTGTACTAACAAAGACGTCTATTGTAAGACAAATGGCACGTAAACAAATCGGTAGTTTATATGTAGATAAAAAAGACGGTAAAAAACTATCACTTGATAAAGCATTTATTCAGAAATGTTTAGCGCAAAGACCAAAAACGTTTGGACAATATGCATTAAGAAAAGCTTGTTTTAGAGGTGGTTTTACGTTTACCGCAGCAGCAACGGCAAATCAAATTGTGCATAACGTTGTATCGCTTGATGTAACTTCAATGCATCATACATTCATTAACGGAAGATTTATTCCTGAAGATTTTACGATTCGTGATAACAAAGAAATAGAAGTTATATGCAATCAGATTTTGAAAACGCCTACAGAGTACATATTAGAGCATTATGAAAGACCGTTCTTAAATGCTATTCATGCTCGCATTTGGTTTAAGAATATACGCATACGTAAAGGAACGTGTTTTGAGAAATGGGGAATTGCGCTTGAATCAACCTCAAAATTCAAAAGTCAAGTAATAGCTGGTATTGATATTGGGCAAGACCCTAGAGCAACTACACAAGAAAATGAAGTGAGAAGCTATGGTTGGTACGATACTATGAAAAACGGCAAATGCGCATTTGGAAAAATGTATGCAGCAGATGAATGTATTTTGAACTTATCAGAGTTAGAGTTATGGTGCGTATCACGTGTTTATGAATGGGATAAAATGGAAGTACTTATTGGTGAAGCTACAGGCAAGTTTAGAACACCGCCTGATTTTGTAACACTACAAAGTAATGAGTTATTTGAAATGAAAAGTAGAGCAAAGTTTATCTCAAAACACTACACAGAAGACACACCTTATGAATACAATCTAACAGGTATTCCTGACGGTATTGCAGAAGAATTAAGAAATGGAACTTGCTCTGCACAATTTTTTGAGAGTTGGTATACAGGCACTGTAAAGGGTATGTTTAACGGTATTTACGGAACGATGGCACAAGATGTCTATAAGCCTAGCTATAAATGCGAGAACGGTGAGTTAATAGTAGATGAAATGACAAAGACAACGCCGTTTAACTTTGATGAAAAGAACGATATGAATACACTTAGAGTATTATATACATATGGTTTGCGCATTGTAGGCGGTTCACGTATGCATATGGTACTTGCTATGGAAATGCTTTATAAAGCGATGAAAAATCGTGTAAAAGTCCTCGGTGGTGATACCGATTCTATGAAAGTATCTTGCGCATTTAATGTTACAGATGAAGAACTAGATGAAGCATTAAAGCCTATTGCAGATGCATCAAAAGAAGCAATTACAAAGACTATGGCACGTTTAAGAAAAACATTCCCTACTAAAGCATCTTCATTAAAAGATATTGGAGCGTTCGATATTGAGAATAGAGGGAAACACTATGAAACACACATTGAACTATGGAATAAATGTAGAGTTTCATACGATGGAAAAGCACACGTTACCGCTGCTGGTTTACCTAGACCAATAGGTATCGTTAATATCGAAACGGTAATAACAGAACTAGCGAAGAAATATAAAATTGAAGATGTATTACAGTTATGTATCGGTTATAACGTGTACGTAGATAACAGCGTTTCACACATACTAGAATCAAATGCTCCAAAGCCCTATGATAAAGTCGATTTAGATGTAACGGATTGGAGCGGAGCGACACGACACGTCACGTCACACCAATCAAGAGCATTGTGGAGCAGCGGAAGATGGCTAGGCGAAACGCTTAAATTTACGAACGCATCAACGGTAGCATACTTACGCGACGCGTATAATCGTGACGTGAATACTAACTGTAGATATATTAGTTATGACAAAACTAACGGTATCATATATGTTAAAGGTGATACTGAGGAAGGCGTTAAGGTTCTAATGGAGTGTAATTATGCCTAAATATTACGATTGGGAAAAGACGCTATCATATGACGCTGATGTAACAATGGTTATCGGCGCACGTGGCGTAGGTAAAACATTCGGTTTAAGAAAACAATGTATTAAGGACTTTTTGAGAGATGGCTCAAGATTTGTTGAAGTAACACGTTTTAAGAATGAGTTAAGCGGCGTATCTGATGGTTACTTTAATAGGCTTGTAAAATTAGAAGAGTTTAATGGTTATTTATTTAGAACTGATACGCACAGTGCTTATATAGCAGAGAAACCTGATGATAAGAAAGAGAAACCTACATGGAAACTTATTGGGTATTTTGTGGCACTTAGCGATGCACAGAATCTAAAGAAGCGTACATTTGATAACGTTAGACGTATCATTTTTGATGAGGCTATTCTTGAGCGTTCAGATGTGTATCATAGATATCTTAACGGTGAGTTTCTAAAGTTTGCTAATCTTATTGATACCGTTTCACGTGAAAGAGCAGACGATGAATCATTACGCCCTAGAGTGTATTTATTAGCTAATGCTTGTGACTTGGCAAATCCGTATTTCTTTGCGTACAAAGTTGGTACTGATATTAAATATGGTTATAGATGGTACAATAATAAAACGTTTTTATTGCACTATGCAGACCCCGGTGAATATTCACGTGAAAAAGCTGCTGGAACTGTAGCAGGTAGAATGTATGCTTTAACGGAAGAGGGAAAAGTATCTGTAGATAACGTCTTTATTAGAAAGAATCAGGAGTTTATCAAACAGAAGTCAAAGAACGCAAAGTTTTCATTCGGTATTATTTGTAACGGTAAAAAGTATGGAATATGGTTAGACCAAATGGAGGGATATTATTATGTAACAAATAAGATTCCTAATAATACAGGAAAAAATATTTATTCTCTAACACGTGATGATGCATCAATAAACTATGTTGCAGCAAACAGGTTATCAGGTACTATGCGTTATGTTGCAGATATGTTTTATTATAACTTGTTACGTTATGAGAATGAAAGCGTTATGATTGGTTTTTACGATATTCTAAAATTATTCGGTGTTCGATAGGAGAAAAGTATAATGTTTGATATTGCTTACGTAGTTATGCATGATTGTTCTAAAGAATATTGGAATGATGCATTGGGTTTTGTAATTGGTGTTTTCGGTGATGATGGCGCAGCTAAATTAGCACTTATGCAAGCTGGTTTTACAGAGTTAGATAAACATGGTAATTATTGGAAAGGTTCTGATAGGGCTTGGATTTTAGAATTACGTGTTGACAAGCTATTCCCTGAAAGTGTAGAATCTTAAATGTAATTGCCATCATGCATAAAGTGAGTAGTGGTAGTTGCGGTCGATTAGAATTGATTTTCTCGCACACCACGTGAGGTTAATCGCCCATTTTAACTGCTTGCATGAATTGAGCGATTATGCTAAAATGCGGATAGACGCACAGAGTGTAGTCTATCCGCTTTGTTGTATGTAAACGTTAGATTGGAGTTTTAATGACTGGTAAAGACGAGGATAAGAAACCTGATGAGAAACCTGAGGTTACAGACGATGATGAAAAGCCTGACACAAGTGAGGAAAATTCTGATGCGCCTGTTACTGACGGAAATGTTTCTGATTCTGATAACGTTGTAACACTTGAAATGTTTAATCAGATGCAGAACACGCTCAACGAGTTTATGAACACAATCAACGATTCACTTACTAAGATTACTGCAACACAGGACACACTTATTGAAAACTCAACTATCCATGATTCAGATGTTACTGATTATTCAGATGATGGTGATGATTTTATTGATAGTGATGTTCTTGATTTATCCATTACTGATTAAGGAGTAATTAAAATGGCTGAAAACAATACTACTATTATGCACGATATTTGGCTCAAAGGTACGACTGATTTCCAGCAGCGTATTCCAGAGCCAACACAGGGTTCTATTGATAAGACTATTAAGGCTATTCTTGACCCTATGAATAACAATCTTTATAATCAGTTTGTTGATGCGCTTGTTATGCGTATTGGTGAGACTTATGTTCATCAGCAGGCTTTTAAGAATCCACTTGCCGTTTTTAAGAAGTCAAAACTTATGTACGGTTCTACGGTTCAAGAAATGATTCCAAAGTGGATTAAGGCACATTCTTATAAAGATGATGCAGAAGCAGTCTTTAAGATGAATCGCCCTGATGTAGCTACTTGGTATCACTCTGTAAATAGGCGTGATAGATATGATATTACTATTGCAGAAGAAGAGTTGCGTACCGCTTTTACTGACGAGTATGGTTTGAATAAGCTAGTAGCATCATTCTTGCAGCTTCCTATTAACGCAGATGAATACGATGAGTATAGAATCATGCTTCAGCTTATTGCTTTCTTTGATAAGAATTGGAAGTTTTTCAAGCATCATCTTAGTGCTGTTCCAAATGATGAAGCTACAGGCAAGGAATTTATTAAGGCTGCTAAGGCTTATGCGGGCAAGCTTGCATTTCCTAATACCGTATACAATGCGGGAATTATTGATGATGTTCCTGTATTCGTTAAGCCTAAAGAGCTTGTTCTTTTGATTACACCTGAACTACAGGCAAATATCGATGTTGAGACTCTTGCATCTGTCTTTAATCTTGATAAGGCAAACCTCGCTTATAGGACTGTTCTTGTAGATGAATTCCCTGTTCCTGATTGTGTTGCTATTCTTACTACTGAAGATTTCTTCCAATGTAGAGATACCATTTATAAGAATACAAGCATCTACAATCCTATGGCTTTGACTACTAATTATTTCCTACATCATCAGGGAATTTATAGTGTTTCGCCATTCGTACCTGCTATTATGTTTACTACAGGCACAGGTACAACTGTTCAGACTGTAACACAGACTGTAACTGGTATTACAGCTACCCTTGGTAACACTACTCCTGCTGCTGGTTCTACAACACCTATTACCGTTAAGCTTACTGGTTCTCTTTCCCCTGCTAATGTTGAGGGTATTAGCGTAGCACCTAATGCAGCTACTTATGATGTTACTGTTATGCGTGGTTCTGCTGCTGCTGCAACTGTTGTTAAATCGCCTACTACTAGGGTTGATGAATACGGTATTCTCCACGTTGCAAAGAATCTTAATACGGGTGACGTTGTTAAGGTTGTTGTTACAAGTACCTACACTAATCCATCAGGCGCAACTACTGAATACAGTGCAACTTGCACGGCAACGGTTAAGTAGTCTATTAGCTGCTTGAGTTTTTGTACCCGTTACGGTATAATCGCCGTAACGGGTATTTTATTGGAGCGTGATTATATGCAATTTTCAAAGTTACAAGGTAGTTTTCCTAACGTTAATACAATCAATACTAATAACTATCGCAATAAGTTTGATTATACACGTTGGGATAAAGGCACAAAGATTACACTTATTAACGTTCTATGGGACGCAGATTATGACAATGTTGTTAAATTTGATTCTAAAGATGAATGTAATAAGTGGTTTGATTCTATTGATGAATCTGATTCTATTATTCTTGAAACAAATATTCCATTGTTACCTGATGGTACTATTAAAGTACCTATTCCATACGATACTTGTATGCTTTATAATTATCTATATATTGATGTACCAATGATGCCTAATTTTGATAATCCAGTAGATTATGAGAATAAGCGTGAATATAAGCGTTGGTATTTCTTTATCAATGATGTTGAAACTATTGCAGCTAATACTACTGCTTTGAATATTTCTCTTGATGTATGGACTAACTTTATTTATGATACTGATATTAACTATATGATGCTAGAGCAAGGACACGCACCCGTTGCATTTAGCGATACAGATACGTATTTGAAGAATCCTATTAACAATAATAAGTATCTGCTTGCGCCTGATGTAAACTTTGATAATTCTAGCATTGTTAAAGATTCTAAGTTTATTCCGTTCGGTAATGGTGAAAAATATGTTTGCTTTGCGTGTACCGTAAATAAAGAGCAAATTATAAATGGTTCTTTTGGAACTGTTAAAGCTGGTTCTAAGTTTGCGAAGCCTACCTATTCAGATACTAGTGACTGGTACGGAAAACAGCTACAAGTAAATAATTATTCATTCGGAAACGGTAGAAATTATTCAGACTTAAAAACGCCCGTTTCTATGTATAATTCTGTAGATAATATGACGTTTAATGGCACTAACGTTTTTGCGGTAAAAGCAAGCGATAAAACTTTTCTAAGTGATATTGCAAAGAATATTCCTACTTTTTTGCGTTCTATTAAGGCTGTTTTTATTGTTGATGAAAACATGGTTACATTGGGTGATAAGTTTACGTTCTGCAAACATGATATGTATTTATGTTCTAATGTTCGTAAGAATCTAGGCAATTATAACCTTACAAAAGATATGTTTGGATTTGATGAAAAAGAGCAGCGTTTTGCAAAGCTATTCACATATCCTTATTCTTACATTGAGTTTTCTGATAACAATGGAAAAGATATTGAGATTCATATTGAGGATACAGGTTCAATAGGAATCAATATGCTAACTAATGTCGCTTTTCCCGTTCTTGATTGTCGTATGTTTTTAACTGGTATCAATGGAGTTGGTTCTAATAAATACTCTTGGAAGCGTCTTGACGGTAGTGAATCAGATGAATCTATTGATTATGGTGATTGGGGAAAATATACCATTAAACTAGGTATTCCTACATATGCAATTTATATGGACGGTGAAACCGCTTGGTATATTGATGAATATAACAACTCTATTGAGTTTGCAAGAGAAAAGGCTTTAACAGGTTATCATAATAGCGTTAGAAGTGCTAATCTTGGATATTACAATGCTACAACGTCTGCTGATAACGCTTATAATGTTGCATCAAAAGCTGCTAAAACTGCTAAAACTAACGAGGAAAATTTAGCGTCTACTGCAAATTCAAATAGTGTTGATTTGGCTGGAACGGTAAAGACTAATGCTGATAATGTAGCTTATACGGTTAAGTCTAATAGTAACAATGTTGCTAATTGTGCATATAATAATATAGATGCAACTATTGCTTGTAATAATGCTAATAATAATATTGCTATTATAACTAATAATTCAATTACGAACAATAAAAATGAGCAAGCTAGGCTTGATACTGGCGATAAAAATGCTTGCTCAAGAGCAACAACAAAAATAGAAAATCAAACAACAACATCAACAACTCATAATTCAGCTTCTGCTAATATTGTATATGGTGCTTCCCAAGGAGCACTTTCAGGTGCTTCAATGGGAATTGCATTAGGACCCGCTGGTTCTGCTGCTGGTGCTGTTGCTATGGGTATTGCTGGTGGTGCACTAGCAGCAATTAACGCAAATGCAGCAGAATCAAATGCAACTATTATGGTAAATGCAAACACTGATATTACAGATGCAACTGTTATTATGAATAACAGTGTTGTTGGTAGAAGTGCTAGTACTGCATTAAAAGTAACTAAGGCTTCTAACGATAATTCAACAGTACAAAACAGGCAAAATAATGAGTGTATAGCAAAGCAACGTGATAATAACTATAATACTGCAACTACAAATGCAGCTAATAACTATAACACTGATACAGGTAATAATTCACGTACCTATAATACATCTGTTGGTAATGCAAATAGGACTTATAATACAGTTGTTGGAAATGCTAGTAGAACCTGCGACACTGCTATTAGTAATGCAGCTAGCACAAAAAATACTAGCTATAGTAACGCTTTGCGTACTGATGATATCGCAATTATAAACGCTAAAGAAATACTAGAAAATACGCAAGACGGCGTAATGTATTCTATGCTTGCTGCATCAAAGCGAAATCCTATTCAGTTGACGCAAGCAAGCGGAAACGCTGAAATGTATTCTTATGGTATGAACGGTATTCAATTTAGGTTACGCACACAGTCGGAATCTGCAATTAAACAAACAGTTGCACAATTTGCGAGATTCGGTTATAATCTGAATCAAATTTGGAATGTTAAAGATACGGGCTTAAACCTTATGGAAACATTCACGTATTGGAAAGCGTCTGATATTTGGATTGATATTAGAAAAGCTGCAACATTCGGAATTGAAAATGCGCTAAAGAATATTTTCAAAAATGGCGTTACTGTTTGGAAGTCACCTGATTTAATCGGAAAGGTTGATATTTATGCCAACTAATGACACACCTATTATGCTATCTGAAGCTGAAGCTGCTAATATAGATATTAAACCGCTGCCACCTAGAGGTATTAACGTTCTACTTAATCTAGGTACTTTTCAGGGTATGACTGATGAAGAGATTCAATTAGTTATTGACTATAAAATTAAGAACGCTTTAAGTAATGAAAAAATTAAGCTAGAACAAGCTGTTTATATTGAGCAGATGAATAGCGAAATTGCATTACGAACTCAAGCTGTTAATGAAGCAAACGCTGTTTATAAAGAGATTCTAGGTAAATCTTTGAAGCTTGAAACGGTAGGTATTTCTAATGAGTAGACGTGGCGGTAAAAAGAGAAGCAAAACTAATATTGATAGAACTAACGGAAACCCTATGTTGTGGCAAACGTCACAAATAAATACACGTTTATATCAGTATTATGTTGATATTATGCTAAAGATGGCTATGTCCCGTTTTCAATGGATAGGTTTACCTTCAACTTGTGATGCACGTTATCTTGAATACGTATTGATTACACAGGGAATGGCATCTATTGCTTTTCCTAAAAAGATGCAAGGAAAGTTTCTATCGCTACAATGCGCACCTCACGGTCATTTGAATATGTATGATAGACCTATTAAATGGGAAGCTATTGGACACAATGGAACACGCTATTCTTGCGATAAGGATAATGGCGTTGTCGTTTTTGACAATGAAACACGCTATCCGCTTATGAGTGGTATTGAATTGTATGCAAACGAACTTGTACATATTCGCATGACAAAGCGTATGAATCGCCTGCATCAGCAAATTCCATTTATTCTAAGTGGACCTCAAGAAAAGCAGCAGGATATGATTAACCTATTCAAGCAGATTTATGGCGGTGAGCCTGCTGTATTAACTACAGATGGTTTTGAACAGCTTAATTATAATGCTTTAACTACAGGCGTTAAATTTATTGGTGAAGAACTTGCTATAGATGAAGCTAATACTTGGGGTAGAATTTATACTATGCTTGGTATCGAAAACTCTACACTAAAGCAAGAGCGTCAAACAGAAGATGAAATCAGAGCGCAGGAAAATCCTGCAAATCTGATTGTTTCTAGTAGTATTGATGAACGCCGTAAAGCTGCTGATGAACTTAATAAGCGATTCGGTGATTTACTAGACGAGCCTATTAAGGTTGTTACACGTCAAGATTATGAAAGCGAAAATTGGAATATTATTCATAGTCTTAAATCTATGTCTGAATTGGGTGAATAATATGGTTGAAGATATTGATTATACAGAAGAGCCTGATTTTCACGCTGTTGTAAGTATTCAACTTTGTGAGTTAATTGATGCTGGTTTTTGCGATGATAAACTTACTGGTTGGGAATGGGATAAATACAGTGATAAACAGGATTTGCAATTACGCAAAAAGATTGTTAATCATTATTATTTCCGTGAAATTTCTCTTACACCACCTGGTATTTGGAAGCATGAATTTATTCGTAAAATGAATGAGATTATGCCGAAATATGTACGCCTATATAAATTACTTGATGAATCACCTGAGTTATTTGGTGCTAATTCAGAGTATTTTAAGAGTAGGGATATTTATTCTGATTTTCCGCAGACGCAATTATCAAGCGAAAATGCTGATTATGCAACTAACGGTAGAGATAAAGAGTTTCAGAGAATCAATCAGGTTGATATTATCGATGTAACAAAGCGGATAAATGATTACAATGATATTGACCTGCTGATTATAAACGATATGGGTTCGCTATTCTCATGTCTGTTTAGTGTAAACTTAAATAGCTATTAAACATGAGAAGAGGTGATTTTATGGATTGGAGCGTTATTATGAATACACTTAATGTACTTAATGAATCCCAACTATGGTCTGTTATTATTGCGTGTATTATGATGCTTGCTGATATTGTTGCTGGTTTTACTGCTGCAACTATTCTTCATAATATTCAGTCTGCAAAGATGCGTGAGGGAATCGGTCATAAGGTTCTAATGCTTATTCTTATTGCTGTTAGCTATGTCCTTACTATTGGATTTACTCATATTGCTAACGTTTCATTTACTGTTCCTAGCGTAGAGGTTGTTTGTGTATACATTATTGTTATGGAAATGGCTTCTATTTTAGAGAATGTAACTAAAGCATATCCTGAGTTTGCTAATACCTCACTTTTCAAGTATCTTAATACGGCACAGAAAGGAGTTGAGTAATAATGGACGAAACAGTTGATTACGATTTTTCACTAATTCCATATCACTCTTTTACACAGTTTACGCCTGCGTTGCCGAAATTCTATTATGATGTTTACAGTCACGAGCAAAGAGTAAAGGCTATTTGTCTTGAAATTGATAAGCTAATGAAGTATAGTGAATATCTTACAGGAAAAGTAGGTGAGTTAAGTGCTGTAAAGCCTGAAGATTTAGCTAACGCTGTAACTGATTTTAATAATCAGTTGTCTGAACTAGATGAAAAAGTAGAAACTTTAACGCAGGTTTCTATGGATTACAACGTTGCTGAGGGTAAACCTACTGATTCAGTAGACGCACATAAAGAGCAATCAAAGCTAGATTCTATGTATGCATTTACAGTAAATCGTCTTAATGCTGTTTTTAATACAGTTGATTCTCTTGCTAATTGCGGTATGAATTGTGCTGGTGTTGCTGTACTTGGTTCAAAGTTTGATGAATTTAAGGATATGAAAGTCCCTAAAAAGTATCTAGTTGGAGGTTACAATGTCTAGTAAGTATACTGATTTTAATAAGCTTGATTTGTACGAGCCTGATTCAGTACCTAATCTACTTGCTGAGTATAATTCTTCAATCAATAAGATTGATACAATTCTGCATAAGCAAGATGTAGATGTTACTACTGCTAACGGTCATGCAAATGAAGCACTGCAAAAGAACACTGCAACGGAAGCTAAAGTTGCAACTCTATCAAGCAATCTTGATTCACAAGTAAATGCAATTAAGCAGAGTATTACAACTACCGCATCTAATATTAACGATACTATTACAAGTAATGTATCTACTATTAACGGTACTATTACCACGCTTGATTCTAAAGTTTCTACTATGTCAACAAAGCTAGATGAAACTACTGAAACTGCTAACGCTGCTAAAGCAAGTGCTGAAACAAATAATTCTGCTGCTGCTGAAGCTAAGCAGCTTGCAACACAGGCTAAAAGTGATGCTGCAACTGCAAAGCAAACCGCCGATTCTGCAAATACTCTTGTTGCACAGGCTAATGCTAAGGCTACAGAAGCTCTACAGTCTAAGCAGCTTATTCAGTCTGTAGCAGCTAAGTTTCCACTTCAAAATGTAGATATCAAAGACGGTACTCTTGAAACAAGCAAGTTTTCAACTAGCACAATGACTACTCTTTTGAGTACGCTACAGATTCGCTGTTTTGATTCTACTAATTCTAACGCTGATAATGATGAAATGGTTTGTCCTGCTGGTATCACGTTAAAGGGTTTCTATATTCCTGCGTTTGATATTCTTTGTATTTATTACTTTGATAAGGATAACAAGACGCCACTTGCAAGTATCTTCGATTCACGTCAAACAATCAAGATGCCTAATTACGTCAAGAAACCTACTGCTAATTATATCAATACTGGTTGTATGGTCGTTGCTTATGTTACTGGTACTGATTTTAAGACTTGGGACGGTTTGTATCTTACAAAAACTGGTTTCCTTGGTACTGGTTCGACTATTGATGCATCTACAAATCTAAAGAATTTTGGTTGCGCTTTGTATCCTATGAGAACAGTGAGTGCTTAATATGGAGTTTAAGATTGCACATTGGAGCGATTCGCATAACTCGCCTGAAATCGCTCACACTTTACGTGTCCTCAATAAACTTGCGGTGAACTTAAAGATTCATACAGGCGATGCTGTTCGTGATTATTATTCTAATGATATTTCTGATACGCACCTAGAAACATCATTGTTTTCTATCGGTAATCACGAGCGATATAAGACTTTTGCAGAGGGCTTCACTAATCCACCATCACAGGGCGAACTGTATACTAAGTTTATTGACCCTTATAAAGGTTCTTGGGGTGTAACTACTAATAGGACTTGGTATAGCAAGCATTTCAAAGATGAGAATATTGAGTACATTTCTCTTGATACTTGCGCTATTTCTGATGAAGAAATGAAAGAGCAATCTCAATGGTTAACTGAAACGCTTGAAAGATGCCTAGCTGCAAAAACTAAAGTTTTCCTTGGTTCTCACGAGTTGCCTGTTTCACCTAAATACTTGCAATGTAATTATTCTTGCGATGGTTATTTTATTGCAAGTGGTAATTTCCCTGATTACCAAGGACGCTTTAATTGGTATCCATTGATTAACTCTTTGAACGAACTTGTAGATGAGTATGTAATCAAAGGTTTACGTGTTCTAGGTTGGTTCTACGGTCACGACCATTCAGATGCCTTGCTTGTTTCACGTACACCTATGAAGTATCCTCATATTGCTGTAGGTTCAACTACTTTAGATAAGTATAATAACGTTTCAAGAATCACAAATGAAACGAGTATTATTAACGTTTATACCTACAGTGATTATTACAATACTCTAAAGATTGAGCGACTTGAGGGTAATAGTGCATTTACAGGCGCAATGAAAAGAGTAACAGTATTTGATTACGATACAGGCAACGTTACTTGTCAGTATTAAGGAGAATCTTTTATGCTTCGTGGTATTGATATTTCAGGGTATCAAAATGATATGAATCCAAATGCTATTGATACAGATTTTATGATTATCAAAGCTACAGAGGGTATTGATTATATCAATAGTAGTTGTAACAGATTTGTTGCACATTGTATTGATAAGAAAATCCCGTTCGGTGTATATCATTTTGCACGTCCTAATGACGCAAGCATGGAAGCAATTTTCTTTTTTAACGCAATCAAGAAATATCTAGGACTGGGTATTCCAGTCCTAGATTTTGAAGATACTAGATGCAGCAATCTATGGTTAAATAAATTCGTTGAAAAGTTTCACTCTTTAAGCGGTATTTATCCATGGGTGTATATGTCTAGTAGTTTTATCAATCAACTTGGTTACGGTTCTCAATACATTAAAGATAATTGCGGTTTATGGCTTGCTGGTTATCCTGATAACTATTCATATTATATTAGTGATACTAATTGTCCTTATAATACAAGCGGTTGGAATCTTGTTGCATGGCAATTTACTTCATCACTAAGATTGAATGGTTATAACGGCAATCTTGATGGTAATTTTTTCTATGGTGATATTAGCACTTGGAATCAATACGTTACAGGAGGTAGCGATATGACTAATGAAGAGCATGATATGCTGAAGAAGATTCTTGACTATACTTATTATGGAGGTCAAGAGGATAACAATTTGAGCTGGAATTACAACTGGAAAAATGCAAACGGTGATAGCACTGCACCTGAAGGCAATATGTATAATTGCGTGAGAGGTATCTATTACATGGTTGCAGAAATGAAAACAACTCTTGCTGCTCAAAACGCTGCTATTGATGCGCTTGCTAAAGCTAACGGTGTAAACCCTGATGATGTTGCAAAGATGGTTAGCGATTCTGTAGCAGCAAAGCTGAGCGAACTTAAGATTAAGATTGAGCAAAGCTAGGGAACTATTTTAAGTTGTCGTTTTTAATTTTATTGTGTTTCTGCTTATTGGTAGGGGTATTTTAACGATACCCCTACCGTTTTTTCAAGTCAGGATTTATTAGAAAATATTTATGTAGTTTTTAGAAACTTTTTCAGGCTTCGGCGCGCATTTAACTGGTTATATGCTTATATGTTCATGTATTCATGTATGCATTATTACAGTATTTTATATGTTGAAGTTGCTCATATGTTGAAACTACTCATATGTACGATTATTCATATGTTTCTATTGCTCACTTTAACATATGTAAATATGCTCATATGTTCGATACGTGAGTTTTCGACAATGTTGAAAAGTTGTTGAAAACTTGTTGATAAAGTTATCTACATTGTTGAAACTTTGTTGATAACTTTATTTGTTTCTATTTTGTGAATTTGTATTGACTTTTATTTTTAGTTATGGTATGCGATTTATTTTTTACTTATTTTTATTTTTTCTTCTTGACAATGTTATTTATTTGTGGTATCGCGCGTACATTAGTATATTATAGCGTTGTTCTGAATTGTGTAGAAATTGTGAAGACGATTTAGTGACGCTTGACGGCGTAACAGTTGCAGCGTATTATAATAGACAGCAAGAGGGAAACCGCTTGCGGGCGTTCTTTGTCAATCGCATATTTTTGGTTTTTTGGTTTGGTGTGTATTTTGTCGATTTTTAGAGAATGGAGAAAATTGGATTTATTCAATTACGTTTACGGTATTGTTGTTATGTCTATGTTTGTTGTTATTGCGGTTTGTTGCGTTATTGTGACGATTGACGCAATTACTAAATCAAGTAAGGAGAAATAAAATGTTGAACAATTTCAAAAAAGTTATGAAACTTGATATTGAAGAGTTTGCCAAGTTAGTCAATAGCAAATATGATACTACGGTACATTATTATCCGCATAGTTGCGATTTTGAAGATAGATGTTACACCTGCTATCAAAACGACGAGTGCAACGGTGCACGAAACAAAGAAAATCAACATAATTTGTTGTTAGTTATGACTAACAACATTATTAAATATGATATTTTTGTTTGTGAAATTGAATATTTTAACAATGACAAAATAGAATATATTACGGTTGTTGTTGAGTAGAAAGGTTTTATATTATGCTTGATAAGTCTGAATTACTTGAAGTTATGGACAATTTAGATGTTCACCTTAAAAATTGCACAAAATACGATGTTTCATTAAATGACTGTATTTGTTCCTATATGTCATATGATGAACTGTTAGAAATGCTAAATTGTTTCTGTAATGAATGGTTAGATATGAATGCAGAAGAATTTTTAGACGCTTGTTAAAAAGAGGTGATTTATTGAATAAGTATATAAATCTTATTTTAATTTTTGTTTTATTTGCTTGTATCGGTTCTTTTAAGGGATATTTACGCCTAAAAGACAAAGAATATCAACGAGAACAAGCAGCGTTGCTAAAATGGCAAATTGAACTAGAAGACAAAGCAAGCAAGCTGCAAAACAAAAAATAATACTTGCATTAGTAGCGGTATTATTGTAAAATTAAGTTAACGCATAAAACTACTATCGAAGGGAATTAAAATGCGTATCCAAAATGGTATCACTGTTAAAGTTAACTCTTATGAGGTTACAGGCGTTGCAGTTGTAGACGGTGCTACAAAAACGGTAAAGTTTACTACTCCAATACGTGACCAGAAAGCAGTAAAAAAGTTTATCGCTGAAAAGTTGGGCGTACCTGCTGCGCGTATTATCGTTGATTTTAAGCTAGTCAAGAATGTTATTCGTATCGATGCAGATATTGATACTCTGACCGCTGCTCTTAATGAGGCTGATATTATCTATACTGTAGATAGCCCTGAAGGTAATGAAGAGTAGC
>ERZ772779.532-NODE-532-length-17532-cov-13.318304_pt1 | contig 17532 bp, 26 predicted proteins | sample MGYA00511360_ERZ772779 | MGnify/ENA primary metagenome ERZ772779 (study PRJEB29015, sample SAMEA2738112) | human oral metagenome | biome: human oral; feature: human-associated habitat; material: saliva | place: China | collected 2231 ...
AACAGCAAACCCACTACTTCCACTGCGACCAAATCGGCATCCCGAGAGAGATGACCGATAAGGACGGTAACCTGGTTTGGTTCGGGGATTATTACGGCTGGGGCAAACTGAAGAGTGAAACCAACATATCCGGCATTGCTCACCAACCCTTCCGATTGCAAAACCAGTATTGCGACCGTGAAACGGGGCTGCATTACAACTTCTTCAGGTATTACGAGCCTGATGCGGGTCGGTTTGTTAATCAGGATCCGATTGGGTTGGAAGGTGGGGAGAATCTGTATGCATTTGCGGCAAATGTGCAGGCATGGATCGACCCACTGGGCTTATCTTCTATTGGAGAATGTAATGACCCTTGTCCTGGACAGCCTAAAACCAGGATGAGGCATTATACTAATACTAAAGGAATAAACGGTATACGTGATGCAAAAAATATTACCGCTAGTGATCAAAATCTAGTATTTGCTGTTACTAAAAAACAAATGAAAAAAAACAGAAGTGCCCGAGATATTGAAGAGTACCTTGGTATAAAACAAGGACGTGGTGCACATTATGTAGAGTTTGATGCCTGCCCAGGGGAGTTCACTCCAAGAAATAACTCTCGCGATCCTAAACTTATTGAACATGTTCATAAAGGAGATTTAAGCTTAGATGGTAGAAATCCAATTTTTAAATAAAAATTATTTATTTTGGGAAGTTTTATGAAAAAAAAATACACAAGTAAAAAATATATGAAAATTCTGAATAAAGAAGATATTATGGAAATTTATCTGTTAATGGATAAACTAAATGAAATTTTTCACGATCCAAGTCGTTCAGAAGATATTAATACCATTAAAAAATTTGGGGATACATATTATCCTATTATCCATAAGTTGTACTACAAAACTCTTTGGAATGCATTAACAATAGAACAAAGAAAAGAAATATTAGGAGAAGATTATATTCATGAAATTTATGGTAAGTATGATTGATTTTAGCAAGCCGTAGCTCGCATGAAGCCTCCAATCCTGACGTAGGATGTCGCGGTTTCTGCTTTTCAGACGACCTCAATCCTTTTTCGAGGTCGTCTAAAATATTTTTTCCATAACAATCCAAGCCAAAACTGCAACAGATAATCGCCTGAAAACCTACAACGACCTCGGCAACCTGATCCACCGCGAACTGGCCGACGGCGAAGTGCAGAACTACTTCTACGATCTGCACGACCAACTGGTTAAAGCCGAAATCTTTAAAAAAGACGGTACGAAAGAAACTTGGGTGTACAGCTACGACGCCTTGGGCAGAAGGATAGGCAAAGGCCGTTTGAAAAACGAAGAAGTTTCAGAAACATCATTCCAGCATGATTTAAGCGGGAACGACCTCGAAAACCAAACCCGCTTCGTTTGGGACGGCAGCCACCTCTTGCAAGAAATCCACCCAAACGGCAGATATACCTATATCTACACCGATCCCGACAGCTACGAACCTTTGGCACAAGTACACAACCACACCAATGCCAAAGGCGAAAGCCACCAGCAAATCCACTACTTCCATTGCGACCAAATCGGCATCCCAAGAGAGATGACCGATAAAGACGGCAACCTCTTATGGTTCGGCAACTACACCGGTTGGGGCCGTCTGAAAGAGGAAACCAAGGTAACGGATAGCGCATACCAACCCTTCCGCCTGCAGAACCAGTATGCCGACCTTGAGACAGGGCTGCATTACAACTTCTTCAGGTATTATGAGCCAGAATGTGGAAGATTTATCAATCAGGACCCGATTAGGTTGTGGGGGGGAAGTAATTTTTATCAGTTTGCGATGAATGCGCTGGGATGGGTTGATCCATTGGGGCTAGCTAGAAAACCAATTAGCAGTAGGCTACCAGAAGGTAGTAGAACTGGGCAATTTGGACCAAAAAATGGAAAATTAACAAAATTAGATCCCCAAACAGGTAAACCTATACAAATTAGAAGCTATGATGCAAAAGGAAACCCCGTAAAAGATATCGACTTTGGTCATAACCATGGTTTTGGAGATCCTCATGCACATGACTGGAAATATCCATCAGATAAAGCACCAAATAAAGTCCGAGGAGAAGGACGAGTATTAACAAAAATGGAAAAATTTAACTTAAAATTTGGCAAATGTGCACAAGTATTCCCTGGATTAAGTAGCTTAACAACCAGATTTATAAGTGGAGTAAGTCTTTTTTTATTACCCAATTCAATTAGCCAATGTCAAGATTTAGATTTTTCCATGAAGAATCCAGACAAATGTGGAGCAAAAAAGAAATGAATGTGCATGACAAGGAAATTATTGGTTTTTTATATAAGAAAAATGATCAATTACTCGTATTGCTTTCACCCGATGAAAATAATATTTTTTTCAAATCAGTAATTTTTTTTCATTTTAATAACGTTTCGGACCAAAATATTATTTTTGATATATATAAATGGGAAAAAGAAGATATTCCAGATGAAATTATTAAACTTTTCCCTTGCATGCATCCCTTTATTGAAAATAGAGAAATATATAATTTTCATTATATAAATTCATCTGTTGGACTAGAGGGTATTGTTATCACTAAAAAATAACATTTCTGCGCAAAATATCGTTATGCTGAGATACTACTGACGTTAAAGAGACCTTGACCTACGATAACCGGCTATCAGAAAAACGACTTAGAAGCTTCCAATGACAGCAGCTATTACTACGGCTACTTCGATGACCTGGCCCACTGGGAACTAGCCAACGGAAAAGTGCAGAACTACTTCTACGACCTGCATGACCAACTGGTTAAAGCGGAATTCTTTAAAAAAGATGGTACGAAAGAAACTTGGGTGTACAGCTACAATGCCTTGGGCAGAAGGATAGGCAAAGGCCATCTGAAAAACGAAGACGTTTCAGACGGCCTTGAAGAAGAAACCGGATTTGTTTGGGACGGAAGGTATACCTATTTCTACACCGATTCCGACAGTTACGAACCTTTGGCGCAGGTATGCAACTGGATAACCGAAGAAGGTGAAAGCCGCCAACAAAACCACTACTTCCACTGCGACCAAATTGGCATACCTAAAGAGATGACCGACATCTACGGCAATCTCTTATGGTACGGCGAATATACCGCTTGGAGTCGTATGAAAAAAGATGAGTGGGTTTATAAGAAAGCACATCCCAAGAGAGCTTTATAAAAAATTAGGTTTAAAATTGGAGAAAGTAAGATGAAAAAGTTACTGATTGGAATGATTGAAACTATTTTGCTTTCGACAGGAGCTTTAAAAATGTCACAACCACTAAAAAAAAATACTCAATATAATGATTTGACTGTTAGATACTATTTAGGAATGACTTTTCCTAAATATAACCACCCTGCAAAATTGTATGATGAAATCAATTTAGATAAGGTAGACAATATACGAAAAAGCAAAGAGACTATATCTTATTATATTGGGTTTTATAAAGATGGAAAATTAGTTAAATTTGAGAAATATATTAATGATAATAAAGTAATGGATTTTGTTTATGAATATGATGAGAGGGGAAATCTAATCAAAATTTATAAAAATAACATTGAGGTAAGAAAACTGCTCCAAAAGAGAAGGGAGAAGAGAAAAACTGCTGCTTGTTAAATTGTTAAAGGAGATTGTTATGCTTAGTTTTTATGATTGCGAGAAAAATTTATCTGAATATGATTTCAATGAGGTTGAAAAAAATTTAGAAGTATCTTTTCCAGCTTCATTCAAGTCACATTACTTCAAATGGAATGGTGGTACTCCCAATCTTTCTTGTTTTGTCAATGATAATATTGATTATGACTATATTGAAATTCGCGACTTCATTCCAATGAAATATTTTAAGCAGTTTGAGGATGATCCAGATTTTACATTAGAAGGAAGAGCAATAAATGAATGGAAACTTAATGAGTTACCTAAAAAACTGATTCCTTTTGCTTTTGATTGGGGAGGAAATTACCTCTGTTTAGAAAAAAATAGTTGGCAAATTATTTATTATGTAAGGGACGTATGGAGTGAAAATATATCAAGAGAAGCTAATTTTGAAAAAAATTCAATCATTATTGCGAAATCATTTGAGGAGTTTTTAAATTGTTTAGAAGAAAATCCTGATGATTGATAAACTGGCATAGCGTCGTGTATATATAGTAAGCGTAGCTTTCATAAAGAGATACTAGACCCGAAATACCATTTTGGAAGAGGAGAGCATTATGTTGGATAGATTATATTTAATCAAACTGATTGATCAGTTAAGAAATTTTGAAGGTTCAGAAGAGGATGAAGCTGTATTTTTTGAAAAATTAGAAAATTTGGTCACAGATCCAAATATATCAGATTATATATATTGGACAAACATGAGCTCCGAGGAAATAGCTGATAAAGTACTTAGTTACAAACCCATTATCCTCCCTGATTTAAGCAATTCTTAGTCTACATGAAATTTTCACTTTTAATGTAACGTATATGTGGAATACATATATGTACTATGCGTAATAAACAACTTAAGAAGAAATGTTGATTATTTGACAAATTATAACTGAACGGAGTAATGAAAATGAAAATTAAGAGTTTAGTTGAGAAAATGGGTGGAGTTCAAAGGTTTACATTTGAACCACTGATTCCTACATCTAGAAAATCAATGTCTAAATTTTTAGATATTACTAAAGAAGAATTTTCAGATTATTTGGATTATCTTGAATTATTTGGTGGAGAGACAGGATTTATAAAAGAATTTAAGTTAACCCCATATAGTGATTTGCCTGAATATTGTTATCCTGATGACGATATTCCTATAGGTGGTAATATCGAATGGAGTGGTGGTGATTTAGGTTTTTTTTATGGTGAAAATATAAACTACCAAAAAAACTCCCAAATTAGTGAAAGGCTTGAAAAATATAAAAATAGAATACCAGATAATTTTCTACCAATATCAAGTAATGAATTTGGTGATTTGATTTGTCTATGTACTCAAGGAGAAAGAATTGGGCAAATTTTCTATTGGGATCATGAAAATGAATGGGATGAAGAAGATTATTTTGATGAATTTGGTGTAGAAATGCCTGAAGAAGTAAAATTCCAAAATATCTATTTAATTGGTAAAAATCTATATGATTGCTTTAGCAGAATGATTCCAGTTTAATAATTAAAACAAGCCGTACCCCACACAAAACCTTCAGTCCTGACGTAGGGTGTTGCGGTACGCAAGCACGCGTTTTCTGTTTTCAGACGACCTCACTATCTTCTTTGAGGCCATCTGAAAAAGGACGAGCGGGTTTATCTATAAAAGCAGCATTATCGCATTTATCTGATGGTGTTCGAGTAAAATTCAAGATAATCTAATCAATATATGGAGACCTTAAAACTATGAATATAGACTTTAATAAAATTGCTGAATTTTGTGTTACAAAAAATCAGAAAAAGAAGATTGCTATTCTTCAAAAGAAATTTTCTTTTAATAATTCCAAGAGTAGAGAAGCGCTTACCGACTTAATTAGTAGTTTATTTGTCAATAAGATATATGAACCTTTCAAAATCATTATTCCTGCTATTTTGCAAGTAAAATTTGAAGAGGATTTTGAAATATGGGGAGATGTAGAATATATACTTGGTCTTTTGAATGAGTCTCCTATTATTTCTAGCGATCAGAAAAAGCAATCTTTTGAATTACTAAAGTCTGTAACCGAGTATAAAAGCAAAAAAGGTGCTCAAGAAGGATTAGATAATTATTTTGCACGACACCTATCGCTATATTTTGTTGAAGAAGAAATGGAAAATGTTAAGGAATCAATTGAAGATGATGATCTTGAACTTGAATACTTTATGAGATTAGGACTATTATCTGCTGCTTCTGTTGTTAAAATTATCTGCAACTCTACTAATGATTTATTAGAAAAACAAATGAACGAGATTATTTTGAAACAAATTCAAGCATTACATGAAGAAAAATTGTTGAAATATAGTTAAAAACCAGCAAGCTGTAACCCCACACAAACCTTTAATTCTGATGTTATGTGTGCGTGGAATTGTATGCACGCGGTTTCCACTTTTCAGACGACCTTACAGATTCCTGAGGAGGTAGTTTTCAAAGATGTAGATGGTAACAAATACTCTTTAAGGAATGCACATATGGGACATAATCCTGAAGATGCTGTTTCTTATTGGAATCGTTACGGACGTTATCATGAAGCCAAGTCTCAGGTTGTGCGGAAATGGATGCTTGACTCCAATAATTATCGATTGGAATACGAACTAGGCAATTGTTCTCGTGGAGCGAAAAGTAAAGAACGTTATAAAAATCCCCGTAAACCTAAAACGGTAAGCTACCTAAAGGTTGTTAATCTAAGAAGGATAAATTATGTATTTAGATCAAGTAAATTATGAATTGAACAAAAAAATCAATGATTTTGTATGTAACTCAAATGACGTGCCCACACCGGATGAAAGCATTGATATTCTGAATCAAGCATGGGAACTTTTACCCAAACCAGCCACTCAATTCGTTGAGCCTACTTCGGCAATCGCCTGTGGTATTTCAGAAAATTATAAAAAATTAGGTGATTATCAAAAAGCCCTTGAGTGGATGTTAATTGCACTTGAGGCACGAAAAGATGAACCTGCAGCAGGTGTGTTTATATGGACAGGAATCGTTTATTACGAATTGGGTGATATGGAAAATGCCTATAAATATTTTGACCTAACTTATAATGAGCTACGTTACACACCTTTCTCTATGGAAGACAAAAAATATTGGCAATTTTATAAGCAACGTAAAGAAGAATTAAATCCTAAGAAAAAAAACAAAAAGTAAGATTCGAAATCTTCACACGACCTCAAAACCTCCTTCGTGGTCGTATGAAATGTTTGTTCTTTAACAATCTCATTACTAGTCTGCATGAAGGTCGTTTGGGACGGCAGATATACCTATATCTACATAAATCCCGATAGCTACGAACTCTTGACACAGGTACACAACAGGAACAACGAGAATAGCGAAAACCAACTAAATTAAAACCTACTACATGGTCTCGCGATATTAAATCATCAAGGAAGTGTCAAAATGAAAAAGATAGAACTAATAAAAAAATATATTAAAGTAAATGAAATAGGTAAAGCACAGGATTTGATATTTAGAAGTATTAATGATTCAGATATTGATATTCAAGGAAGAACTGAGTTGATTGATTTATTTGTAAAATTAATTCCAGATAATCAATCTAGCTTAATTAAAGAAATGGAAGTTTTGCTTAGTGGAAAAGATCAAATACTTACATACTTTTCAAATAAAATAAAGGAACTTCCCAGTAGAGAAGATGTGCCTATAAATGTAGAGAATATAGAGTATGTTGAAAAAATCTTTCTAAATTTGGATTTAGAAAAAAATACTAAAGAACAGAAGGTTAAAAATTTACTTGATGAAAATTATTATGGTAGATTAAAAGATATGTATATGAGGAATATCAATAAAGTATACTTTTCATCGAGTGGTAGAGAAAAGATAAGTATAGCTATTGAAAAAATATTCACTATATTGAGTAAAAGAATTGATAATTTAGATGCGGAAAATAATATTTATGTTTATTTTATGGATGAGGTAATGCGCGATATAGAATTACTTATAAAATACTATGCTTTTGATAAGGCTGATTATTTTATTGAATCAATCATCAAGTGTTATAAAGAAAATTATTTTCCTTATAAATGGGGGGGAAAATATCCAGATGGGCACATTAAATATCTAACTTAGAAATTAGTAATTCGTATCTCGTATCTTGTATAAAGCCTCCATTCCCAACGTAAGGAAGCGTAGCCCACATGAAACCTCCAATCCCTACGTAGGGTATGTGTGGTACGCACGAATCCTTGGCACAAGTACGCAACTGGACCAACGAAGACGGAGAAAGCGGCCAACAAGCCCACTACTTCCACTGTTACCAAACCGACATCCCGCGTGAGATGCCCGATAAAGACGGCAATTTACTGTGGTTCGGCAACTACACCGACTGGGATCATTTGAAAGAGGAAACCAAGGTAACGGATAGCTCATATCATCCCTTTCGCCTGCAAAACCAGAATGCCGACCGCGAGACGGGTTGCATTACAACTTCTTTAGGTATTACGAGCCTGATGCGGGTCGGTTTGTGAATCAGGATCCGATTGGGGTGTTTGGTGGGGATAATCTGTATCAGTTTGCACCTAATATACAGGCTTGGGTTGACCCGTTAGGATTAGCTACTCGACCTAATAATGGGAAATACCATATTTTCTTTGGACATAAGTTAGATTCAGGAATAAGATATTCAAGTGATGCTGTGCAATTTAATGATGCAAATGAGGCATTTATTAAAAAAATGGAATCTAACCCATCATTTAAACGGGATATGCTTAATCGTTATCCTAAATTAAAAGAATGGATGAAATCTGGAGATATGAGTTCAAGTCCCAATTGGGGAAAAGGTAAAAATAAACAGGGACTAACGTGGCATCATCATGAGGATACAAAAAGGTTGGTACTGGTTGATTATAATGACCATAGAAGAAATCATGGTCTATATCACCCACAAAGAAAAGGCGGAAGAAGTATATGGGGGAGGTGGTAGACCAGGCTGACGAGGAAAGTTAAACGGCCGCACTGGTCAACCATTAGGTAAATGTTAATTTAACCATAAGAAGGAACAAAAAATGAATTTAAATAAATTTTATAGAAGAAAAATTAGTGTATCAGAAGTTATTGATTGTGCTAGATTATTCAATGATGATGACACTGATAAATTTGCCAAATTTCCATATATATATATTTCTTCTGATGAAGATGCGAGTATTCTTGATTTAGAGACGGTTTGTTATTTGGATAATGGTCCAAAAATAATAGATGGAAAAGAAGTTTTTCCTGATTTTATAAATGAGAATGGATTGGATATTTTATGTAGTGGGGATGTATTTATGGATGTTTACGATGACTTAGATGAACGGTATCCAAATTTTACAAAAGATCAATTTATTGATGCTCTAAATTATTATATGGATAATGATGATTACATTGAATTTTAAAATCTATATTTAGGTATTATTTCAGATTTCATCTCTACGATTACGGTTATATTAGCGTAAGAAAACTTATCTACATTACAATCTGATACGTTACTATGAGCCTCAAACTAGGCAGTTTGTTTAATCAGGAATCGATTTGGTTGTTGAGTAGAGATAACCTTTTTCCAGACGACCTCAATATTTTATTAAGGTTGTCTGAAATATTTGTTCTTTAAATAAACATTTTAAAAATATACTTGTACTGCACCAATTTCTAAAAGTAATAGTAAAAAAGGAAAAATAGGCAAAAATGAATAAAGAAACAATAACTTCTATTCTTAACGAATTTCAAGGTAACCTTTATTTTGATAATTGGCTAAGGAAAGTAGGAGATTTTCCAGAAGAGCAAAGAAAACAACCTTATCCATTTTCTTGTAAAAAAATAGTAACCTTAAAAGATGCAAAAAAATGGATTGCTAATGATGAGTTATGGGAAGGAGTGCAAAGGGCTTCTAATAACTATTTATTCAACTTATTTCATAATGCAACTGGTAAAGGGGCTATGGTAAATGAATTTGGGCAATATATCGCAAAATTTTTTCATTCACATGAATCTATTCTAAAAGAAAAAATAAAAGAAAGTAAATTAAAAACAGATGATACATATATTGCATTATATAGTATTGTTTTAGGAGCTTTTTTAGAATATTCAATTAATAAGATGGATGAAAATATAAAAGTTGACTTAAATTTGAATCTTCTTAAAATCATTAATGATGGATATATGCCTTGTGGTTGGAGTTTTAAATCTGAAGACATAATCGATTTTAGTAAAAGGCCTTTTGATTATTCAGCAGGATATTTATACATCTATTGAGAATTTCCCATAATAATTTAACTCCGAACTTCTTAAACAAGCTGTAGTTTGTATGAAATTTCTATTTTGATGCAGCAAGCCATAGCCTACACAAAACCTTCAGTCTTGACGTAGGATATGTGCGGTACGTACGCGGTTTCGCCTATCAAAACTACATCAACGAAGACGGAGAAAACCGAAAACAATCTCACTAATTCCACACCGACCAAATCGGTATCCCACGCGAGATGACAGACAAAGATGGTAATTTGCTGTGGTTCTGCAACGACATCGGCTGGAGTCGTCTGAAAGAGGAAACTAGAGTAATGGATAATGCTTAGCAACCCTTCTGCCTGCAGAACCAGTATGCCGACCGTGAGACGGGGCTGCATTACAACTTCTTCAGGTATTATGAGCCTGAGGCGGGACGGTTTGTGAATCAGGACCCGATTGGGTTGGCAGGTGGTAGTAACCTGTATCACTTTGCGCCTAATGTACTGGGATGGATTGATCCTTCTGGTTGGGATAGAACGGAAACTATTGATTCTCCATGTGATATTAAACACAAGTTTCGATTATTGGCTAGATTCCGCAAACGTAAAAAAATGCCTAAGGCAGGGGCTGAATTGGATGCGCATACAGCTGCGCGTTTAGAAATCGGTGGTCGAGTATTTTATGGACATAATGGACACGGAATAGATACTACTTTTGACAAAGTCAATGCTATTACTAAGACACATGCAGAAGGGAACGTTACTCAAAGAGCTTTAAATGCTGGTATGAAAGGCAAAGCAAAAACAGCTGATATTTATGTTGATAGAGAATTATGCTCTTCATGTGGTAGAAACAATGGTATTGGTTTGTTAGCTAGAGAGTTAGGGCTTGAGTCAATTAATGTACATACACCTAGTGGAAGTAAAAGATATTTCCCACCTAAATAAGGAGGTTATTATGGAAATTACTTTGGATAACTGGAATGGATATCATTGTAAGGAAGAGGTTTATCATATTAATTCCTCGGAAAGACTTTTAGAAATTTTAGAAAAATTAGATGCTAAGCAACATACTCTTGTAAATTTAGTTTTATCAGAAGAAAACTATTTAATGATTGGTGGAGGAGGAGGGAAATATGTTGTAACAGGTGAAGAAAATGACATTATTTTTAATTTAATAAACCCTAACGAAGGAAGTACCTCAAAAATAGAATTAAATACGGGAGGGCAAATTGGCTTATTTGAGTCTAAATATATTTTATCTAAAGAAATAGCATTCAAATGTGCTGTAAAATGTTTGACTATGGGATGTATTCCACAAAACGATTTAGATTTATCTTGGGAAAGATATTAAAGCAAACCTAGTAAGTTGATTGAGTCAAGATAAAACTAAACAAATCATAGGTAGAGTAGTTTGAAACATAATTTTTAGATGACCTTCGTTTTATTCCTTACCGATAAGAGCCCTAATCCAAGAGACAATGAGCTTGATCTGTTTACACCCGAAAAAGCAGCTTATTTGGGAACTCCATTTGCACGAAATGCCACTACGGCAGATTCAGAAGAGTTAATTAAGAAAAGTATTCCTGTAAATGTTGCCATACCTTAAAATGTAGAAAGTAAGACATGAACAAAAGCAATCTAATTTTATTAATTAAAAATCAAATGTCAGATAAACAAAAAAATGAAAATGCTTTACATTTAAATACACTTTTACTAAGCTCGATAGAAAATCCTAGTATAGATAATGATTGTTTCATAGAATTATTTAGCTATTATTCCAACATATCCCAAGGAGAAGTAAGTGAACTATTTAATTTACTGCAATCTTTAACCAAAAATGAAATCAATATAATTCATGATTTTTTAGAATATATTTCCAAGTTTATCAAAGACTTAGGACTATGTTGTGAATTTGAAAACTTTCTAACGGAAGTAAAATATATACAAGAAAGAAATTATCTGGAGGAAAAAATTGGGCATACTTTTCCAGTTTTCAAAGTTGATAAAAATAACATCATAAGTTTTGATGATAGTGATAACTCTTATATATTTTCTATAATGCAACTATCTACTAAAACTTGGATTGAGATAACATACGATGATTTTCTCTCAATACTTGAATCACTAGAGTGGCAAGCCTTTACTAATAAGGCTATATTATATTTTACTCCTTGCTGTTTAACATATATTTTTTCTAATCTATCTAAATTCTATTTATATGGTTACGTTGTTGAATTTTTATATATTGCCCTAAGAAACCAAAGTACGATATTTAACACTACTCAAATCAACTTAATTATTGATTTTTTAAAATTAATCCAAAATTTTAACCAGGAAATTAGTGTCGAAACACAAAAAAAAATAACAAGTACTATCCAACTCTATTTATAACTTCTCGACCGTAAAGGGGATGGTAGGAGTCGATCGGCTGGTGAATCCGATACATGGTTTGAAATTTATGGAGGATACTTTTATGTTCAAATTAAAATTATTGCCTGAGGATTTTTTTAATATATGTATTAAGCGTAAAGTAGAAATTAAAAAGTTAGATAAACTTCCTAAGCTGGATAATAACTATTTGTTGTTTATTGCTAAGTATCAGGAAGTAGAAATAATACCTGATATTTCTCTTTTTAATTATGAAGAGGCTTTAAATGAAAATAGATACCTAGAGTGCAATTATCCCGAAATATCAAGGTGTTTTTGGAGTATTGGAGAAGCAGGACAGGGAGATGGATGGTTTTTAAATAAAATAGATAATACCATTTTTCATTATAATCATGATGCTGGAGAGTATACCAGATCTGGATTTACAAATTTAGGGATAGATTTCTCACAATTTATCCAGTTGGCTTTGTTATACAGAGATTTAGAGCACCTATTAGATGAAGGAGAGACACTTACGGATAATATAAAAACTGAGTTTATATATTCAGTAAATAGTATAAGTAATAATTTGTTTAATGTTTATCCATTTAAGTATTTTTAATTGGAATATTCAATAAATTCATTACGCAAGTCGTAGCCCGCACAAAGCCTTCAGTCCTGATGTAGAGTATATGTGGTTCGCACATAGTTTCTGTTTTTCAGATGACCTCAATCCTTTTTCGAAGTCGTCTAAAATATTGGTTCTTTAACAATCTCATTACCAGTCAATTACAAAATGTAGTTTCTCGAGGAGCATTATGGAAATTAAAAAAGAGTCTAACGACTATATTATTAAATTTAACAACAATGAAGTCTTAGTTTTTTTTGAATGGCTTGTTAAGTTCGTTGAAAATAATGAAATTATTGATGAAGCTGAGCAAAAAATACTATATGACTTAGAATGCTTGTTAGAATCCACATTAGAAGAACCTTTTATGGAGAATTATAAAGATCTAATACATATAGCTAAAAAATCTATTATCAATAATAAGCAAGCTGTAGATTGAGACAAGCCTTAACAATTTGGTTAAAGCCTAAATCTTTAAAAAAGACGGAACGAAAGAAACTTGAGCGTACAGCTACGACCCCTTGGCACAGGTACACAACTCTTTATTACAGAAAGATTTCATAGAGATAAAGCTCAAGCTGAGGCGCACGATAAATTTCGTGAGGCCTATTGGCAAAACCGTGCACAGGATCATATTGGAAGTTGTAAAAATCCCTCGTATTGAAAGGACTAATCATGAAAGAATTATCAAGCATAGAAAAAAATTTAAACATCTTATTTCCTCAGTCATATAAAAATACCCTTGATAAATTCAAGTCGTTTATGGAAATAGAATTTAAAGATTATGAAATTGATTTATTTAATAATAATTTATTGTTTGACGAGTTGAATTCTTTTCCAAGATGGAATTATATGGAATATTTAGTTGAAATAAACAAGAAAAAACAAAAGGCAGAAAATATTGTACAAAGGCATGACTCCACAGAATTTGTAGACGCTGAACGCGTAAAGAAAGGTTTTATGTTTGGCTCTTCTTCAGATGGGGGACGCTTATATTTCGATTTAAATGATAATCTATCAATATGGGAATATTGGCTAGATGATGGAAGTATTGGAAAAGTAGCAGATACTTTTGATGAAATTCTTGAATATGGAGAAATTATAGATTATGAGTAAACGTAGTTGTATCAAGGTTTAACAAACCCATAAGGTCGTCTGAAATACAACTTTCAGACGACCATACAGATTCCTGAGGCTGCAGTTTTCAAAGTTGTAGATGGTAACAACTATTCTTTAAGGCATGCTCATATGGGACATAACCCTGAGGATGCTGTTTTATATTGGAACCGTTACGGACGTTATCACGGTGCTAAATCTCAGGCAGTGCGGAAATGGATGCTTGATTCTAATAATTATTGATTGGAATATGGGCTAGGCAACTGTTCCCGTGGGGCAAAGAGCAAAGAACGTTATAAGAAACCCCGTGAACCTAAAAACGTAAGCTACCTAAAGGTTGTTAATTGCTAAATATTTTAAGAAATAAAAGGAATAGTTATGTATTTAGAAGAGCAAAACTCAGATTTAAATGATGAGATTAATGATCTAATTTGTTTATCAAATGATTTGACAAGTATCGAAGATAGATTAGCTGTCAAACTAAAAGCATGGAGTTTAATTCCTGAACCTAAGATAAATTGGGTCGAACCAACTTCTTCAGTCGCTAATGGTATTTCTGGAGTTTATGAGGAAAAAGGGGATTACAAAGTAGCATTAGAATGGGTACTACTTGCCTTAAAAGCTAGAGAAATAGAGCCTGATGCAAGTATATTTTGTGATGTAGGTGCAATATATTTTGAGCTTGGTGATATGGAAAATGCCTATAAATACTTTCAACTTGCGTATAATGAACTTCGTTATCAGCCATTTTCATATCGAGATAGGAAATATTGGCAATTTTATAAGCAACGTAAAGAAGAATTAAATCCTAAGAAAAAAAACAAAAAGTAAGATTCGATATTTTCAGACGACCTTTTTTGTACCTTACTTAACCGCCGCTACGCCTACGACCCGTTCGGCAGCTCAAGAGAGATGACCGACATCCATGGCAATCTGTTGTGGTACGGCGAATACACCGCCTGGGGTCATCTGAAAAAAGATGAGCGGGTTTACAAGAATGTGCACCAGCCGTTCAGATTGCAAAACCAATACTTTGATGAAGAGACCGGGCTGCATTACAACTTCTTCAGGTATTATGAGCCGGATACGGGTCGGTTTGTGAATCAGGACCCGATTGGGTTGCTGGGTGGAGAGAATCTGTGTGCGTTTGCGCTGGATATTCAAAGGTTAATCGATCCACTGGGATTATCTTCTGTTGGAGAATGTAATGATCCTTGTTCTAGACAGCCTAAAGCTAGGATGAGACATTATACTAATACTAAAGGAATAAACGGTATACGTGAAGCAAACAATATTGCCGCTAGTGATCAAAATTTAGTATTTGCTGTTACTAAAAAAGAAATGAAAAAGAAATGAAAAAATACACAAGAAAAAAATATATGAAAATTCTGAATAAGGAGGATATTATGGAAATTTATCTGTTAATGGATAAACTAAATGAAATTTTTCACGATCCAAGTCGTTCAGAAGATATTAATACCATTAAAAAATTTGGGGATACATATTATCCTATTATCCATAAGTTGTACTACAAAACTCTTTGGAATGCATTAACAATAGAACAAAGAAAAGAAATATTAGGAGAAGATTTTACTTATGAAAATTATGGTAAGTATGATTAATTTTAGCAAGTCGTAGCTCGTACGAAACCTCCAATCCTGACGTAGGGTGTATGTGGCACGCATGCACGCGGTTTCGCCTAGCGAAACCCTATCAATGAAGACGGAGAAAGCCACCAACAAACCCACTACTTCCACTGCGACCAAATCGGCACACCGCGCGAGATGACCGACCTCCATGGCAATCTGTTGTGGTACGGCGAATGCACCGCCTAGGGTCGTCTGAAAAAGGCTGGGCGGGTTTATAAGGATGCGCATCAGCCGTTTAGATTGCAGAACCAATACTTCGATGAAGAGACCGGGCTGCATTACAACCTGATGCGCTATTACGAGTCTGAGGTCGGGCGGTTTGTAAATCAGGATCCGATTCGGTTGTTGGATGGAGAGAATCTATACTGGTTCGCTTCTAATATTACAAGTTGGATTGATCCTTTAGGCTGGCAAAGTATGTCTACATATGGATTATATCGGCCAGGTGCATCAAAGCCTTTTTATATCGGCATCACCAATGATATTACAACTGGCCAACAGCAACATAGAAAATCTGGTCGTTTAGTTGGAAACGAACAATTAAGAGTATTAGAAGATAATTTATCCGAATCAAAGGCTAGAGGCTATGAACAAGGTTGTATAGAAAAATATAAAACTTTAACGGGAGAAAGAGTTGATCGTAAAGGAGGCATGTCAGACAAAGATTATTTCGATCCAGATAAACCGGAAACTAGAGGAAATAAATGTCGTTCTTTTGTAAGAAATAAAACAAGAGATAAAAAACGGCAAGCTAATATGAAATACTGGAGGAAAAAATTAGAAAAAATGTCCTAATAATCCTATTTTGTAATAGGACTACACGTTTTCACTAATTTTAATGGAAATTACAATATGAATAGCTTAACAATTTTAGGGTGGGACAAAAAACCTAAAACTTTGTATAGATATATTAAAGAAGGCGATATTTTTGCATTTCAAATAAAAATAGACCTATTTGGTTTTGGCCGTATTTTAGCAAAAAATCCATTAGGTGTATCTGCAGAGATATTTGATATCTTTCAACCCAATCCGGATGATTTATTTAAAAATTATGATTATGATAAACTATCTATACTGTTTATAACAATATTAGATGCACATTCTTTATTTCAAGCTAAGTTAGATACTGAATGGCGTATTATTGCAAAAGATACAAATTATAATAATCCATATATTAATACTTGTACATCTATTAATCCTATTATGAAAATTATGCATAATCCTGACTTTTCTAAGAAAATGGACGTAACAAAAGAAAAGGCAATTTCAGAAATAAAACAATTCCCTTGGAAGGATGAATTCCCACATCATCATTACCATATACTAGAATTACTCATCAAGTGTAAACCTGAATTATTCACATTTCCTTTATTAAACTTTATGGGATTTGAAAAGTTTATTTCGGATACTCTTTCTAAATCTAAAAAATAAAAAAATCAGTAGCCTTAAATTAGGTCAAGACATAACAAAAAAATTAAGGTCGTCTGAAAGAAGAAACCAAGGTAACGGATAGCGCTTACCAACCCTTCCGATTGCAAAACCAATACGCTGACCGTGAAATGGGGCTGCATTACAACTTCTTCAGGGATTACGAGTCTGTGATGCGGGGCGGTTTGTGAATGAGGGCCCGATTGAATTAGAAGGTGGAGATAATATTTATTCTCCTATAACATACAAAGCTGGATAGATCCATTAGAACTACATCACACTTACTTACCACAAAGATTAGGTTCAAATAAAGCTCATGAAGCTTGGAACTTATCTATTGCAACACCATGGGCTCATGCTACAATGAACCCATTCCGACACATAGGTAGTGTATTATTAAAAATTTTGAAAGGAACTAGCACATGGTAACAGGATTAGAAATCAAAAATTTAATTCAATCTCATGAATACAA
>ERZ772779.533-NODE-533-length-17525-cov-82.000286_pt1 | contig 17525 bp, 7 predicted proteins | sample MGYA00511360_ERZ772779 | MGnify/ENA primary metagenome ERZ772779 (study PRJEB29015, sample SAMEA2738112) | human oral metagenome | biome: human oral; feature: human-associated habitat; material: saliva | place: China | collected 2231 ...
CTCTACTACGCTGATTTCATCAGCTTTTACAGCCCTACTCAACTGTGCGGAGGTGAGACGACGAAATCGAATTCTAACGAATTACCGATTTCTGTTCCACTCTCTCTATTTTGACGATTCAGTTTCATCTTTTAAGAGCTCTTTCTTCACGCGCACCGTACTCTCATACTCAGCTCCAGCTAGACGATCAAAGGGAAAGCGACGATTAAGCAAGATGATGGCAAGAGTGAGAATCAGGTACAATAAAACCACAAAGAAGAGCAATAAAATCATGGACAGGGTTAAGAGAGAATTGTCCGTCAAATCGCTATTCAAGAGCGAAATCAAATAGAACAACCCTTGAGGAATCAGATAGAAATAACCTACTACCAGGATTCCCCGCCAGATGGTACGAAGCCATTTTTGCTTGTCAAAATGCAAGCGGAATTTCAATAAAGCCATTCCCAAGGTTTTGCCCCGCCACAAAGGAATCAAGGCAAAATAGACAGCCAAAACCGCTACATAAGGAATCGTCTCTAAACGCTCGATTACCGCGTAAAGCAAGGATAGCATCACAAAGTCGATCAAGAAGGCAAGACCCATCCGGAAACCAGATACTCTAGTTCCTACTCGGAAAGAATGTTCGTCAATTTCGTCTCGTGTCGGCAATAACCAAACCAGGAACCAACCAAGCAGATAACCCACTCCACCACCAGTGGTATTTTGAATAATATCATCGACATCTGCTAGGCGGTAAGGGCCCGGATACATAAAATAGAGACCTGATAACTGGGTCAGCTCCAAAAAGAGACTAAAGAGGGCTGTCAGGAGAATCGTTTTCTTAAAACCACACTTGAAATAATAGCGTAGATACATCCCAAAAGGAATCAACATCAGAACATTAAAGGTAGGCACATAAAAAGTTGGATGCTTAAGGGCTTGAATCCAAGTACCAGTCTGCGCTAAATCAAAGGGGCTCTCCTTGAAAAAATCCACTACAAAAGCAAAAGGTTGGAGATTGACCATTTCCGAGTAGCTAGTATGAATCTTACTTGGATCTGGCAGAGGCAAGATCACTAAGAGATAGACCGTCATCAAGTAAAGCATAAAAGAATAGAAAATCAGCACCCGCAATTTATTGACCGAGCCATATTTTCGATAATTCAAAATCATGTAGGGCAAGGTCAGCAAAAATGCCAGAAAAGGAAAGAGCTGAACAGCCGTTTTAATAGTAGAGATATACCCCATTGTGTCTCCTTTTTTTCGTTATAAAATCACCCTTTGCACAATGACAAAAGGTGATTTCTTCATTGATATAGAATATTATACGGCCTGGTAGAGGAAGAGTCAAGGAAGAGGAGTTCATTCCAATTTTTTGAGATCCTTATTGAACTACAATCAAAGATGAATTCTCTCACTGAAACATAGTTGGTATAGAATAGGAATCACAAAACTATCCTGTTTGCTAGCATTTCAATCATATCATCTGAAACTTTTCCCACATCAATTGCTGTACTATTTAGCATGGATGGCACAGCATAAGATAGCATTAAGGAGATAAGATTACGAATGATTCGTTCATTAGGCCAATTAACCAGCTCTCCTTTCGCCTTATATCTATCTAAAATAGGATTGAGTGGTATTACAATATTGTTCTGAACGATGTCCCCAGTTTTTTCAAACAAAGATGAATCAATTAAACACCTTGAAAAGAGAATTTTTATAATATCTCTATTGTTGATCAGAAAATTTAGTCGATCTTCGATCATACTCCGAAAAAAAACTGTAACACTTTCATCGTTACACAGAACTTTTTGATCAGTAAACAATTCAATTGTTTCAGGTATGACCTGATCAAAAAACAAGAGAAGAAGCGTATTGAGTATGCCTTCTTTTGTTTTAAAATAGCTAAAAACAGTCCCTTCTGATACTTCCGCTCGGCGTGCAATGTCAAGCGATGTAGTTTTTTCAAAACCGATTTCAGAAAACAAGGTTAAACTGGCAATTAGAACACGTTTTTGTTTATCACTCAATCTCATGAGTTGAATATGACGAACACAAGCTTGATTTAGATCAACCATTTTCCTTTCCTCCTCACTCCTCTTGAATCACAATCACACGTTTTCCTCTGGTATGCCCTTTTTCAAGATCCTTGTATGCTTCTTTTATTTCGGGTAATGAAAATGGATAGATTTTATCCAAACGAACTGAAATTTCCCCTTTGGAAACAAGCTCTGCAAGTGATAGGAAGTCATCATATTGTGAATGCCGTGGGCCTGTAAATTGAGCTCCTTTCAAGATAGCAGAAGGAGATGGAACCAGGGTAGCAATTTGATCACCTCGCAAACCCAATTGGAAGCCTAATTTTACATAGTCTCCCCCATAACAATCCAACATCTTGGTAACAGTTACTCCTGAAAGTTCTTGAATTTTTTCTTTGATCGATTCATGATAGGAAATCGGGATGGCACCGATCGATCTGAGGTAGTCCGCATTACCAGCACTAGCTATTCCAATAACTCTGGCACCTTTTGAAACAGCATATTGTACTGCAATCGATCCAATTCCTCCAGATGCACCTGAAATGACAATTGTATCCTTAGTTCCAATATTAATTTTTCGAAAAGCTCCTCCTACCGTTAAGGAACTAACCCCCAAGACTGAGCCATGCAGAAAATCAATATTAGATGGCATAGAAGCGATCTCCGTCTCCTTCACACAAATCTCAGTTGCTAATGCTCCTCTTTTTGAACCAAGACCAGGTGCACTTATAATCGTCCCAAAGACTCTATCTCCTACCGAAAACTGAGTCACACTCTTACCTACTTCAATGATAGTCCCAGCAAAATCACGTGCAACTCCTCTAGGAAATAAAGAAGAAGCTTTCTCAAACCATCTACTAGGATGCTTTAGTTTCATTAAAAGGGATAACATCCGAAGCTGTTTAACACCCTCAAAAATTTTATAATCCACCGGATTTAATCCTACGGCAGCTACCTTGACTCTCACTTGATTTTCCTTTAGTGGTTCTGGTTCTACTTCTGCTAATTCTAAGACATCTATATTACCAAATCGGTGAAATTGAACCGCTTTTACAGTCATACAATACATACCTCCATTGCAAAATTGAGTGATCACTCAATTTTTGATTATTATAGCATACAACTAGCCATGATTCAATGATAGCTTCAATTAAAAGAATGCAAAAAATTTTTATCAAAAAAAACGCCCAAGATTCTCCTCTTGAGCATCTGTTAGGAATGACCCTACCTTGCATTTACTATATCAGAAACTTTTAACTCTCCCCTTCAAGATATTACTTCCGATAAAGACCAATAGATAACTCACAATCCCTGAAAGATGCAATAGCGTTGAGATCCATCCGGTGATTGCTGGTAAGAGCATGAGGCCAGATAGAAAAATTAAGAATAGATAAAACAGTTTTACGGTGCGTGAAAATTCTTTCCACACGTTTGGCAAGATCATAATCCCTCCGGTCACAAAGGCGTATCCTACAGCAGAGATCCCTGTTGCCTGAATGTCTTGCTCCTGGGTTAAAAGGTGAAATACGATGGAAGAGAGGACTGTCGCCGTCACAAAAACGATTAAGACTTGTCTGGAGCCTCTTTTTCTTTCTAGCAGTCCTCCGAAGGGAAGGATCATGAGTCCATTTAACAACAAATGGACCCATAAAAACCAGATAGGGGCTCCTTTACTACCGTGCATCAGGGTCCCACTGACATATTGCCAACCATACACCGGCTTTGAATGAAAAGCCAATAGGTCATACATAGCATCCCCATAAAAGGAAGTCAATAGACCGAGCAATAAACAGATTAGAGCTAAAGTACTGATAACAGGGTAGGTTGTAAGGATTCTTTTCATATTTATCTTCTCTTTTTCAAAAAACAGCGTTACGATGTCTCCATTCACGACCATTATACCATTTATTTCATTGGAGACAGAAAAGTTTTTGCTTCTTTCATTTCAAATCTTTGCCGTAAAAACGAAATGTCGTGACTTATTAGTCGCTCACGATTTGCCTTCAGATCAAAAATCGATCCTGCTTTCAGAATACCGTAGCAAAAATTTGACTTTCCATTTTAAAAAGAATATACTCATTCTAATCTGAGACAAATATTTTTTATTTTTTTAAATCAACAGTATTGCATTCAGAGAAATAAACGACTAACTTCATGGAGGTGACGCTATGTCATTAGAAGAAAAATTGAACCAAGTAAAAGGCTCTGTTAAAGAAGGCTTCGGTAAATTAACCGGCGATAAAAAAACAGAAGCTGAAGGCACTGCTGAAAAAGTTGCTTCAAAAGCAAAAGAAGTTGCTGAAGATGCAAAAGAAGCTGTTGAAGGAGCTATCAAGGGCGTTAAAAATATCTTTCATAAAGACGACAAATAGTCTTTAACATCCTAGACCCACTCTATTTTCTACAGTCATGTTTGACCGTGGAAGATAGGGTGGGTTTTATTTGCTTCAAATTCAGTTATACAAAAAGAACACCCCCGAAGGGTGCTCTTTGTCATGTTTGTTATTCTATTGAATGGACGTAGGACTCTGACATTTAGAAGTCCATCTTTGCTTATATGGTAACTTACTAGATCAGCTATCAAACAGGTAGGTGGAGTTAGCCCAATTAAAATTTTTCTCATACATTTCCCTTACTGTGTACCTTAAATCCTCACTGCATAAAAACTTATACTTCTCTCTGATACAGTCTATTCAGTCTATCGAAATTGATGATTTTGTAAAATATCACCAATCTTTGCAGGCCAAAATTTGGTTAGATCATCTATTGATGTTATACTTTAATATCCTCTCCAAGAAAAAAGCACTGCTTTAATTATTTCCTATTATAGCATAAAAAACGAACCATTTTTGGTGCATTTAGAATGCATACAAACCTTCTCAAAAATAGTAATATCGCAGCTTTAGATATTTGACGACTACACGATGAAACTCTGATAAGTACTGCTATTATGCGGTTTCCCATCGTTTTAAAATGTTTAAGCGAAACAAAAAAAGACATCCAAGAGAGTTCTCTTGAATGTCTATAAACGTTGATATATCTCTATTAATCAAAGATTAGAAAACTGTATAATATAGATTTTCAAATATGAACATCCATTTTTGACTCTTTAATTAATTTATAGGGATCATATCAACTTTAATCTTCAACTTTTTTGCGTTTCACAATCCCCACAAGACCAACCATACCAAATGCAGCACCTAACAATACAGCAGATGCTGATTGTACTTCACCAGTTTCAGGGAGTGCCGGAGCTGGTGGCGTTGGTGATGTTGGTGGTGTTGGCGGTGTTGGTGATGTTGGTGGTGTTGGTGGTGTTGGCGGTGTTGGTGGTGTTGGCGGTGTTGGTGGCGTTGGCGGTGTTGGCGGTGTTGGCGGTGTTGGCGGAATAACAGTATTATTAAACTCTGTATCTTCTGGTAATTGAGTCGTCGCTGTCAACACTTTACCATCTTTCTTCACTGTGATACCTACAGTAGCGATCATGTGATCAAAAATGACACCGGCTTCAGTACCTTTCACTTCTTCTACATGATAAACATAAGTACCTTCTTCACCACGTTTAAATGTAAGAGGTGAAAATTGGATCTTACCATCCGCATTATTCGTTACTGTTTCGATCACATTTCCTTTTTCATCCTTAAGAACAAAGCTGAATTCACCAGCCTTCAATTCACGACCTTCCAATTTCTTGGTGAAGTTGAACTGTGCTTTAACTGGAGCTACAAAGTAATTATTGAAAATTGTGTCATCAGCACCAGTTGCTTCCCCACCTGTTGAAGTCATTTCAGTCTTAGCACTCAAAAGACCTGTAGTAGTGTCTTTCGTAACAGTTACTTTAACTGTGGTAGTCATGCTATCGTAGTCAATGTCTGTATCTGTTCCGGCTACTTCGCGAACTGTATAAGTATGAGTTCCTTCTGTTGCATATGAAATGGCGTCAAATTGGATCGTTCCATCAGCTTTATTCTTCTTCGTTTGAATGACATTGCCATTTTCAAGCAATTCAAAGGTGAAGGCATCAGCTTCAAGCGTTTTTCCTTCCAATTTCTTAGTGAAATTAAATTGTGCTGTAGTTGCACCTGGTGTAAAGGTATTATTGAACTCAGTATCTGTTGGAAGGGCTTTGGTTGCTGTAAGAGTATGACCATCTTTCGTTACAGTCACTGTCACCTCTGCCTTCATTGGGTCATAAGTCATTCCTGCTTCTGAACCAGCTACTTCTTCTACAGTGTACTTATGCTCGCCAACTTCATTGTTCTTATATGTAAGCGCATCGAAGGCTACTTTACCTGAAGCATCATTTGTCTTCGTTTGTAGAACCGCACCATTCTTATCTTTCAAGACGAAGCTGAACTCACCAGCTTTAAGGGTACGTCCTGCAAGAGCTTTAGTGAAGTCAAATTGTGCAGTGACAGGAGCTACCGCATAGTTGTTAAATTCGCTATCAGCTGGCATTGTGACATTGGCTGTCAAGACACCTGTTGTCGCATTCTTAGTGACATTAACAGTCACTTCTGCATTCATTGAATCGTAGTCGATGTTTGTATCTGTTCCAGCTACTTCACGTACAGTGTATGTATGAGTACCTTCTTTGTCGTATGAGATCGCATCAAATTGGATCGTTCCGTCAGCTTTATTCTTCTTCGTTTGAATCACAGTGCCATTTTCAAGCAATTCAAAGGTGAAGGCATCGGCTTCAAGCGTTTTTCCTTCCAATTTCTTAGTGAAATTGAATTGTGCACTTGTCGCACCTGGTGTGAAGGTATTATTGAACTCTGTATCTGTTGGAAGTGCTTTGGTTGCTGTAAGGGTATGACCATCTTTCGTTACAGTCACTGTAACCTCTGCCTTCATTGGGTCATAAGTCATTCCTGCTTCTGAGCCAGCGACTTCTTCTACTGTATACTTGTGAGTACCAACTTGTGCATTTGTAAATGTCAAATCGTCAAAGGCGATCACACCACTAGCATTGTTAGTCTTAGTTTGAAGAACAGTTCCGTTGGCATCTTTCAATTGGAAACTGAATTCACCATCTTTAAGAGTACGACCTGCAAGAGCCTTAGTAAAGTCAAACTTAGTCTTAACCGGAGCTACTGCAAAGTTGTTGAATTCTGTATCTGCAGGCATTGTAACAGCAGTACTCAAGAGACCTGTAGCGGCATCTTTAGTAACTTTAACTTTCACTTCTGCGTTCATAGTATCGTAATCGATATTTGTATCGTTACCAGCTTTTTCACGCACAGTGTAAGTGTGTTCACCTTCAGCGCTGTATTCAATAGCATCAAATGTGATTGAACCATCTGCTTCATTTTTCTTAGTTTGAATAACATTGCCGTTTTCAAGCAATTCGAATGTGAAGGCACCTGCTGTGAGCGCTTTACCTTCAAGACGTTTAGTGAACTTAAATTGAGCTTGAGTTGGAGCTGATGTGAATGTATTGTTGAATTCTGTATCAGTTGGAAGAGTTGCTACAGCAGTAAGCGCATGACCTGACTTAGTAACAGTAACTGTTACGTTAGCTTTCATTGGGTCATAAGTCATACCTGCTTCAGAACCTTGAACTTCTTCTACAGTGTACTTGTGGTTACCAACTTGAGCATTTGTAAATGTCAAGGCATCGAAACGAACACGTCCGCTAGCATCATTTTGTTTTGTTTGAAGGACTCTACCATCTTTGTCTTTCAATACAAAGCTAAATTCGCCAGCTTTCAAGTTACGACCTGCAAGAGCTTTGCTGAAGTCAAATTGAGCAGTTACAGGAGCTACAACGTGGTTGTTGAAGATCTTGTCATCAGTACCAGTTGCTTCACCACCTGTTGAAGTCATTTCAGTCTTAGCAGCCAAAAGACCTGTAGTAGCATCTTTAGTAACCGTTACTTTAACTGCGATAGTCATTTCATCGTAGTCTACATCGGCATTGTTGCCTTTCACTTCTTTAACAGTGTAGTTGTAGACACCTTCATGGTCAAATGACAATTCGCTAAAGTTAATCTTACCGTTAGCTTTGTTGGTTACAGTTTCATTAACATTGTTATCACCAGTCAACGTGAAGCTAAAGTCACCTGCGTTCAAAGTACCATTTGAAAGTGATTTATCAAAGTCAAGGTTAACTTTAACCGCACCTGGTGTGAATGTGTTATTGAATTCTGTATCTGCTGGAAGAATGTTAGTTGCTTTAAGAACGTGGCCTTCCTTAGTAACAGTGATTGTTACTTCAGCTTTCATTGTATCGTAAGTCATACCAGCTTCTTTATTATCTGGGATAACTTCTTCTACAGTATACTTGTGAGTACCAACTTGAGTATTATCAAATGTCAAGTCATCAAAGGCAATAACACCACTAGCGCTGTTTTTCTTGGTCTGAAGAACATTACCAGTTGAATCTTTAAGAGCAAATGTAAATTCGCCTTCTTTAAGAGTACGACCTGCAAGAGCCTTACTAAAGTCGAACTTAGTCTTAACTGGAGCTACAACGTAGTTGTTGAAAATTTTATCATCTGCACTTGATTTGAATCCACCTTCAGCACTGTATTTAACCGAAGCTTGCAAATCACCAGCAGCATTTTTCTCAGTTACAGTAACTGTCATTGTAACAGTCATTGCATCATAATCGACGTTTGTATCTGAGCCTTTAACCTCAGTAATTGTGTAAGTGTATACTCCAGCTTTGTTAAATGTTAATTTACTAAATGTAGCTTTACCATTTTGGTTAGTTACTGTTTCTTCATATGAAGGAACTGATTTGTTAGCTTGCTCTTCTTTAATCTTAAAGCTAAATTCACCATTAACAAGTGTGCGTCCTTCAAGTTGTTTTTCAACTTCTGGAGTCACTGTTACAGGTTCTGACTTCACATAGTAGTAGACTGTTGGCTTGTATGGCGTCAAAGAGTTGAGCAAGTCAACGTTAGTACCAATACCTCCTACTCCACGCTCTAATTGTGCGTTTGGAGAAAGGTGACCGATATTATCTCCCAAGAATGGTACAAATACTGTCTTATACGGAGTGTAAGAAGCATCTCTTTGGAAATCAAATGGAACGTCCTTACCATTTGGATAGTTCGTTTTTGCCCCTGTTCTTGGATCAGTTACAGTGTGTGCAATCGTTTTAAGTGGTGTTTTCTTAACAACCAACTCTTCTTTGTTATAATCACCTGGTTTAATAGGCTTGGTTTCTGCTAGCAACATATAGCCATCAGTGTTCAATGTACCATCAGAACGTTTGTTTTGTTGTCTTGGATCTAATAAGTAAACACGAATAACAACAGATCCATCTTCTCCAACAATTTCTTTGATACGTTTTATTCCAGCACGATCAGCATCCATAAACTTGGTACCAACTGTATAAGGACGGCTAACATAACCAGTTGTTGAATCTGGAGTAGCTGTTTGATAAAGTTTGTAACCATCAAATTGACGTTCACCAGATGCTGTAAAGTGTTGTCCTTCCATCGCTTTCAGCGTGTAGTTGGCTAATGTTACTTCATTACCATTTGGTACATAATCTTGAACAGTTTTATCTGTTTTATTCGCATTAAATGAAGCATTATTTCTATCGACTACTCTATAGTAAGTTGATTTTTGAACAAATAATGGAATTTTAGCATTCGTATCTGTAATAGTACGACCATTATATGCTGGTTCTACAACGTTGATGATATCCGTTGAATTACGCGCAGCATAAACTGCATCATATAAAGCTTGTTCTGTAGGAGTTAGATTGTGTCCTGGAGCAACTAAAGCCTTGATACTTGCACCAACTTCATATCCAAGTTGGATAAACGGTGAATCTGTCTTCCCTGGTCCAGCACCTAAACCTTTATCGTAATCTACTTGCCAAGTTAACTCCCCATTAGAGGCTGCTTTTGTAGTCGTAAATTTTTGAATACCACTAGAAGCTGATACGGTTCTTGTTTCTAATACATTACCAGTGTTCTTGTCAACCAATTCAACAGTAGTATCTGTTGAAGCATCAAATCTCTTGTAAGCACGTGTATAGTAATTTGTATGGTAACGTTTGTTGAAATTAGTAAGATCTACGATACTATAAGTATAGTAGTCACCTTCTTTAGCTTGGTAGCCCGATGGCACTGTTTGAGAACGAACAGTTGCACCATTAGGATCCGTCATGTCTGGAGTAGCTTTTTCACCATCTTTAAGGTGAGTTTCTACAGAGACCGCCTCATAGTTGTGATCTGTCAAAGCACGTGTATTACGACGACGGCTACGACCTGTTGCCAAAGCACCAGCATTTGTGATATCACTAGCAGCACGGTCAAGTGTTGCACTACGGTCTGCAGCAGATCTTACAGAGTAAGTATTTGCTGTAACACGTGGGCTAACACTTGTAGCTTCTGCTGCGGTTTCAGCTGCTTCAGTATTTTCAGTTGCTGGAGCAGTTGTTGATGCTGTAGCTGAAGTGTTTGAAGCTGTTCTTGTTGAAGCTGGTGTTTCAACATTGTTGCTGGCTGTAGCTGTTGATGCTACTGTAGCTGGCTTAGCTGCTTCTGAAGTAGCTTTTTCTGTTGGCTTTGCAGCCTCTGAAGCTGGTTTAGAAGCTTCTGGTTTCGCAGTTTCTGTAGCTTGTTTGTCAGTTGCCTCTGCGGCAACCTTATCTGTTGTTGAAGCTTCTGGCGTCAAGTTAAATGTTGACGCAGTTGCCTCAGTTGAAGATACAGCTGCAGTAGGATCTGCTTGAGCTGTTGATGCTGTATTCGTCTCAACCAGTTCTGAAGAACTTTCGCCCTCAACTGATGAACCAGGGTTTGATGAAGAAGCATCAGATGCTACGACTTCATCAGCCTGTGCAGTGTGAGCAGCAAAGAGTGCCGTCCCCAACAAGACTGAAGCGACACCAAATGAATATTTACGCAATGAAAAGCGCTGGCGCCTGTTGAAAATGTCTTTCATGTTTAAGTCTCCCTCTAAAAAAATAGTTAGTTATAGATACATGATTATAAGTTAATTCCCCTCATATCCATGATTCTTTTTCATTCTAACATTCTGACAATTTAGAGTCAAGTGATTAAACAATGTTTTTTTAAAAAAAGTTTAGTTGTCTGACAATTGTAAGAGCAACGTTATTTACAAAAAACATAAAAACGTTAGAAACCTTTTATTTATAACACGTTAAGCGTTTTCTAAAATAAGGCGACAACTACTATTTTCTAATATTTCATTATATAAATTACGGTTTTCTAAAATAAATTAACTCGGATTTCATTTGTTATTTTCTAATAAAAGCGTCAAAGATTCCAAACCCATCTCATGTTCCATAAATACTTGAATCACCATATATAAACAGAAGTAAGTTCTAAAAATAGTAATTTAAACCTATAATCCGAAAGAAATAATATTATAAAAATAAATTAACATCTTATAATATACACTATATTATTCTCACTTTAATCCATAATAATGGCAATATACGCACACAACCTCTCATTTCTTTCCCTTTTACACTCATATAGATATTTTTATCTTTAATGAAAATGGCATATACATCTAGTCCTAACCTTAGAATAACTTTATCCGTCTAAAATAATACTAACATCTTCTTCGTTTAACAGTATTTCTTCATTAACACTAGTAAAATCTTAAAGAAAGTTTGCAACAATCCAACATCCATAATTGCTCTCACCTGTTTAGCATACTAGTATTCAACTTAAAAAAGAGTCTCATAAGTTAGGATTAATAGAGAATGAGTCCTAGTATTTTCTAACTTCAAAAAATCAAAAGATAACAAAACCTGTGAGAAAAATTATGCCTACTAGTATCTTATTCAAATACAAATGAAAGAATAACCAACGATATTACGAAATAATTTCAATACTCAAATAGTACCAGTAATACATTTCTATCTTATAAGAGATCTTTGAGTACCCAATTACAAAGCAACTACCAGAAAGTCTCCTCCCTTTCCAATACTGTTAACTAATCGGACTACTAGATGTTATCTTTAATGTCGCTCCCTATTGCTTCTATGAAACTTCTACCTCCCATCATCTTAATCATAAAATGAGTAATGATAGTCTATTGAAAGTTCATAAGAGAACTTAAACTTTGATTTTTTCTGATTTCTCAATCAAAAAATGATGGTGTAGCCCCTAGATAAGATGCTTCTATTGTGACTGCAAGATTATCAAATTCACCATAACTAAATAGACAATAGCTCAAAGTCTTTTATCAGCTTCTACCATTACCCACATCATTCATAATATATTTTATTTGAAAGTACTAATCTACTGTCATGAAGAAGTTAATATCAATTTGAATCTGCTCATCTCTTGTGAGAGAAACAATCAGATCACCCTCCTCACACATGTCCATGTAATAAGTTAGCTAATTATAAAAAAGTTCCACAGCCCATAAAGACTTTGGAACTTCTTAATTGACTTCATTATTGGTCACTTACGATATTTTTAAGTGCCGAACAAAAAGAAGCCTGACCTTATTCGGTCAAGCCTCTCTTTTTGAAAACTGAAATAATCTTACTAACTATCTTATTTTTACGCCTATTATTATCTTAGTCTTCTTTTTTTCGTTTTCCTGCCAAACCAAGTCCAGCTGCCGCAAGGAGTCCTCCGAATGCCATTGCTACTACAGACTTGTTCTCACCAGTCTTAGGAAGACCCTGTTCTCTAGATACTTCTGGAGATGTCGGTGGTGTAACTGGTGGTACTACTGGAGTTGGTGGTGTCGGTGGTGTAACCGGTGGCACCACTGGAGTTGGTGGTGTTGGCGGTGTAACCGGTGGTACCACTGGAGTTGGTGGTGTTGGCGGTGTAACTGGTGGCACCACTGGAGTTGGTGGTGTTGGTGGTGTAACTGGTGGCACCACTGGAGTTGGTGGTGTCGGTGGTGTAACTGGTGGCACCACTGGAGTTGGTGGTGTCGGTGGCGTTACAATGTTGTTGAACTCAGTATCTTCTGGCAATTTAGAAGTTACTGTCATAACGTTACCACCCTTAGCTACCAAAACAGTAACTTTAGCTACCATCTTATCGTAAGTTACTGTAGTATCATTACCTTTCACTTCTTCAACCGTGTAGAAGTGGATACCTTCTTCACCATGTTTGTACTCAAGTGCTGAGAACTTAATCTTACCGTCAGCATCATTGCTTACAGTTTCAATCACTTTACCTTTTCTATCCTTAAGTACAAAGCTAAACTCACCAGCCTTAAGGTCACGACCTTCTAGTTTTTTAGTGAATTCAAACGTAACACTAGCTGAAATGTTAACAACACGTTTTTCAGTTGGTTTTTCAGGTGTTTTCACGACCTTCTTAACTGTTGGGTCGTAGTAGTGAACTGTTTGTCCCGCTGTGTTTTCAATATCTGAACCAGAAGGTACGTCAAACTCACCTTTTTCATTCTTACTGTCTTTAACAATTGCCGGAATGTCAAACTTATAGTAACGACCAAAGGCAAACTTAGTTGTATCGATAATTTGGGTATTATCTTTATCACCAAGTGACTTAGTGAAGCCATCTTTAAGGTTGGCTGTAATCACACCGTTTTCAACCTTGATATCGAACATTGCTGTAACATCTTTACCAGTTTTACCATCGTATGCTTTGATATCTGATTGCTTAACATTAAGTTTCTTCTCATCGTAGTTATCAGTGATACCAACGGTTTGAATATAATCCTTGTTGTTTGCGTCAAATTTAGTTGTATCAAGCCATACTTGGTAAACCAATTTATCGCCACGTTTCACAGTCTTAGTATTCAAGTTTTCTTTCTCGTTGTTGTCTGTCTTGTCTACGTATGGGTTCGCATTAGTATCCGCATACTTGTCTGCCAACTCTTTATCATCATCAACGAGTTTATCACCAGTAATGTCAAATTTCTCTTGGTTTACAACATATTTCTCTGGTTGGAACTTAGGTTTTTCTGGTGGAACCACCTTGTTGTTGAACTCTTTGTCGTTAGCATCTGTAGCATTTCCACCTGCTGAAGCATGATTAACGACAGTCTTAAGAATTTTACCATCCTTAGTTACTTGTACTGTCACCGTTGCTTTCATAGCATCGTAAGAAATACCAGGTTTATTGTCATTGACTTCTTCTACAGTATAAGTAAATGTCTTACCAAGATCAGCCTTGCTGAACAAGAGTTGTTCAAACTTGATGTGGCCGTCTTTATCATTTGATACAGTTTGAAGGACTTTTCCATCTTGGTCTTTCAATAAGAAGCTGAACTCACCTGCAGTCAACTCACGTCCTTCAAGTTTCTTAGTATAGTTGAACTCAAGTGGAACTGGAACGTTATTTTCACGTGTTTGAGTTGGTTTTTTAGGAGTTGTAACTTGCTTATTGTAAGGGTTGTATTGATGAACAATTTCATTGGCCGTATTACTAAACTCAACACCGTCATTGTCTTTAATATTTTTAACAGTTGCTGGGATATCAAATTTATAGTAACGTCCAAAGGCAAACTTAGTCGTATCAATAACTGGAGTCGCATCAGTTGCACTAATAGGTTTAGTCAAACTTGGTTTAGAAGTTGCGTAGATGACACCGTTTTTGATTGAAATTTTGAATTTATCAGTAACATCTGTTTCACCATCATAAACCTTGATTGCTGACTCATCAATATCAAGTTTAGCTTCATCATAGTCATCTGTGATTCCTACTGATTGAATATTGCTTTCAGCTGTAAATTCACGAGTATCAAGCCATACTTGGTAGTAGAATTTCTGACCACGAGTAAGTGTATGGTGATTCAAGTTTTCAGCTTCAACCTTACCGTTAGGCGCATCATCATCGAGAAGTTTTGTGCCCTTAAGATCAAATTTTTCTTTAGAAACAACATACTTCTCTGGTTTGAAGTTTGGTGTTACGTTATTGTCAAATACTGTATCATCCGCAGTAAAGGCATCTCCACCTTCAGTAGCATAAGAGATAACTGTTGACAACTGATCACCAGAAGAAGGCTGAATAACTTGAACAGTCACGTTAACCTTCATATCATCATAAGTAACACCTGGTTTGTCACCTTTCTCTTCTTCAACAATATAGTTAAATGTTTGACCAATATCAGCTTTTGAATAGTTGATTGTCTTGAAGGTAACTTTGCCATCTGCATCATTCTTAGCCTTCTCAAGAATCTTATTTGTTTCTTTATCTTTCAAGACAAAGCTAAATTCGTCTGCTTGCAATTTGCGACCATTAAGTGTCTTACCGAAGATTAGCTGAATAGCTGTTGGAATGTTGTTTACACGTTTTTGCGTTGGCTTATCTGGAGTCTCAACTGTATGCGTTCTTGGGTTATAATAATGAACCGTTTGTGTCGCAGTATTTTCGATTTCAGAACCATCGTAAGCATCTTGACTAACTGTAGCAGGTATAACTACTTTGTAGTAACGACCAAATTCAAACTTAGTTGTATCAATAACTTGAGTATTATTTGCATCACCTAGTGACTTCGTAAAGCCTGATTTCAAGTTTGCAGTGATAATACCGTTAGTAACAGCAACGTCAAACTTAGATGTCACATCTGCACCAGTCTCACCATCATAAACCTTAATAGTGTTTTTAGTCACAATCAATTTTGATTCATCATAATTGTCTGTGATACCAACAGTTTGGATATTTTCTTTATTGTTAGCACTAAATTGAGTTGTATCAAGCCATACTTGATAGTAGAATTTCTGACCACGTTTAACAGGCTGAGTATTGAGGTTCTCAAAGACTTCTTCCAACTCGCCCTTGTCATTACGGACAGTAACTTTTTCATTATTATTAGATTTATCTGCGTAAGGATTAATCTTAGTATCGCCGTATTTATCAGCTAACTCAGAATCATCATCCAAAAGTTTCTTACCAGTTAAATCAAAGTCTTCATCTCTAACAACATATTTCTCTGGGTTAAACTTAGGTTCTTCTGGTGGTGTCACACGGTTATCGAACTCTTTGTCTGGAGCATCTACAACATTCTTCACGATTGCTTTTGCCGTACCATCATGAGAAATTGAAACCCTTACTGTTGCAACCATGCCATCGTAAGACACTGTTGAATCTGTTCCTTTAACTTCTTCCACTGTATAATTGTAAGTCTTGCCAATATCATCCTTACCAAATTCAAGTTTCGTGAAGTTAATCTTAGCGATACCGGTAGTTGCATCAGGAGCACCATTTTTCGCACGTTCTACTTCAACGCCATCTTTCTTAAGAACAAATGTAAATTCGTTAGCTTTAAGTTGACGACCATCAAGTTTCTTAGTGAAATTCAACTCAAGTGGAACTGGAACGCTGTTTACACGTTTTTCAGTTGGTTTTTCTGGTTTCTCAACTGTGTTTGTTCTTGGGTTGTAGTAGTGAACAATTTGACCAGCTGTATTTTCGATATCTTTTCCTGCTGGGGCATCCGTTTTCACGGTTGTCACAATATCAAATTTATAGTAACGACCAAATGCAAACTTAGTTGTATCAATGATTTGTGTATTGTTAGCATCGCCTAGTGATTTCGTGAAGCCAGCTTTAAGGGTCGCTGTAATCACGCCACCAGTGTTTGCGATATCAAACTTAGAAGTAACGTCTGAACCTGTCACACTATCGTAAACCTTGATTGAGTTCACATCCAACTTGGCTTCATCATAGTTATCTGTGATGCCGACTGTTTGAATATTTTCAGTGTTGGTTGCGCTAAATTGTTTTGTATCCAACCATACTTGGTAAACCAATTTAGAGCCTGGTTTCACTGTCTTCGTATTCAAGTTTTCTGGTTCATTGTTAGCTGTACCATCCACATATGGGTTGGCGTTTGTATCACCATACTTGTCTGCCAATTCAGAATCATCGTCAAGCAACTTGTCGCCTGTGATATCGAATTTTTCTGTAGAAACAACGTATTTTTCTGGATTGAACTTAGGTTCTTCAGGTGGTTTCACCTTATTGTTAAACTCTTTATCTGGTGCGTCTACAACATTCTTCACGATTGCTTTCGCTGTACCATCATGAGAGATTGAAACCCTTACAGTCGCAACCATTGTATCGTATGTCACCGTTGCGTCTGAACCTGTAACTTCGTGTACAGTGTAGTTGTAAGTCTTACCTAGATCATCGTTACCAAACTCAAGTTTCTTGAAGTTGATTTTACCAGCTGCGTCGTTTTTCACACGTTCGACTTCAACGCCGTCTTTTTCAAGAACAAATTCAAATTCGTTAGCTTTAAGTTGACGACCAGCAAGAGCTTTCGTGAATTTCAACTCAAGTGGAACTGGAACGCTGTTTACACGTTTTTGAGTTGGTTTTTCTGGTTTCTCAACCTTGTTTGTTCTTGGGTTGTAGTAGTGTACGATTTGACCAGCTGTATTTTCGATATCTTTTCCTGCTGGGGCATCCGTTTTCACTGTTGTCACAATATCAAATTTATAGTAACGGCCAAACTCAAACTTAGTTGTATCAATGATTTGAGTGTTGTTGGCATCTCCTAGTGATTTCGTAAAGCCAGCTTTAAGGGTCGCTGTAATCACGCCACCAGTGTTTGCGATATCAAACT
>ERZ772779.538-NODE-538-length-17455-cov-3.769425_pt1 | contig 17455 bp, 13 predicted proteins | sample MGYA00511360_ERZ772779 | MGnify/ENA primary metagenome ERZ772779 (study PRJEB29015, sample SAMEA2738112) | human oral metagenome | biome: human oral; feature: human-associated habitat; material: saliva | place: China | collected 2231 ...
ATAGAATAAAGAACAAATGAATGAGGTGTAGAATAATGAAATATGAAACTATGTTAGAACGTTTTTTAGGATATGTTAATTTTAAATCTAGATCAGATGCTAGTAGTGCAACTCTTCCATCAACACCAGAACAAAAAGATTTTCTTCGTATGTTAAAAGGTCAATTAGAAGAGTTAAATCTTAAAGATATTGTTCTTAATGAAGAAAACTGGTTCTTAACTGCAACGCTACCAGCAAATACAGATAAACCATATGATAAAATAGGTTTCATTTCGCATGTTGATACAGCTGATTTCAATGTAGAAGGGATTAGCCCACGTGTAATTGAAAACTATGATGGTAAAGATATTGTTTTAAATAAAGAACAAAATATAGTGATGACTACTGAAGAGTTTCCAAATCTACATAACTATAAAGGTTTAACTCTTATTACAACTGATGGGACAACATTACTAGGAGCGGATGACAAAGCTGGTATTACAGAAATAGTTGAAGCTGTAAAATATTTAAGCGAACATCCTGAAATTGAACATGGAGAAATTAGAATAGCGTTTGGTCCAGATGAAGAAATTGGACGTGGAGCAGACCACTTTGATGCAAAAGGTTTTGCAACTGACTATGCGTACACTATGGATGGTGGTGTATTAGGAGAACTTCAATATGAAAGTTTTAATGCTGCTCAAATTACATATAAAATTACAGGTGTTAGTGTTCACCCAGGTACTGCAAAAGGTAAAATGAAAAATGCTAATATGATTGCAGCAGAATTAGCATCATTATTCCCAGAAAAAGAAGTACCCGAGCACACAGAAGGATATGAAGGATTCTATTTATTACACAATATGCAAGCTAGAATTGAAGAAGCTGAAATGGTATATATTATTCGTGATCACGACAAAGAAAAATTCCTTGCTCGTAAAAAATTCGCAGAGGAAGTTGCAGCGAAAATTAATGAAAAATATGGTAATGTTGTAGAGTATGAACTATATGACCAATATTACAATATGGGAGATGTTATTAAAGAAGATAAACGCTGTGTTGATGTGGCAGAACAAGCTATTAAAAATGCAGGTGTAACTCCTATTATTATTCCTATTCGTGGTGGAACAGATGGTTCAAAAATTTCATATATGGGTATTCCAACTCCAAATATCTTTGTTGGAGGAGAAAACTTCCATGGTCAATACGAATTTAGTTGCTTAGAACATATGACAAAAGCTGCTGATACAATTGTGGAGATTGCAAAATTAGCAAAAAAGTAGAAAAAATCACACCTTGGTGTGAAAGATAAAGAAATACAATGACTAGACTAGATTATTTTCTGAAATTGAGTTTTGAGTTTTCAGATGTATATCTAGTCTAGTTTTAATTTGTACTTTAAATTTCTTAAAAATATTAAAAAATATAGAGAAAAACGGTGCAACAAAGCGAAATATATGATAAAATAGTTACTGTATAAATAATGAATAAATATAGAGAGGGGTATGTGAAATGACTAAGAAAACATTTTACGTAACAACACCGATTTATTATCCAAGTGGTAATTTACATATCGGTCATGCCTACACAACAGTAGCATGTGATGCACTAACTAGATATAAAAAATTAAGTGGATATGATACATTTTTCCTAACTGGAACAGATGAACATGGACAAAAGATTCAACAAAAAGCTCAAGAAAAAGGGATTAGTGAACAAGCTTATGTTGATGGTATGATTAAAGACATTAAAAAATTATGGAAAGCTATGGACATAGACTATAGCAAATTTATCAGAACAACTGACGATTATCACGAAAGAGCTGTTGCTGAAATTTTTGAGCGCCTTGTAGAAAAAGGTGACATTTACTTAGGTGAATATCAAGGTTGGTATTCTATAAGTGATGAAGAGTACTTTACAGAAACTCAATTACAAGAAGTTTTCCGTGATGAAGAAGGAAATATGATTGGTGGGATTGCGCCAAGTGGTAATGAAGTTAAACTTGTAAGTGAAGAATGTTACTTCTTCAAAATGAGTAAATATGCTGATCGACTAGTTAAATACTATGACGAACACCCTGAATTTATTCTTCCTGAAAGCAGAAAGAATGAAATGTTAAATAACTTTATTAAACCAGGTTTAGAAGATCTTGCTGTAACACGTACAACATTTGATTGGGGTGTAAAAGTAAAATCTAACCCTAAACACGTTGTTTATGTATGGATTGACGCATTAGTAAACTATATCACAGCTCTAGGATATGCTACTGGAGAAAGTGAAGAACTATTCAATAAATACTGGCCTGCGGATGTTCAAGTAGTAGGTAAAGAAATCGTTCGTTTCCACGTTATTTATTGGCCAATTCTATTAATGGCATTAGACTTACCACTTCCTAAAAAAGTTTTCGCACATGGTTGGTTATTAATGAAAGATGGGAAAATGAGTAAATCTAAAGGGAATGTAGTAGATCCTTATATGTTAATAGAACGCTATGGATTAGATGCGGCTCGTTATTACTTACTACGTGAAGTTCCATTCGGACAAGATGGAATATTCACGCCTGAGAGTTTCATCGATAGAATTAACTCAGACCTTTCAAATGATTTAGGAAACTTACTAAATAGAACAGTCTCTATGATTAATAAATATTGTGGTGGGATAATTCCAAAATTTGTTGAACCAACAACTGAATTTGATAAAGAATTAATAGACTTATCTAAAGAAGTTATAGCAGAATATGAAGAATATATGGAAAATATGCAGTTTTCTAAAGCATTAGAGTCTGTATGGAAATTTATATCTAGAACTAATAAATATATAGACCAAACAACTCCATGGATTCTAGCAAAAGATGAAGCTAATCAACCAGAGTTAGATAAGGTAATGAACTATCTAGCAGAAAGTTTACGTATAGCTACAATTTTAATTTCACCAGCTTTAACAAATGCCCCTAAAGAAATAGCTAAACAGTTAGGAATTAGTGAAGAGCTATTAACGTTTGAAACAGCTAAAACATTTGGTGTATTTGATGGAACTGTAAAAGTTGTAGAAAAACCGACTCCAATCTTCCCAAGATTCGATAAAGATGTTGAAGTAGAATATATTAAAGAGCAAATGTCTCCAAAAGCATTAGCAAATCTTGAAACTGAATCAAAAGAAGAAAAAGATGATTCATATGTTGAATTAGCAGAAGAGATTTCAATTGATAAATTCTTCGAAACATCACTAAGAGTAGCTGAAGTATTAGAATGTGAAAAAGTTAAGAAAAGTTCTAAACTTCTTAAATTCAAATTAGATTTAGGTAATCATCAAAGACAAATAGTTTCTGGTATTGCTAAATATTATGATCCATCTGAGTTAATAGGGAAAAAAGTAGCCGTAGTAGCTAACTTAAAACCTGTTAAACTTTGTGGAGAACTAAGTGAAGGTATGATTTTATCAGCAGAAAAAGATGGTATTTTACGTGTTATAGAAATTAATGCAGACATACCAAATGGAGCAGAGATTAGATAATTATTAATAAAAATTAGGGATTTTTTGATATTCATTTTAAAATTATATTTCTAGGAAGTTGAAATTAAATACACTATAAGTTTATTGAAAAAAGACCTTTCATAAAAGAAAGGTCTTTTTATCTAAGTGCTTTTTTTCTGAGTAGTATTTTGTGTAGTGCTGTTCTTTTGATTGTTAGAACTATTGCTGTTCTCTTTATTTATATCTTTAGAGTTAGCAGATTCACGGTTTACTTCTGTTATACGTACAGGATTAACAGGTACATATGAGCCATCAGAAATATAGTAAATCAATCTATTGTTTTTAGAGATACCATAACCATTTATATTTAATACAGCACCATTACTCATAGTAACACGTACTTTACTTAGTTCTTCATCAGAATAGATGTTTTGTGAAGCTAGAAGTTTAATAGCTACAGGTCTAGAAATTGGGTTAGAAAGTTGATCTTCTTTTTTATCAACACTAACAAATTTCTCATTAGCAGTAATATATTTACCAGAATGTTCTCCAGATGAGATACGGTACATCATATAACCTGCAGGGGAAACTAATTTATCAACTTTTAGTTTAGTACCTACTTCTATAACATCTCCAGTATCAGACCAGTTAGCCGATTTAAATGAATGTATTTTCTTATTAACTGTCACTTCACGTTTAACATCAAATGAATATGAAACGAAAGTACCAGCAAGTTTGGCTGTGATTTCTTCATCTTGGGCTTCTGAATCAATACGAGCAGCGTTTGCTTTTTCTTGCGCCTCTAATATTTTTGCTTTTTCTTCAGCTTCTTTTTGTTTTTTCATTTCTTCCGTTGAATCTACTTGAGTAGTTTGAAGATCATCAAAACTAACATAATGTTCTTGGGCAGAAGAAACAAATTTTAGTGTAATTAAGAAGAAAATAGAAAGAAGAGTAGCTAGTATTAGAGAAGTAGCTATTTTTACTTTTATATTACTTCCTGTTTTCTTAATATTATCATAGTTTTCAACATCTTTTTTAAAGATTTTTTTCAAAACGGTTGCTTTAATACTGGTAAATGCAGCAACAAATATATTCTGAAGTTTGTTGTTAGAATCCTTAACTTTAAATATAGTCTCATCTTCATTTACAACTTCTTTTTTAATACTATTAATTTCTTTTCTAAAACCAGCTAATTTTTGTTCTAAATCAAGTTGTTTTTGAATTTTTTCAATTTGTTTTTTCTCTGCAGAAATATCTTTATTAAGCTGTTGTTTTTCAGCTATAAGAGAGTCCAATTTCTCTTTTACCGGTTGTATTTTTTCTTGTTCTTCATTTCTACGTTTTAAGCGGTGAAGTAACATTTTTTGATCTTCTATTTTGTCTTCTGTAATTAGTAATGAATTTTGAAGGTGTAAGAGATTATTTTCGTGTTCTCTTTTTTGATTTTGTTTTTCAAGTAATTCTATTTTCTTTTTCTCATCAGCTAATTTTTGTGCTTTTTCTCTCTCTTCGAACTCTCTTCTTCTTTTTTCAGCTTGTTCACGTTCAAGACGTTCTTGCTCTAATTTTTTCTCATGGGCAATACGTTCACGTTCAAGACGTTCTTGTTCACGTTTTTCAGCTTTTTCTTTTTCGATACGTTGACGTTCTAATTCTTTTTCACGGGCAATGCGTTCACGTTCAAGGCGCTCTTGTTCACGTTTTTCAGCCTTTTCTTTTTCAATACGTTGACGTTCTAGTTCTTTTTCACGTTCAATACGTTCACGTTCAAGACGCTCTTCTTCTTCTCTTTCAGCAGCGCGACGTTTTTGTTTTTCAGCAATTTTTTGTTGTGTTAGTTCAAATTGTTTTCTTTCTTCTTCTAGTTGAATTGCACGTTGTTTAGCTTCTTTTTCTTTTTGAATAAGCTCTTCATCTTCTATTTGAACATCATCCTCTTTGTATTCTTCTATTTTTTCGGGGTCGTGATTAGTAACTTGTTTATTATTATCAATTTGTTTATATTCAATTGATTGTTTACTTATATTGATTTCCTTATTATCAGTTATATGTTTACTTTCAACAACTTCTTTTTTGTCAGTTGTTTTTTTGATTTCATTATTTAATTTTTCTTCATTTTCATGATCAGCATCATCATCCTCAAATTCTTCAAAAGCCAATTTTTCGACTTTAGTTTTTAAATTACTTACTTGAGATTTTAAACGCCCAAAAAAAGAAGATTTATTCTCTTTTTCTAAGTCAGAGTTAGATGATTGCTCTTCATTGAACTTTTCTTTTTCTTCGGTTGTCATGTTAATAATCCTTTCACTCACTAGTAGGATATATTATATCATAAAATGATGTTAATACTACATTAAAAGGAATTAAAAACCTAATAAAAAATAAAGAAAAAACTTTGCTACTCTAATTGAAATATGTTATCATTAAGTATATGTATTTTTATGGAAGGATAATGATTATTTAAATCATAAGGTAATTTATAATGAAAAAAACAATTAGCTTTAAAGGTACTAATATTACAATAGAAGATAAAGTAAATGTAGGTGATGTTTTCCCTAATTTCAAGGCAACAAATAAAGATTTATCAGACTTTAATCTTGAAGATTATAGAGGAAAAGTTTTAGTAATTAATGCATTTCCATCAGTAGATACTGGTGTTTGTGCTGTTCAGACTACTAGATTTAACCAAGAAATTAAGAATTATGATAATGCAGTTGTTATAACTGTTTCTAAAGATTTACCTTTTGCTCTTGGACGTTTTTGTGCAGATAAAGGTGTAGATAATGCAGTTACTGTGTCAGACTACAAATATCGTGATTTTGAAAATAAAGCAGGTCTTTTAATTGAAGAATTAGGATTATTAGCACGTGCAGTATTTGTAGTTGATACTGAAGGTGTAGTTCGTTACAAAGAATTATGCGAAGAAGTAGGAAATGAACCTGATTTTGAGAAAGCATTAGAAGAAGTAAAAAATCTAAGTGCGAGGTAGTAAATGACGGAATTAAAATATATTAATAAAGAAGAAAATAAAAATTTGCAAATTAATGACCTTATCACTTTAGGCCTTTACACTATACTTTTAATTATAGTAATGGGAGCCGGAGTAGGTATAGGAACTCTTTTAACTTCTGTAATTTTTGGTGGTAAAGTATATTTTGCTACATATACTTCAGTAGTAGTTGCTCTAGTGTGTGGTGGAGTATATAGTTTAATCTTTAATAAAATTAATAAAAATATGGCGATATTTATTATGACTGCTATAATTGCCTTATTTATGGCACTTTCTGGACATGCGTTTATTGGTTCTATAGCTCTATTTATAGCCGCTATATGTGCAGAGTTTTTCTTTAGAAAAAATAATGAGTATTTATCATATATGTTTTTTAATCTTGGAAATATAGGAATAATTTTACCAATGTTTTTTATGAAAGATAACTATATTAAACATCTACAAGGAAGAAACTTTCCTCAAGAAAAAATAGATTTGGTTATGCAAAGTTCAGATATGAAAACCTTTATTTTTATAGTAGTATTTACTATTATTTTTTCACTAGTAGGTACGTATATCGGAAGAAAGATTTATTTCAAAAACTTTAAAAAAGCAGGATTATAATATGTTGAAGTTAGATATAAGAGTGAAAATTTTAGTTCTTATTCTTGCTAATATCTTAATGTTTAAAATGATGACCTTAAATTTACATCTAGTTATTGCTGTATTATTTACACTATATCTAGGTGTAAATTCTAATTTTAGAAGAATGATGAACTTATTTTTAATATATATGTTTTTTACGGTTTATGAGATGTATTTTTCTCATACAGTAACACTAAAAGTTATTGATAGTTTTTTATTACTAACATCGTTAATGTATAAAACACTATATTTTCCTTTGTGCGCGGGAATAGCATTAGTTAGTAGTTCTAAAGTATCAGAATTAATATGCTTTTTAAGACAAATAAGGTTACCTAAAAAAGTGATTATAGTTTTAGCTGTTTTATTCAGATTTTTCCCAGTTCTTTTGACAGACTACAAACTTATAAGAAACTCATTAAAAATCAAAGGTATAGGAGTTAATAGAGGATATTATTTACTACATCCAATTAAATTTTTTGAATATGTATTTGTACCATATGTAATAATTAGTACGAATATAGCAAATGAATTGTCGGTATCGTGCTTATGTAGAGGGTTAGATAATGAGAATGAGCCTACATCATTTGTGGAATTGAAATTCAAAATACAAGATTACATTTTCTCTATTTTGGTAATTATTGGATTTGTTTATATTATGTTTATGAGGTGATAAATTGATAGAGTTTAAAAATTTTAATTATAAATACATAGGATCTGAAAAATTGAATATTGAAAATTTGTCACTAAATATAAAAAAGGGAGAATGTGTTCTTTTTACTGGAAGAAGTGGATGTGGTAAAACAACGATTCTTCGAGTATTAAATGGTTTAGCTCCAGAGTTTTTTAACGGAGGTTTTAGTGGAGGATTAAAAGTAGCCCATCTTAAGATAGGGGATAGATTAAAGGAATTCTCTAAGGTTGTAGGTAGTGTTTTCCAAAATCCGAAAAATCAATTTTTTAATTTAGACTCAACTAGTGAATTAGCTTTTAGTATGGAAAATTATGGTTATTCCAAGGATGAAATAGCCCAAAGAATGAATAAAATTGTTAAAGATTTTTCAGCGGAACATCTACTAGACAGGAACATACTGGAGTTAAGTGGTGGAGAAAAGCAGCGCTTGGCATTTATGGCAAGTATGATGCTAGATGCAGATATCTATGTACTAGATGAAATAACAAGTAATTTGGATTTGAAGGCTATTGAGCTAATTGCATCTATAATGCAAACACTAAAAGATCAAGGTAAAACAATTATAGTAGCAGAACATAGAATTTATTATTTAAGAGACCTTATTGATAGAATGTATATAATAAGGGAAGGTCAGATAATTCAGGAAGTAACAAAAGATCAATTACAACATTTCGATGGTAGTCATTGTAAAACTCGTCAAATAGACTTAACGAAAGTTCAACTTAGAGAAAAATCTAAGAGGGAATATAAACAAAATTATCTCCAAATCGATAATTTAGAGTATAAAGTTAATAAAAACATATTGAAAATAAAAAATGAAAGTTTTGATTCATCTAAGATTTATACAATAATCGGAGATAATGGTTGTGGAAAAACTACATTTGCTAATGCATTAAGTGGTTTAATTAAATCAAAAAATTCAGTATTATTAAATAATATTCCATTAAAAAATAAAGATTTAATAAAAAATACGTTCCAGGTAATGCAAGATGTGAACTATCAATTATTTACAAATCAGGTAGAAAAAGAAATTAAACTTGGTAGCAATAATCTTGAAAGATTTGATGAAGTAATAGATAAGCTAAGTATTAGACCATTTTTAAAGAGACATCCTAATACTCTATCTGGTGGAGAAAAACAAAGGGTAGCAATAGCATCCGCATTATTATCAAATAAGAAAATTTTAATCTTTGATGAACCTACTAGTGGTTTAGACTACGTTAATATGATAGAATTAAGTAGTCTGATTGAAGAAATAGCCGAAGAAGATGTAGTAATATTTATTATTACTCATGACTATGAATTTCTATGTACGATTTCGGATGAAGTACTTTACTTTGATGAAAATGGTATTAAAGAAAGAATAGAAGTCAACGAAGAAAATAAAGAAAAAATCTTAAATATAATGAGCTAATATGATTAACATATTAGCTTTTTTTAGTCTGAAAAACATAAAGTAGTACCTATCAAAAAACTTGTCTAAATAGGTGTATCATGATAAAATAAATAGGTTATATTATTAAGATAGGAGGGGTAAAATTGTCTTACGCTTCGGATATGAAAAAGGAATTAACCTTAATAGAAATTACGCAAGATAGAGAATTTCTCTCGGAATTATCAGCGTTAATAAAGATGAATGGTATTTTGACGATAGCAAATGGTAGGTTAAGTCTTAGCTTTCAAACAGAAAATGCTTCAATAGCTAGAAGGATGTATTCTCTTATAAAGTATTTTTATAAGGTACATATCAATATTTCTGTTAGAAAAAAATTGAAATTAAAAAAGAATAATGTATATATATGTCGTTTAGACCAAGATGTTAAAGCAATATTAACAGATTTATATATATTAAATGATGATTACACTATGAGATTAGATATTGCAGAAGAACTAATTGATACAGAAGAGAAGAGAAAAGCTTATTTAAGAGGAGCTTTTTTAGCTGGTGGTTCAATTAATAATCCACGAACTTCAAGTTATCATATGGAGATTTTCTCTTACTATGAAGAACATAATAAAGAATTAATGGAACTTTTAAACTCATTTAATTTAAATGCAAGAAGTTTAGAAAGAAAAAAAGGTTTTATAGTATATATAAAAGAATCAGAAAAAATTGCAGAATTTATAAACTTAGTTGGAGCATATCAAGCATTGTTCCAATTTGAGGATGAACGTATTGTACGTGATATAAACAACTCTGTAAATAGAATGCAAAACTGCGATATGGCAAATATGAATAAAACAGTTAATGCATCTGCAAAGCAGGTTGAGGATATAAATATAATTGAAGAACGATTAGGGTTAGATAACCTTGATGATAAACTTAGAGTAGTTGCAGAAGCTAGATTAAAGTATCCTGAATATCCTCTAAAAGAAATTGCAGAAATGATAGAAGATGGAAAATTATCTAAATCAGGATTAAATCATAGATTTAGAAAAATAGCTAAAATAGCTAAAGAATTAAAAGAAGGAACTTATCAACCAAAATAAAAGGAGAAGAACAATGAGTAAATGGGATGAACAAATTTTAGTAGTAAATAGAAAAGATCTTTTTAACAATGAAGAAAATCATTTTTATGGATTTTTACCTAGAGAAGATGAAAAAGTAAAAAAAATAGTTGATACATTCACTTCGTATGAAGTAAAACGTCGTGGTGATATGGAGGAAGATAACAGTTATAAACAACTTATAGGTTATGCTGTTATTAAAGATCGTAATACAAAAGAAATATTAGTTTATAAACGTCTAGTTGGTGGAGGTGAAGCAAGACTTCACGGGAAAGCATCTGTCGGAATCGGTGGACATATGAATGAAGTAGAAGGAAAAACTATTTATGAAATGCTAAAAATTAATGCAGCTCGTGAGTTGTTTGAAGAAGTAGGTGTTTCTGAAGAATATGCATTAGAAAATCTTCATTTCATAGGTTTAATTAATGATGACAAAACAGAAGTAGGTCAAGTTCACATCGGTGTTGTCTATGAATGTGAAGTTGATAAATCTAATGTAGTAGTTAGAGAAGATGATACTCTAGAAATCAAATGGACTACAGGAGATGATGCGCGACAAGAAGAAAATTACGAAAGTTGGTCAGACTTTTTAAAACCAATTATGTAATTTAGTATATTAGACTGGATTTTATAAATTAATATATAAAGTCCAGTCTATTTAATTTGATAAGTGTTAAAAAATCTAACATAATATTGTAATAAAATTCATTACAATGTAAGATAGATATATATATAGTATTTAAAAGCTCGGCTCGAGTATAGGTTCGATCTAGAGTTTTTGTTTTTTTATATGTATAAAATAAAATATAGAAAGGATGATTGCATGTTCAATATCAAGATGGATATGATTCAAACAGTAGGTTTAGCTGTTATTATTTTGATAGTAGGACGAATTTTAAGAACAAAGGTTAGAATTTTTGAAAAATATTGTATCCCATCACCAGTAATTGGGGGATTTTTATTTGCAATAATAAACTTAATTTTAAGACAAACTAATTTTATAATTTTTGAATTTGATAATACTTTACAAAGTTTCTTTATGACAGTATTTTTTACAAGTATTGGATTTAATGCTAGTTGGAGACTTTTAAAAGTAGGTGGAAAAAAAGTAGTATTATTTTTACTATGTGCAATAGGGCTAGTAATATTACAAAATGTAGTAGCACTAGGAATAGGTTTAGCAACAGGTGTAGATCCATTAGTTGCGCTTTTAACAGGTTCGACAGCAATGACTGGAGGACATGGTACAGCAGCAGCTATGGCACCAATAGTTGAAGATTTAGGCCATACAGGAGCAAAAAGTGTAGCTATAGCGGCAGCTACTTTTGGTCTTATAGCTGGTTCTAGTATGGGGGGACCATTAGCAAATAGGCTTATAAGAAAGAAAAACTTAAAAGTTAAACCTCAAAAAATTGAAGATAAACAAAAGAATGATGAATTTTTATTTGATAATGATGTAAAAAAATTAGATGGTGAAAATTTTGCAAAAGCATTTTTCTTGATTTTACTATCAATGTTTATAGGTAGCTATGTATCAAGTTATTTAAATCACTATTTAAATTTCCCAAGTTATATTGGACCTATGTTAGTTGCTGCGGTTTTAAGAAATATTTCAGATTCAACAACAAAGTTTGACCTTCATTATGAAGAGGTTCATATATTAGAAGATGTTTCGTTGAATTTATTCTTAGGAATGGCTATGATAAGTTTAAAACTATGGGAATTAGGTAGTGTAGCAGGTCAATTAGCTTTATTATTAATTGGTCAAGTAGTACTTGCTTATCTATTTATATACTTTATTACATTTAAAGTTATGGGAAGCAACTATGATGCAGCAGTTTTATCATCAGGACACGCAGGATTTTCATTAGGAGCAACACCTAATGGAATTGCTAATATGCAAAGTGTCTGCGATAAATACAAGTATTCGTATATAGCATTCTTCGTTATGCCAATAGTTGGTGCACTATTTATAGACTTCTTTAACGTTGCTATAATAAGTGGATTCTTCTCATTCTTAGCAAGATAATAAATAAAAAACATGTCAAGAAAGTACTTAACTACTTCTTGACATGTTTTTTATATTAAAGAAAGTTTACAATTATTATTATATTAAACTAATCTCTTTCAATTTTTTCAAGTCCACGCATGTATGGGCGTAGTACTTCTGGAACTGTGATAGAACCATCTTCGTTTTGATAGTTTTCAATAATTGCAGCTAAACAACGTCCTACAGCAAGACCTGATCCATTTAATGTATGAATAAATTCAACTTTTCCAGTATCTTCACGTTTGAATCTCATATTAGCACGACGTGCTTGGAAGTCAGTACAGTTTGAACATGAACTGATTTCTTTATATGCATTATAACTTGGTAACCAAACTTCGATATCATAAGTTTTTGCACTAGAGAATCCAGTATCACCAGAGCAAAGTGTAATAACACGATAAGGTAGGTTTAGTTTTTTCAGAATGTTTTCCGCATGACCAGTCATAATTTCTAATTGTTCATAAGAATTTTCTGGTTTAGAGAAACGAACCATTTCTACTTTGTTAAATTGGTGAAGACGAATTAATCCACGAGTATCACGTCCAGCACTTCCCGCTTCTGATCTAAAGCAAATACTAAATGCAGTTACACCTTTTGGTAACATATCTTCACTTAAAATTTCATCATTATAGTAGTTTGTTAATGGTACTTCTGCAGTAGGGATAAGAGTTAATCCTTCTGATTCAACAGTATAAACATCCTCTACGAATTTAGGGAATTGCCCTGTACCAAATAAAGCAGTTCTATTAACTAATTGAGGCACCATATATTCTTCATATCCGTGTTCAGTAACGTGAATATCAAGCATAAAGTTAATAAGAGCACGCTCAAGTAAAGCCCCAGCTTTTTTGTAGAATACGAATCTACTTCCAGAAATTTTTGCAGCACGTTCGAAGTCAGCAATATCTAATTCTTCAACTAAATCCCAGTGAGCTTTAGGTTCAAAACCAAATTCGCGAACTTGTCCAATACGACGAACTTCAATATTTTCATCTTCAGTTTCACCGTATGGAGTTTCATCAGAGATTAGGTTAGGGATACGAATAATTTTTTCATTAATTTCTTCAGAAATTTGTTTAACTTCAATATCACGTGCAGTAATATCATCAGAAACTTTTTTCATTTCATTAATTACATCTGTAGCATCTTCACGTTTACGTTTTAATACAGCTATTTCCTCACTACGTTTATTACGAAGTGCTTTTAAGTCCTCAACTTCAACTAGTAAAGAACGGCGTTTTTTATCAAGGTCTAAAAGAACATCAACAACCTCAGTATCTAAATTTCTAGCTGATAATTTTGCTTTTACCATTTCAGGATTTGCTCTAAATAATTTAATATCTAACATATACATTGCTCCTTTAATTTTTATTTATTGGAAATCTTATATTATTAAAAAGGATAAAATAAAAATCCCTTACGTCAAAGACGTAAGGGACGATTAATTTCTATACCGTGGTTCCACCCAAATTCAATCTTAAAGATTCTTAAAAAATTATATTTGATATTATTTATAGTAGAATTTTAAAATAAACAATGAGTGTTTTCAGCTTAGTCACTCTCTCTGAAAAAGTTTTTAGATTAAAACATGTCTATAATCAAATTATATATATCTATTTAAAATCATTTTACTCTATTTCTACTAAATATGTCAAGTATTTACCGAAAATTTAGTAGATTTTTTCTAAGTATAAGTAAGGAATTTGGTTTATCTTAATTTTATACGATTAAAATTATTTGTCGGGTGTACCTGTATTAGCATTTGAATTTGGAGAAGAACCAATATTTGGTTTAACATCTGTAGAAGGATTTGCTGGTTTTTCTACAGAGTTATTAACTACGTTGTTGTTTTCAACAGCTTTGTTTTCAACAACTTTGTTATTTGTAAGTTTATTATCTGTAACTTTATTTTCAACAGCTTTATCTTGTTTATCATTATTTTCAGCTCGTAAGTTAGGAAGTGGTTTAGATAAATCAATAGCGCTAGCAAGTATTACATGAGTTTTCCCATTAAGTGTAAATACTAATGCTTTCCCATTTGGAGTATCAATTACTGAGATTGAAGATGGACTAATACCTAATGCTTGTGCAAGATAATTAACTTTTGCTTGTATATTAGCATCATCATTATTGTTATTACTATCTTTATCTACTGAATTATTTTTGTTATCTTCAGCTTTTTTATTTTCAACAGGAGCATTCTCATCTTTAATTATATATTTTGCTTTTGAAAACTCTAGTGCAGGTAAAAAGTCGCTAAGCTCATCTACAAATTGTTTTGCAGATTTAAATATAGTTTCACCAGATTCATCAATTTCTTGAAGTTTTTTATAGTTAGCTCCGTGCTCAACTTTTGTAGTTGTTGGATTTTCTAATGAGTAGTGAAGTAGATTTTTAGCATTAATTAAACGCTCAACCAATGTATGCATTGGGATAACTGAAATTTTAGCTTCACTTTCATATGTATCTTTTATTAGAGAAGCCATCTCTTCACGTAAGTTATTGTTTACTTTATCACTTTCTAAATTCTCAATGAAATATTTAATATAACTTAAACCAGTAGCTCCAGTTTGATTATCAAATTTTTTGATTTCACTCAATAGGTGAGATACTTGCTCAAATGCATTACTATCTTTTTCAGAGACAGCTTTGTTTAGTCTATCAGTTAAACTAGATTTAGTAATACTATAATATTCAACATTACTTTCTTTTACTTTATCAAGTAATTCATTATAAGTTTTAGTTAATTGATCAGTTATAGTATCTGTAGCTGGAGTAGTATTATTTTCATCTTTAACACCGATGTATTTATCATCAAAATTATTCAACATTTTTAAATATCCAGCTGTTGAATTACTAGGTAGTTCGTTAATTTCACTTATTAATTGATTTAATGCTCTGTTTATTCTATGAGCTTTTTTAGTATCAGTGCTATATATTATATTTGAGTTATTTTTTAATTTTTCAATTTCTCTTAAAACTTTACTCTTATCTAATTCACCCGGAATATAAGTTCCTGTAATATTTGGAAGTTTATTTTTATAGTATAAGTTAGCTCCTTTAGAAATTATTTTAACGTAATGATCGTGATCACCATGAGGAATTACAAATTTATTTCCTTCAACGGTAATTTTATCTACAGGAATACCTGTACGTTTAGATAATGAAAGTAATTCATTTTCGAAATCTAACTCATCATCTCCAGTAATTTTAGGAATTTCTAATTTACTTCTCGGTATAATATAAGGGTGAATATGAGTCGGATCATAAGCATGTGCTGGTTCATTAAATACGAAGAAATCTTTCGTTACTTTTATTGCTTCTTTAGGAACGCCATATACATCTGCAATATAATCTATTTGTTTCTTAATTTCATCTGTTAATTCAACTTCAGTTTCGTCTACATGAATAGCGTTAAGTAATACAGTATGACTATGATCTCCGTGTGGATATGATAATGCCTGACCATTTTCTGTTTCTACTAATTTAATTAAACTAGGATCAATATTTAATATTTTTGCCAGGTGATTAATTTTTTTTGTCACTTCAGCTGAATAAGTCGGGTTGTCCTCAACTTTATTATTGTTAGTGTTATTAATATCTTTTAGTAGTGTAGTATTACCTTCGTATGATAATGCATCTCCATTAGACGTAGCTACATATTTAAATTTAGTTTTATCAATTTTATTTTTCTCAGAAAGATAATTGATTTTTTCATTTACTTCTTTTTCCAATGAATTATATTCTTCTTTTGCTTTATCTAAATATTTCTCAGGAATTAATTTTTCCCATTTAGAATTAACTAGTTGTTTATAGAAAATAAAGTGTTCATGACCATCATGTGAAGCAAGTAGCCCTGTTGAAGTTGAGGTAGTTTTACTATCATCTGATAGGATAAATCCATCACTAGTTTTAAATTGTATTCCAGCAAATGATAAAATACTAGGCTTTATTGAGTTATTATTTTTATCACTGTTATTATCTACTGTAGGAACTGCAGGTTTTGGTGTGCTTGGAAGTGGAGTAGTAATCGAACCATTATTTGGTTTAGGGATATAGTGATAATGGTCATTATGTCTTACTGTATATCCATATTTATCTTCACTTACAATATCTTTTGGATCAAATTTATAATTATCATTGTTATTTGGACTAGTTTGAGTTGTTGCATGTGAAGTACTATGATTATTTAGTAAATATTCCCATTTTGTACCACGTAGTTGTGAATATGGGATAATGTGTTGATGACTCCCATGTTGAACGATAAAACCAAAACTATTGCTACCTATAATATCTTGAGCTCCTCTAAATATATATCCATCACTAGTTGGAGAAGAAATTCCAGCTGTTGAATGAGATAATGAATAATTTACTCCAGATTGTTTCGCCTGTGATAGTTGCGAAGAAGATAGAGAACTTTTTTTGATGTAATGGTAGTGATCGCCATGACGAACAACATATCCATCAGCAGTTTCACTAACGATATCACTAGGGTTAAAAGTATAGTTATCTTCATGTGAGCTACTTGAATTTGAATTTGAAGATGAAGAATGTGCATGATGATGTGCATGAGCAGTTATTTCTTTTGCAGTTTTTTCATCAACTATATTTGATTGTGTTACTCCTTTTTTAGGATAATAATAGAATTTTCCATCTATTTTTATTATGTACCCTTGAGCTACTTCATATTGTATATCTTCATCTTTTAAAGTATAATTATCATTTTTATAAACTAATGAATCTATGAATTTTGCATTATATGGTACTAAACCTTTTTCAAAATGACTATGGTCTCCGTGAAGAGTAGCGTAGCCGTCTTCAGTGATTGCAGTAACCACTATAGTACTTTCTTTTTCAGCATAAGCTATTTTTTTTACTTCTTTTACATTCTCACTCATTTCTGTACTAAGCTGTTTGATGAATTGTTATCTTTTTTAGAATATTCATAACCACCATAACATACAGCTGAAAGAACTAGTAGTGTGGATGGTATAACAAGTAATTTTTTTTTCTTTTTATCCATAATATATACTCCTATATTTTCTATTTCAAAATCATTTCGATTTATTATAGCATGTATTTTATGTTGTGTAAATAGTATTCTTTACGATTAAAT
>ERZ772779.540-NODE-540-length-17441-cov-8.160704_pt1 | contig 17441 bp, 16 predicted proteins | sample MGYA00511360_ERZ772779 | MGnify/ENA primary metagenome ERZ772779 (study PRJEB29015, sample SAMEA2738112) | human oral metagenome | biome: human oral; feature: human-associated habitat; material: saliva | place: China | collected 2231 ...
CGACGGGGACGACGCAGATGGCGTCGACGCCTTGGGCGATGAGGTCTTGGATGACTTGGGCCTGCATGGTGGCGTCGGTTTCAGCGGGGCCCTTCTGGAAGACGTTCATGCCCGTGTCCGAGGCGTACTTGTTGACGCCCGTTTCCATACGGACGAACCACGGGTTGGTAGCATCCTTGGGGACGACGGCAATCGTGTAGTTACCGTCTCCGGCGGCCTTGCCGCCCGGGGCCGTGGTGCCCCCGTCCGTCGTGCAAGCGCCGAGTGCGAGGGCACTTGCCGATATGGTGACGAGTGCTGTTGCTGCGAGCCTGGACTTCATCGTGACTCCTCTGGGTGTGGTCAACGTCGGTGTTGGGGTTGTGGTTGTGCGCGGCGGCCGTGCGGGGTGCCGCCGCGGTGGTGCGGGGTGCTGTGGCGGCGCGGCGCCGTGGTGCGGCGGCATCGCGGTGCTGCTGCGTGCCGGGTCGCGACGGGCTGGGTCACGATGGGCTGTCGCGGCTTGCTGGGTCGCGGTGCCGCTCCCCCGCTGTGCTCCGGCTGCGCACGGTTGCGACGGTGCTTCCGCGCTGTGCTGGCCTTGCGGTCTGCTGGTTGGTGTGTTTGCTGCTGCGTTGGGTACTGTGGTGTGCCGGTCGTTCCCGTCATTGGGGTTCGTCGGCGCGCCCACTATCCTAAGCCATTTTTCGTGGTGGCGTTCACTTTTTGGCTCTGCTTCGGACGAGGCCGTGGCGGGGTTTCGGGGCAGGTTGAGGCTGGTTGTGGGCTGATTTGTCGGACCAGTTCGGCGCGTGGCGTACACGAACCCCCATCTTCCACTCCGAACCCTTACCAACCCGCATACGCGCACCCTGAGCCAAGAACATCCGTTCCACGGCATGTCTCGCATGTGCACGTCTGTGCGGCATGGGACAGCGTCCAACCCGGTACAACGCGAGATAAGACGCTGCCCCCTCACCTGAGTAACGTTCAGTACCGCTGACAACGCGGACGAACGCCCCTGTTAATCTTCTTTGCTAAATCAATCAGTTCCTTGGGATTTTCTTCGCACCATCCATGAGCAACTGCCCACTCAGCCATCTTCTTCGGAGGAAGAATGATCCCCGCGTCATGTAGGCGAAGCAGCGGCTGAACCACGTCTCTCTTGTCACGGCCCGCAGAGATTGTGTTGTGATGGTTGATCATCTGAGTTATCCGCTCGAGCGCATCAATAATTGTCGGGGTGAGCTCAGCTTCAGGCTCAAGCCCTGGAAGAGACCCGCGATCCACAACCGGCTCGAAGGTGTGAACGACCTTAGCGTTAACTTCCTGGGCCCAGGTCTCCAGCGGACTTGACCACTGGACGACTGCCAGTGCCGTCACTCCCCGCGCTCCAGCTGGATATGCCAGATCTGCAGCATCGGGATACATCGCAAGAACAGGGCCATTGACACGGTGTATGTCTTTCCCTACCGCAATCTCAAGATCCACCCCCTCATATTTCGATAGATCCTGCAGGAACTCATTGCGATTGAGGATTCTCCTCTGCGTGACCCACAGCGTGAGCATTTGCCCTGCACCCGTGTGCTGGCGTGCCCACCGCAGTGCTGTTTGAGCCCCTTCTTTCGTCTGGTCCGCGATGGCACAGGGGTAATCGATCGGTCTCTCAAACATGGTGGTAGCCACCTCCGTTTTGTCGTCGTCATGTTGTGTTTTCAATCGGCATGACCAGGGTTCCATTCACCTTGACCCTTGAAGGGTTTTACCGTCATCGACAGCTCATCCTCAACAGCCCTAGCCGACAAACGACACGTTAAAGAGGGCCATGCTCATCTGCGTCCACCCCGGGAAGCGCGTAGTTTCAGCAAACGCGACAGACTCGTCACCACGACTTCACGCACAGCAATCCCCTTGTACCCCCACCTGACACACTCACCTCACTTGTGTGCCGTAGATTACCCGCTATCCTTGGTCACATGACTGCTGCGCGCAACGACGACTTCATGGCACTGCCCGGTACAGAAGCGGATTCCACCACTCCGCCGTTTGAGCCGATATTCCCAGATCATTCGTTCTCACAGCAGCACCCTGTGAGCCGTGCAATAAACACGATTGTGAGATGCTGGCGTCGCACTCGATGTTCGAGAACGAGCACCGCGAGCTGGATTCCTTCTACCGGGCGATAGTCCAGCGCATCGAGGCCGTGCACACCCTGGCGGGCAAGCAGGAGATCATGCGCATGCTCTATGATCACTTCTTCTCGCAGGCCTTCCCGCGTATGAGCGAGCGACTAGGGATCGTCTTCACGCCCGTCGAAGTCGTGGACTTCATCATCCGCAGCGCGGACGACGCGATGCGCACGGCCTTTGGGTAGAGCCTCGGGGAACCCGGGGTCTCGATCATCGACACTTTTCTGCCAGAATGGATACAATCTGGCGGGTTATATGAGCTGGCGGCGTGAGTGGTTCATGTCTGTTGGCCATGGTTCAAATGATGAACTCGCGACCTATTCTCATCCGTACTATCCAAATCCTTGATGTGAGGTGCCAAAGTGGACTGGAGTTCTTGGATTTCAGCTGGCACAGCGGTCTTGTCCGCGTTAGGTGGAGGCTTTGCCTACTATCAAGCCAAGTTTTCAAAGAAAGCTAAGACTGATGCTGCTCAAGAACGGGAGATGGCTGAACGAGCAGAACAACGTGCTATCGAAGTCGCGGAGGCCGCCAAACTTCGCTTGGAAGCTATCGATAAGCAAACAGCGATTTTCCGAGAGCAAGCTTCTCAACTGGAGGCTATTGCTAAGGCACTGAGAGCTGGCACGCTTGTGGCAGATATCGGAGTTACCATATCGCAGGACCCCAGTCTCGAAAGGCGTGGCAAGTCTACGTTTGCGCTCGTGAACAATCGAGACGTGCCGTTATCGATTGAACGCGTGAGGAATCGTGATCAGTTTTTACGAATCGATCTCGATGATCGATTCGATATCGAACCTCACGCGCAGAAAACTTTCTTTGCCACGGGAGCATGGGGGTACCCGCTTCCCGACAATCTCTCGTTAGACGTGGTAGGGGAAGATCAGCCCCTTAACATCCCAATTCCCATTGATTAGCCATGTTAAGTATGCAATAGCATTGTCTTTGAACTTCCGTCCCTGAAGGTCAAGGTGAGTGTCCTGGGCTTAGGCTGGTGTTGTTGATGGCTTCGGTGTGGTGCGTTGCTGGCTCCGCCGGTATCGAAGTAGGCGTCGAGTGCGTCCTTCCACTTGCGTAGGGTTCACCCCTAGGCGAGCGATTTCGGGGATGGGACAGGCTGGTAGGCGCTGGATGAGGTGTGCGGCCAGGCGTCGGCCTTGGGCGGGTGTGGCTTGATGGAAGACATCGCGCACTTGCTGGGCGCAGTGGTAGGCGACTTCGACACTGATGTGCGCCTCATCTGCCGTGAAGGCCTCACGGAGTCGTTCTTGTTGACGTGGGGTGAGCCTGTGGCGCGAGGCGCGCAAAAGATTGCGGATCTGATAGAGGGGATCGCCCTTGCGTCCGCGGTGACCGGTCGTGTCTTGCTGGACGCGACGACGCACCTCACCAAGGGCGTCGCCAGCGAGCTTGACGATGTGAAAGGCATCGAGCACGCTGGTGGCGTCCGTGGAGCTGGCCAAGCGATGGCGTTCTTGCTGTCCCTGGAAGGGGATCCAGAGTCGCGATCTGGATACCGGAGCGGAAGTCTTCGCCACGCTCTTCTAGCCAGTTCTTGTACACGGTGCCAGACCTTCCTGGGACCAGGTCCACTCAAGCGGGCCGTGGGATGATCCTCCCCGCGTGTCAGGTCCACGATGCCGGTGAGCTCACGGGGCCCTCGTCGGCGTCGGTCCTGGTGATGCCACACGCCTCTCATCAACCCCCAGCACCCGCACGCCTGCGAAGCGGGCGGGGTCATCAGAAGCAGCTTGCAGGCACGGCTTGATATGGGACTACACAGTGTTCCACGTGGTTCCTAACTGGCGGGCCAGCCCCGCGATACTAGCTCCCTCGAAACGCAACTGTCGGATCGCCCAGCGGACCGCCCGCACACCCAAACGCGCCCGGGGTGCGCACACCTTCTCGCTGCACTCCAGGAATGTCACCGTCTCGCAGGTACGTTCGCGGCATATCCATCGCCGTTTATGCCACCGGATCCACGCCGGGACCCCGGCCCAGGGCGCGTCGATCACCTCCACCACCACACGCCCGTGACCGTGTCCAATGATCCCGCATCCATCACGTTCCACCACCTCTTTGCACGGCCCAGCACTAAGCATCCAGCCATACTCGCAATGAGCGACCGCTATCAGACGGAAGCGGACAACTCGAAGAGCAGAACCCGTCGAAAACCTCAATCAAGCAAATCGAAGCCGCAGGAGTCAACCTGCGACACTGTCCAGCGCCTATGAGGAGGCCCGGAAGTGAGTCCGCTCATCATCAAGGACCTTGGCCTCTACCCGCAACCTTGGACCAACACCCGATCACCAAAACACGACTCAAAGGAGACGGATAGCCCCACAACGAGCGCCCATCTACATCCATAAACTACTGCACCCCGAAGAAGCACTCAACAGACTCAGAGACGCCGACCATTTCCCCTTCGATCCGCGGCTAAGCTTGTATTGAAACTATTTAGACGCATTGTTTGACAGTTACGCACAAACGGGCAACTAGTGTGATAGCCTATGACCAACTCAGTAACTCAAAGACGAAGGATACGAGATGCAAATAATTACACTGTTCAACAACAAGGGCGGAGTGTCAAAAACAACCACAACATTCAACATAGCATGGAAACTAGCACAAACCGGAAAACGCATTCTAATGGTAGACGCTGACCCACAGTGCAACCTAACTGAACTGGTAATGAATGCACTACAATTACAACCAACAACAACCATAAGATCCGAAGGCCAAAACAATATCTACGCTGCCCTAGATCCCGTCTACAACGCACGCCCAAAACAACTTGAACCGGTTGATTGCACCGAAGTAAAAGGACAAGAGAACTTATTTCTCCTTCCGGGACACCCAGGGTTCGCAGAATATGAAAACACGCTGAGCGTCGCTCACCAACTATCAGAAACACTCGGCCCCGTCAGAAACGTACCGGGATCACTCCACCACCTCATAAAGATAACGGCAGATAATTATCATATCGATTACGTATTTATAGACGTAAGCCCGAGCCTCGGAGCACTAAACCAAAATATTGTGACAACAGCAAATCGACTTATCGTCCCACTCAGTCCAGACCTATTCTGCGGTCAAGCAATTGACACGCTCAGTCGCACACTACCAAAATGGATCCGTTGGGCAGAACGAGCCAGCCAACTCGACATATTACAAGACGCAGACTACCCATTCCCAAGCCCAACACTAACATTCAACGGACACATCATTCAACGATATAAACTCCGTAATGGATCACCCACTCGCGCATTTCAAACTTTCTTCGATGATCTCAAAAGTCGAATTGACACAAAACTTATACCAAACTTCGCAGAGAGCGGTCTGATCAAAAATACTTCGATGAGTGCAGAAGATTATCTACTCGCGGAAATACCGGACTTCAATACACTAATCGCTGCATCTCAGCAAACCGGAAAACCCGTATTTACACTTTCACAAGAGGAGACCGGGCAGACAGGGAGTGCATGGGAAAATACAAAGCTTAAAATTGAGGAGTTCAACGGCTTATTTGAAACCCTTGCACAACGAGCAATTCAATGACAATCAAATCAATGAAAAGCAACGCGTTCGAACTATTCAACGAAGGAATTGACGACATTTACCAACACCTGATGGTTGCCGATTACATTAAAAATCAGACCACGGCAGTAATCAACTGCGCGTATTCAAACCTATTGAGAGATGTCATCGTAAAATCCGTAGGCAATGTTGATGCCTACTTTTCAAATATCATGTTTGAACTTCTTCTTGACCGTCAAGCAATATTCTCAACCAAGTTGGCGGACCAAGGTGACAATCGCCTTCACTTTTCCCTCAAAGAACTATCTGAAATTGTGATCGATGTACAACAAGACAGACTACGCAGCAATCTAACTTTGCGACGAATCATTGACAAAAAGCTAAAGTTACTAGCATTTCAAAATCACAGCATTCCCAATGTTCTATCCAAGCTATTTGGCGTTTCGGCGTTTTGGCAGCTAGCACAGACGGATCCACTAGTACATCAACTCAAGGGTGAACATGACGTCCACAAGCACTATATGCAGCTCACGGACCGGCGCAACACAGTCACTCACAATCATGACCGCAACCTTATTGCACATGGCACAAAAAACACTGTATCGCGAGAATTTATTGACGATGGAATATTGATCACCAAAATTATAGTGGGGACGTTTGAAAGTGAAGTTGTTACAAAATGGTAATCACTTACCATTCTCCGAATCTATACTATACAAATTCATCCACTCCCCTACCTCCACAACGGAATTACCCGTTCACAAATGAATATCGACACGAAGAAGGCGCCATTTAGAAACCCCATCCTACTTCGCCGACTAGCTAACAGGCCTTGATAGGCAGAAATTAAAAGCAGTTTCACCTATTCCTACCCCTAACTGCAGAATCATGTCAACGTAACCATCGAGTACACATTCATTTACTGAATAAGGTGGCACCTATTCCAATATTTGATAATAACAAGATGGATTTCCAAAATGATCATACAGATATTTATGAAGTGTTGATGCGAATACTAGCAGATTTACCACACTTTCCAAAAACAGAGACTATCTACATCCCGGGAAGGAATCACAATGTTCTGCATACTCGTCAACCTCGTTTTTACCGTCATGACACTCGCCGCATTTTCTTACTATTTATTTAAGCAAGTCGTTTACAAGGTACCTCAGGAGCTTGCCTTAATGGCTACCGAACAGCAATTTGCGCAAATGGAAGCTGAAGACGCAGCAGCCTGGTATCGAGAAGCGATTACAAAGAGATATCGAATGCTTGAAGAACTTAGCTCCTTAAAGAATCGACGCAATTTATCAGAGGTTGACAAGAGGAGAAAGAAAGAACTTGAGCGTCTAATTAAAGTTAATACACAATCAATCAAAGATATTATCCACGACTTTAACAGACGCCACGAAGCCATTAGTCTCGCCGATAGGCTTGAAGACGTGCCACTATTTTGCCTTGCCTCCGGCATTCACCGTCTGATTGAAGAGCGGCGTAGTTCCCGTTCAACCAAGATCAATGAACCAAAGTGACCGCCATTCTAGTATGACTTGCTGCACTGATCTCAGATACCGCCTTCATGTCACTACGGACTGCTCACCCTGTCAGTAGAACACGCCCCACGTGCGCTATACAATGTTGCGCAATGCTTCTTTAATCAGCATTTGATAGCTTCCAAACTGAGCAAAATTGTATTATCTTGAGCACGCTCTGATATTGAACTTCTGTGGTTCGGGACAGTTCAAACCACGTTTCTGTTTTATAGCGTTCCAAAATCGTATTTTCGTCACATATGGGATATCGAGTGATCCCCTGCCGTTCATATTGCTCATTTTCGTTCTCCATCATATGGCTTGTTGCGAAACTTCGGTTTCGATGTGGTTTGGTATCGGGTTTGCAGTATTCCCTTAGTCCGCGAGGCGCTGGGACACCACCCTCGTGATTCCGTCGCGCATCGTGACGCCGTACAGGGCGTCCGCTATCTCCATGGTTCGCTTCTGGTGCGTGATCACGATGAGCTGCGACGTCTCCTGCAGTTCCTTGAAGATGGTGAGCAGGCGCGACAGGTTCACGTCGTCCAGGGCGGCCTCGACCTCGTCCATGACGTAGAACGGGGAGGGCCGCGCCTTGAAGATCGCGACCAGGAAGGCGATCGCGGCCAGGGAGCGTTCGCCGCCCGACAGGAGCGAGAGGCGCTTGACTTTCTTACCCGCCGGCCGCGCCTCTATCTCGATGCCGGTGGCGAGCATGTCCTCCGGGTCTGTGAGCACCAGGTCGCCCGCCCCGCCCGGGAACAGCACGCCGAACACGTGCTCGAACTGCTCGCGGGTCTGCGCGAAGGCGGAGGCGAAGGCCTCCTCCACCAGCCGGTCCACGTCCGTCACGATGCGCAGCAGGTCCGCCTTCGACTGCTTCAAGTCCTGCACCTGGTCCACCAGGAACTTGTGCCGCGAGGCCAGCGCCTCGTGCTCTTCCAGGGCCAGTGGGTTGACGCGCCCGAGCTTCTCCAGGTCCTTCTGGGCCTTGGCGAGGGCGCGCTCCTGCTCGGCACGCACGTACTCGCTCGGCTCCGCGGCCGCGGCCTTCTCGACGTCGTCGGGGTCGAGGGGCAGCATCGGCACCAGCGTCTGCGGGCCGAACTCGGCGAGCAGCTGCTCGGGTTCGAGGAAGAGCTCCTCCAGGGCGCGCCGCTGCAGGTCTTCGACGCGCAGGCGCGTCTGCTCGGCGGCGATCTGCCCCTGGTGGGCCGAGGCCGTGGCCTCCGACAGCTCAGCGCTCAGCCGATCCAGGGCGCGGCGCGCGTCGCTGACCTCCTGTGACACCTGGGAGCGCCGCTCGCTCAAGCGGTCGCGCTCGCCAGCGGCCTGGGACAGGGCTCGCTCGGCGGCTTCCAGCGCAATTCTCGCGGCGGACTCCACGTCCGAGGCCGTGGCCAGTTCCGTCTGCCGCGCTGCCTCGCGCCTCGCGTAGCGGGCGCGCTCCTCGCGCTCCGCGGCGGCGGCCTGGCGCAGGGAGCGGGCGCGCGCGGCGGCGCGCCGCGATTGTTCTTCGAGCGTGCGCAGCGTCAGGCGAGCCTCATTCTCGGCCTCGCGGGCCTCGCGCGCGGCGCGAGACGCGGCGTCCGCGCGGGCCTGGGCGCTCTCCAGCGATTCGGGCGGGCCGACCGAGTCGGCTCCTTCCAGGCGAGCCTTGGCCGCCACATCCTGTTCTTTCGCCCACTCCACCTGTTCGTCGGCTCGGCGGGCGACGTCTCGGGCTCGTTCGGCCTCGGCGTGGGCGGCCTGCGCGGCCGACTGTGCGCGGGCCAGCTCCTGCGCCTCCTTCGCGCGCTGGGCATCCGCCTCGCGCAGGGCCTTCAGGGCGTCGTTTGCCTCGCGGATGCAGCGGTCCAGGTGGGCGTTCGCCTCGCCGAGCTGCTCGGAGACCTCCGTCATGCGGGCCTGGGCGGCCTCGGCCTGCGTAGACGCCTCCTCGTAGTCGGCGCGAACGGACAGCACGGAGGATGCCTGGTGGCCTCCCTCGACCGACCACGCGCGCAGCACGTCGCCGCCCGGCGTGACGACGGCGCGCACACCTGGCAGGGTGAGCACTTCAGGCGCAACGTCGGCGGGGCACGAGACGACCCCATCCAGGAGGGTTGCCAGGGGCGCGGCGCCGCCCTCGCACGTGACGACACCGCTCAGCCACACGGCGCCCTCGGGCAGCTCGGGCAGATCCTCCCCCTCGCCGAGCGCCGAGGCACCCTCCTGGGGCGTCGAAGCGGCGGTGTTGTTCGCGCGCCCCGCGTCCTGCGCGAGCGCGTTGTCTGCCCCTGCGACGACGAGGCGCAGCGATCGCCCGGCAGCGCGGGCCGCCTCAAGCTCGCCCAGGCCTCGGGCCAGGGAGTCCACGACAACGGCGTCGGCGAAGGGGGCGAGCGCCGCGGCGACGGCGTCCTCGTGGCCGGGCGCGACGTGCAGGAGGGGCGCCACCTGCCCGAGGACGCCGGGACGACCCAGCAGCTCGGCGGTGCCGTCCTCGGGGGCGAGCAGTTGAGCGAGCGCGTCGCGGCGCGCCTCCCAGCGCGCGCGATCGGCGCGGGCCTCGCGCTCGACGCCGAGCAGGTGGTCCACGCGGGCACGCGCGGCGTCGCGTCGGGCCGAGGCCTCGGCGTGAGCCTGGGAGGCTCCCCCGCCGGTCTGGGACGCGGGGGAAGAATTCCCGGAAGTGGAGGCAGGGCCATCGCCCGCCTCGCCCCCGGGCGCCCCGTCGCGAGGGGGCAGAGCCGCGGCCGCTGCCTTGGCTCGCTCCTGCGCTCCCCTGTACGCGCCCCACGCGCGCTCGGCCTCGGCGCGGGCGGCCTCCAGGCGTGAGGCTACCGTGGAGGCGTCGCCCGTGAGACGAGCGACCTTCTCTCGATGGTCGGCGATGACGCGGTTGACGCGGGCGAGCTCGCGGGAGGCTGATTCGTCAGCGTCCTCCGCGGCCTCGCGCGCGCGAGTCGCGGACGTCAGCGCGGAGCGGGCCGCCTCGACCTGACCGACCAGGGCGGCGTCCTCAGCACCGGCGACGCGGGCGCGCTCATCGAGCACGTCGGGGTCTTCGCCGACCGGGGGCAGCTCGGGAGTGGCGCGCAGGGAGACCTTCTGCGTCGCGGCCATGAGCGTGCCACGCAGGCGCTCGGTGATCGTGGTGAGCGCCTGCCAGTTCGCGGAGGCCTGCTCGAGCGCCGGAGAGGACGCACGTTCCGCATCCTCCACACGCGAAAGCTTCGAGCGTGCGGCGGCTATCTGCTCCTCGAGCGCCGCGCGGCGGGCGGCCGCCGACTCGTCCGAGGCCTCGAGCACGGACAGCTTAGAAAGCGCAGACGCCAGATCGTCCGCGAGCAGGCGGGCTTTCGCGTCGCGCACTCGCGCCTGAATGAGCGAGGCGCGCCTGGCAACGCGCGCCTGGCGGGCCAGGGGCCCCAGCTGGCGATGGATCTCGTTCGTCAGGTCCAGGACGCGCACCAGGTTCGCGTCCATGTCCGACAGCTTCTTGAGCGCCCGCTCCTTGCGGCGCCGATGCTTGAGGACGCCCGCGGCCTCTTCGATGAAACCGCGGCGCTCCTCGGGGGTGGAGGACAGGATCGCGTCGAGTTGTCCCTGGCCGACGATGACGTGCATCTGGCGCCCCATGCCCGTGTCCGAAAGTAACTCCTGCACGTCCAGGAGCCGCACGGGCGAGCCGTTAATGGAATACTCGGAGCCGCCCCCGCGGAACAGGGTGCGGCTGATCCGAACCTCCGAATACTCGATGTCGAGCAGCCCGTCAGTGTTGTCGATCGTCAGGTCCACCTGGGCGCGCCCGAGTGGAGCGCGCCCAGATGTCCCCGCGAAGATAACGTCCGCCATGTTCGAGCCGCGCAAAGCGCGCGCCCCCTGCTCGCCCATCACCCAGGCGAGCGCGTCGACGACGTTTGATTTTCCCGACCCGTTGGGGCCGACGACGCACGTGATGCCCGGCTCAAGGGCGAGCGTTGTCGCGCTGGCGAATGACTTAAAGCCCCGCAGCGTCAGGTTCTTCAGGTGCACCCTTGCAGGTTACCGGCGTCTCAGTAAATCTCCGGGAACCACAGGGAGATTTCACGCTTTGCGTTATCTACAGAGTCCGAGCCGTGAACGAGGTTCTCAATGTGGGGGCTGTCCCAGGCGCGACCCAAGTCACCGCGGATCGTGCCGGCTGGGGCAGTCGTCGGGTCGGTCGAACCCATGAGGACACGCATACCCTCGACGACACGCTGGCCTTCGATCACCATGGCGACGACGGGGCCGGAACTCATGAACTCCAGGAGGCTCTCGAAGAAGGGCTTATCCTTGTGGTCCACGTAGTGTTCGGCCAGCAGGTCGCGGGAGGCGACCATGAGCTTCAGGCCTTTGATGGTGTAGCCCTTGGCCTCGATGCGGCGCAGGATTTCACCGGTGAGGCCGCGAGCGTAACCATCGGGCTTGACGACGATGAGGGTGTGCTCGAGGGTGGGATCGAGAAGATGCTGAGGTTCCAGCAGAACACTCTTCGCGCTCACGTTGTCTCCTTTGATTGTCACAGTTGCGCGTTCGCGCTTTCAAGCATATCCGTCAACGCCGCGACCGCCGCTGTGGCGTCCGCCCCATTTGCCTCGATATGGACGGTATCTCCCTGGGTAACTCCGAGGGACATGAGGTCAAGGACCGAACCTCCGTCCGCTCCGTTGACGGTGATCTCCGCGTCGAACGATGCGGCAAGGCGCACGAAAGCAGCCGCCGGACGCGCGTGCAGTCCGACGGGGTCAGCAACGACAGCGTTTCCTTGCGCCCACATCGCCGAGGCCTGGACTGCCTCCGTTGCCCCGTTGATCAGCGGGACGGGGGCACCGGGTGCCTCCTCGGATGGGACGACCTCGGGGCGGGGGGCCAGGGATGCGGCCACGGCGGCGACCTGGCTCAGGGTATCGCCTAGTTGGGCGCGCACGGATGAGGCGACAGCTGCTTCGACGAGCGCGGTATCCACGAAGCGGACGCGGTCAGGGTCGTCGCTCATGTCGATGACGGACTCGACCGTCATCGTCGCCGAACCGAGGTCGGTCAGGATAATGACGCCGCTCCCCTCCCCTCCGACGGCACCGAGCGCAGCTTCGAGAGCTGATTCGACGCGATCATAGGAGGTTCCGATGCGACCGTCGTCGGTGCCGCCGGCGGCCTCGAAGCGCACGTCGGGCGCCATCTGGGCGGCCAGCTCACAGACACCGGTGGCCAACGCAGTGCTGTGGGAGACGATGACGAAGGCGACGCGCGCGCTCATGCCGCGCCACCCTCGGCTGCGGCACGCGCGGCGGCGCGCAAGATGAGCGAGGTGGAGACGGCTCCTGGGTCGAGGTGCCCGATGGAGCGCTCCCCCAGGTAGGAGGCGCGTCCCTTCGTGGCGCGCATCGGCTCGGTGGCGGCTGCTCCGGCCTCGGCAGCCGCAGCTGCGGCCTCCAGCACGACAAGCGCGTCGCCGCCCGCCTGAGCAGTCTCGCGCGCGGCGTCAAGAGCAGGACTCCAGGCATCGACCATGGTCTTTTCACCCGTGGTTGCCTTGCCGCGCGCTTGGATACCGTCCAGCGCTCCCTCGATGAGCGCAGCAACGCCCTCACCGTCCAGGTTGGCGCATCCCGCGGCCTTCGATGCGCGCAGGAACGCCGTTCCGTACAGGGGTCCCGCGGCACCGCCGACCGTGGACATGAGGGTCTTAGCGACCGTCTTCAGAATATCTGCGACGCTGTCCGGCTGGCCTTCGTGCAGGGCCGCAACGGCGGCGCGAAAACCGCGGTCCATGTTTTCACCGTGGTCGCCATCGCCGATCGCTCGGTCCAGGTCCACCAGGTAGTCGCGGTGCTCGGCGACAGTGGCCGCCGACGTCTCGATCCACCGCAGTGCCCACGCTGCATCAACGCTCATCGTCTCTCTCCTTGTTCCGCTCGGTCGTTTACTTCCAGGCCACTGTGTCCACGGGCGCGTCAAAGAGGGCGAGGAGTTCGTCGTCGGCGCGCATAAGGGTGACGGACACACCGGGCATCTCCAGGCTGGTGACGTAGTTTCCGACCATCTGGCGGGCGATGCCAATACCGTCCTTTGTTAGGAGGGCCGCGAGGGCACGGAAACAGATGTAGAGCTCAGAGATGGGAGTGCCACCCATGCCGTTAACGAGGGCAACGACGCGCTCGCCTTCGCTCAGGCCGAGGTCGTCGCGCACGCGCTCGTAGAGTTCAGCGATGAGGGTATCGGCGCTTTCCATAGAGCCGCGGCGGTAGCCGGGTTCACCGTGGATGCCGATACCCAACTCGATCTCGTCCTCGCCCAGGTCGAAGGAAGGCTTGCCCGCATGGGGCACGGTGCAGGGGCCGAGCGCAAGGCCCATGGAGCGGGTCTGGTCGTTGACTTTCGTCGCAATGCGGGTGACTTCTTCCAGGGAGTCGCCGCGTTCGGCGGCAGCGCCCGCGATCTTCTCCACGAAGATGGTTCCTGCGACGCCGCGGCGGCCCGCAGTGTACAGGGAGTCTTCGACGGCGACGTCGTCATTGACGACGACCGTGGAGACCTGGATGTCCTCCATGTCGGCAAGCTCGGCTGCGGTCTCGAAGTTGAGGACGTCGCCAGTGTAGTTCTTGACGATATGGAGGACGCCCGCGCCGTGGTCGGCGGCCTTCGTGGCCTCCAGGATCGGATCAGGGGTGGGTGACGTGAAGACTGCGCCGGGCACGGCTGCGTCCAGCATGCCTTCTCCGACGAAGCCTGCATGCAAGGGTTCATGTCCGGATCCGCCACCGGAGACCAAGCCGACCTTGCCGTCAGCTTTCGGAACGGCGCGGGTGACGAAATCGGGCGAGTAGTGAACGTCGACGAGGTCGGGGTGTGCCAGGGCGAATCCCTCCAGGGTTTCGCGGACGACGGCGTGGACATCATTGACGAGCTTCTTCATGGTGCCTCCTTGCAAAGCGCTCATCTTTTCTTGTAGACCTCATCATCGTGCCACGTTTCACACAAAAACCCAACTGAGGCGGTCGCCGAATGGCGGCCGCCTCAGCTCACGGGCATGTCATCGTGGGGAGTGCCCTGCCAAGGCCAGCATTTCTCCGGCCAGCATGACTGAGCCAAACACAAGGATTCCGCTGCGATCCGCGGGCTGCGCCCCGGCCTCGGCGATCTCCGCTGCACGATCGACCGCATCGGCGAGCGAGTCGCGCACATCTACCCGGTCCGGTCCGAAGACCTCTTCGGCGACCTCCGCTAGGCGCGCAACGTCGGCCGCGCGCTCACCCGGCATCTGCGTGAGGACAAGGTGATCGAGGAAGGGTTCGACCTCAGACAGGACACCCTCAATGTCCTTGTCCCCCATGGCCGCGTACACACCCACGATGCGCGCGAAAGAGAAGGAGGACTCCACGGCCTCGCGCAGAGTGGCCGCGCCCGCGGGGTTGTGCGCCGCATCGACAATGATCGTGGGCGAATGACGTACGACCTGCATGCGTCCCGGGCTGGAGGCGTTCATGAGGCCCTGCTCGACGATGCGCCCGTCGAGGCCGCGCCCGCCCATGAAAGCCTCGACGGCGACGAGGGCGGCCGCCGCGTTGTGCGCCTGATACTGCCCGAACAGGGGGACGAACACGTCTTCGTAGATCGCGGATGGCGTACGGATGGTGACCATCTGGCCGCCCACCCCCATCTGGCGGCCCACGACCTCGAAGTCGCGGCCCTCGACGCGCGCGATAGCGTCGACGGAGCGTGCCCGCTCGAGGAGGATGTCGAGGACGGCCTCTTCCTGCTTCATGATGACGACGATCTGGCCGGGCTTGATGATGCCGGCTTTTTCGCGCGCGATTTCCTCGATCGTGGAGCCGAGCCACTTGGTGTGGTCCAGGGCGATCGGTGTGATGACGGAGACCCCAGCATCGATGACGTTCGTTGCGTCCCAGCGCCCGCCCATGCCGACCTCGACGACGGCGGCGTCGACCGGGTAGTCCGCGAAGGCAGCGTACGCCATGATCGTGAAGACCTCGAAGAAGGATAGGCGCGGGCCGCCTTCCTCCTGGCTGCGCTCATCGACCATGCCGACGTAGGGTGCGATGTCCTCCCAGGCGCGCACAAAGCCCTCACGCGTGATCGGATGTCCTTCGAGCGAGATGCGTTCGCGCACGTCGAGCAGATGTGGGCTGGTGAAACGGCCCGTCTTCATGCCGAAAGCACTCAGCAGAGAGTCGATCATGCGCGACGTGGACGTCTTACCGTTCGTGCCCGTGATGTGGATCGACGGGTAGGAGTTCTGCGGGTCACCCAGGATGTCGAGCGCGAGCTTCACGCGGTCAAGGGTCGGGTCGATGTCGTGCTCGGGGGCGCGCGCGACGATGGACTGGTAGATCTCCTGCACGCGTGCGTCGAGTGTGACCTCGTCCTGGGCCTTGGATAGCGCGGCCTCGTGGGAGGCGCGCTCGTCGCGCGCCTCGGCGGCGTCGTCAGCGAAGTCGTCGTCCACCTCGCCCTCGATTTCGGCGAGGACGGAGGGGTCGGGACCTAACAGCAAGGAGTGTTCGACGAGGGCACGCAGGGCGGCCTCGCGTTCGCTCTCCTCGACCTGCAGGTCGAGGCTCTCCCCCGCCTCGGCGTCCTCGATCTGGTCAGCCGCCTCCAGGTATGGGATCAGGTCAGCGGGGATGCCGCCTTTTTTGTCCTCGTGGGTGTGGTCTTGCCCGAAGAACGATTCACCTGCCATGTTTCCTCCACTGCTCGCATTGTCGTCGCTATTTTACCGGCCCGTGCAGCGCGACCGGCCTGTTTCGCCAATCACGACGCGTCCTCGCGACGCGCAGGTGAGAATTCATCGACGAGGCCGGGGCGGAGCGTACCCATCATCTGTCCACGTGCGATGGCTTCCTTACCAAAGAGATTCCTTCGACACCACGTAACGGATAGGATCATTCCATCAAGATGGTCCCCCAAGGAGGCGGCACATGGGTACGTGGTTTAGTCGGGCATCCGAGATTGAGGAGCTGCGCGCCGAGAACCTGAGGCTGAGGCAAAAGGTCGCGGCCCTCGAGGCCCGCCTGCGCGCCGCGTACGCCGACGCGGGCGTCACGGCCCTGGCCGGGTCCTCGCCCACTCCCGAGGTGGCGGTTCCCACCGCGCCTTCTTCTGCCGCCGCAGTGCCTTCCCCAGCCACGGCCTCGGACCTGGATCTGAGTCCCGTCGAACTCCAGATGATCGCGGAGCGCAAGCTGGTGAACGCGGTCAAGTCCTACAGGGACCGCACCGGCGTCGACCTTAAGACGGCGAAGGCGGCAATCGACGCAGCCAGGTAATCCTCGGCCACGAGATGGCCGTTTCCCGGTTGGCGTTCACGCATGCGGATAGGCTGTGCGTCCGCGGATAGGTTGTGCTCTCGCGGATAGTTTATCGGGATGCGGATAGGTTATTAACGTATCCGCATTCTCGTAACCTACCCACATAATCGTCACCGAGCCTCCCGGAGGACACTGGAGGACTCCTAACGACAAAATATTCACGAGGCGACCTCCACATTCTCAGACTGCTTCACCGGTAAGCCCAACACGCCGCCAACACGACAATTACGCATTAACCATTCGGGTTAGAGTGTCATCATCCACACAGGCGAGCCGACCCATCACACATCAATCGCACCGGAGAAACCCATGAAACAAGCAATCATTTCTGCAGCGTGCATCATTGCACTCACCACCCTCGGAGCATGCTCAAGCACTACCGAGAGCTCGGCTTCGAACACACCACACCAGCAGGCCAGCACTGCCGCACCTACTACCGAATCTCCGGCCACGCCAGCAAACCTAACGGGCACCTGGCAAGAAAAGAACCCGAACGAAGACAGCTACCAGATCGCTAGAGTCACCGCCGACACCATCGAGATCTACTGGCACACCCCCGACAGTGACGCTCTGTACTGGGCGGGCAGCTACGTTGCCCCAACAGATTCTAAGACCCCGTACACGTGGGATTCCGTCAACGATACAGAAAAAACCGGATCGGCAATTCTTGCATCCTCTGACGAGACCAAGACCTTCACCTACTCCGATGACACGATCTCCTACAGCGTGACCGCACTGGGAGTCACCAAGAAGGTCACCATGGAGCGGGCCGACATCGATGTTCCATAACGAAAATCCCATCTGATCGACACACTATGTTGGGGCCGGGAGGTTATCCTCCCGGCCCCCGCGTATACGGGCGG
>ERZ772779.543-NODE-543-length-17305-cov-14.823652_pt1 | contig 17305 bp, 17 predicted proteins | sample MGYA00511360_ERZ772779 | MGnify/ENA primary metagenome ERZ772779 (study PRJEB29015, sample SAMEA2738112) | human oral metagenome | biome: human oral; feature: human-associated habitat; material: saliva | place: China | collected 2231 ...
CGAAGCAGGTACAGGCAAGTACCACCGTCAAGACGCCCGATCTCGTCAGGTGTCATAAGCTCACGCCCCTGCGACCTAAGCGAGCGTGACCATGAACCATTAGTGCCTTTCTGCTCGGAAGTGTCTTGGCTGATAATGGTTTCTTTACCTAAACGCTTAGAAATAAACTCTGTGGTGCTAGGTTCGTTACCACCAAGGAACAGTAGCGAGTCACAGTTACCAACAATGGTCTCCCAGTCGTCCTTGTACAGTGACTTGCCTTGAGCGTAGGTCTGCATAATGATCGACGTGCTAATACCGCGTGAGCGGATAACCGCGATTTTACGTTCAAATGAGGGTAGCTTACCGATATTGGCAAACTCATCCATAAAACACTGAACTGGTACTTCTAGCCTCCCTGAAGGATTGTGGTCGGCTAGGTACATGTTGCGTTCAAAGAACAGCTCATAAAAAATCGAAGCTATGAAACTAAAGGCCTGGTGACTGTCAGGGATCACCAGGAAGATCGCACTACGACGTTTACCTACCTGGTCAGCATCTATAGTGTCAGAACCCAAAATACGGCGTAGCTGCGCCATGTGTAGTGGTGCCATACGTACACCAAGGGAAATAATGATACTTTTCTTGGTTTCCCCCGCGCCCTGAGTGTAAATATTGTACTGACTGCATGAAAAGCGTAAGCCGTTAAGCATAACGGTGGCCTCGTGGTCGTACTCGTCAGGGTTTTGATCGAACATCTCAAGATACTCTTTGGCAGCCTTAAAGATAGCGTCGATCTCGCTGATAGCCTCCTCGTTTTCCTCAGAGGCCTGCATTTTAGCCAGCATATCCACCACGTCAATCAAGGTACCCTGAGTGCCTTTAGTGAAGTAGATGTAAGAAACAAACGCTGTCAGCAGCGCGCGTTCTGCTTTCTCCCAGAAATCTGAGTTGCCGCTAGGTTTTTGGCCAGACGTGTTTGTGATCAGGTTTTCCACCAAGATCGCGCAGTCAACTTCAGCCTGCTCAGGGTTGAAATAGCGTAGAGGGTTGAACGCATCGCTACGGTCAAAATCAATCAGGTTAAGACTACGTATCTGGTAGCCCTTATCTTTAAGACCCTGCCCCATAGCTCGCTGCACCTCACCTTTAGGGTCTGTCACCAAAAACGAGGTGTTAGCTTGTGCCAGGTTAGGCATCACATAGTAGCGTGATTTACCCGAGCCAGAAGAGCCGATAATCAGGGCATTTAGGTTACGTTGGGTTTTACGTGAGTCAAGGTTTAGTGATTCGGTGCGAGTGAAAAGCAGGTCGGTTTTCCTGTCACCAACAAACTTCCTGCCCTCGCTTGGTTTAGCCCAGTGAGCCGAACCTTGTTCTTCACCTGGCCGGGTGGGCTTCCTAGCCCCATACATGTACAGGGCTATCAGCAACACCAGTGCTATCCCACCAAAACCACCTAACACATCAGCCCCCGCAAACGAGACGTGTAACGGGTGGGCGGTTAAATCCAGCGTGAACCGGTCGATTATCTGGGAAAAGTCACGGCCCGCCTCCTGGTCAGTACGCACCTGCCAGGTGACCTTGTCAGCGCACCACCAAGCTAAAACAGCCAGGATAGAAGCGAAAAAAATCCTGCCTTTACTCATTTTTCGTTGCCCCTTGATCGCGCGTGTTCCATACTCAGGCGACGGTTAAGCCTGCTTACCTGCGTGAGCGGGTGTAGCTGGTCGGCTCGGCCTTCCATCATTGCCAGAACCTCTTTACGCGTGATTTTGCGTCTGGGCTCCATGCTCAGGGCCTGGTTAGCCTGCTTAGCCTGGTCAACCGGTTTAACCGGTTTAACCTGGGTTTGGTGTGGTGGCATTTCGCGGGCTAACTGCTCTCGTAAACGCTGCACAATCGGCTCTGGGCTACCCACGGCCACAATCACGCTCTCACCAAGCGGATACAGCCAAGCTGGTTGAGCTTTAATACCGTATCTGGCGATAACTGCGCGGGCCTGCCCGCTACTAGCATCGATTAATTCAACATCAGCTAAACCTTTAAAAGGCCGTGTCATTGCTGTTTCGTCGCTGCTAGTGCGGGCAATAGCCAGTACTCTACGCGCCATGAGCTAGCCTCCAAATGGCTGATTCATCATGGCTAAGACGGCGGGCTAACGTGAAAAACTCGCCCTGCCCGCTTCCCTGCACAAGCTCACCGTGTACTAGCACCTGATCGCCTGGCTTGAATTTTTTTTCTACCACGAACCTGGCTAGATCACCCTGGGCCTGAACCCACTCGGTTGCCTTGTCTTGCCCTAAAACTGTTTCAATTTTGAACATGGCAATATCGGGGCTGGTGCGTACAGTGATTTGCCCGGTGATCGTGCCTGCCAGGAACACTTTCGTATAAGGCATCAGCGGGCACCTTTAGTGTGGGTTGGGGTGCGGGTGGGCTTAGCCTTTTTGGCTTCCTCAAGGATTTGTTGCTTGCGCTGGTCCATGGCCTTGGTCACGTCCGCTTTGGAGTATTTAGGCTGGCCAGGGCCTGTAAAAGTAGACGCCCGGCTTCCGCGTGAGAACGGTACCTGCTGGCCAGGTACAGCCTGCCCAGGTACAGGCTGATTTACAGGCTGGGGTAAAGCCTGCTGCGGCATGGGCTGGCTTGGAACTTGACTTAGAACCTCCGGGGTAAGCCAAGCCTGCCCAGGAACAGACTGCTGAGGCATGGGCTGCGGAACCGATTGCTGCGGCACAGGCTGAGGTAAAGCCTGCCCAGGCAAACCCTCCTGCGGCATAGGCTGCGGCATAGGCCGCGGAGGTACCGGTTCAGGAATCGGTTGAGGCATGGGCTGCGGAGGCACGGGCTGCCCAGGCAAACCCTCCTGCGGCATAGGCTGCGGCATAGGCTGCGGAGGTACCGGCTCAGGAATCGGTTGAGGCATGGGCTGCGGAGGTACCGGCTGCCCAGGAACAGGCTGATTCACCGGTTGAGGCATGGGCTGGGGTGCCCGCTGGCCAGGCCCTGTAAAAGTGGACGCCCGGCTTCTGCTGTGCGGAAACGGCTGCTGAGGCAAGCCCTGCTGCGGAACCGGCTGGCCAGGAACGGGCTGCCCAGGTACAGGCTGGCCCGGTACAGGCTGATTCACTGGCTGCGGCATAGGCTGCCCAGGAACCGGCTGCTGAGGCAAGCCCTGCTGAGGCATAGGCTGAGGTAAAGCCTGCCCAGGAACCGGCTGCTTCAGCTTCTTCATACGCCATTTACGCACCTGGTCAATGCGTGTAATTGCTTTGTACTGGGCCCGGCTGATCTTGTCATTAGCACGGTACTGTGTTTGCCAAAAGTTCATAGACGCGCTACGCGCCTTCATTCCCTTGGTATTTGCTTTAAGTTGCTTCTTGTTAGCCCTTGCAGACAGTCGCATATACTTTTTGATAGCCCTAGCACGCTTTTCAGGGGTCGCTTGGGCGATAACCCCCAGCTGCTTATTAGCCTTGTAACGAGCTTTATTAGCCTTGACCTGCGCGTTAGTGGCCTTAACTGCCGCTTTCTGCGACTTCCCCAAGCTCTTAGAGACCTTGCCGTGCTGTTTGTTCATGACCTTATTTACTTTTTTACGCGCTTTAACTTCACGCTTAAAAGCCTTCGAGTCAACCTTGGCAACTCTACGCTCATACCTAGCAGCCGCCTGCTTCAATCCGTGCTGCACCGTATCAACGTCACGGCCAGAAAAATGCACGTAAGTATTACCGTCCGGGGCCTTTTCCAGCGAGAAATTAACCCCCCTACGCCGCAAATCAGCCTTCAAATAACGCTCCAACTCAGGAGCTATAGCTAATGGGTGTAAATCCCCGCCCATCTGGCGCTGCAAAGTGGCCAAGCTGGTCTGGTGATTACCATTCATGAAGTGGTTCGCCAGCGCTGAGGCTGGCATTGAAGCCACGCCCTTCATTATGTCCATCATCGCGCCCGCGCCCGCCTTGACCTTGTCGGTCACGGCGGGAACAATAATCTCAGCTGCCTGCTGAGCCTGTTGTTTTGACGCTTCTACGAAATCATCTGCCATCATCTTGGACTCCTGCCTTTCTGTTTGCCCTTAACTTTGATTGCAGCTTTAAGCTTTTCTTGTGTCTCGTTAACCTGCCTGGTTTTCGCGTCAATCAGACTGTCTACGTCGCTTGTGCTCTGACCGGCGTCTATACGTCTTTGCTTATCAACAATAAGACTTGTAAGCTCCGCGCGTCCCTGCCTGATCTGCTCTTTCAGGCCCTCAATATGTGACTGAAGCTGTGAGGGACTCATAGCGCCAAGCTCAATATCCGCGCTGATTTGCCGCGACGTGGCCCGCAACTGGTCTACCCGCCGATCAATATAGGCGTAATAACGCTGCTGGGCGGCGCTAGCCCCCCTCACTGGTGCCCGGTCAGTTCGAGCGTTTATAGCCGTCTCGCGTGGCATGGTCAGCAGCCATTGCAGTTGGCTGGTAGTTACGTTACCCCCGCTGCGGTCGAATTTATCCACTATCGGATATGACCGATTCACGTTTAAAAACAGCCTGAAAGAAGTGCCGTTATCGACTAGGTCAGTGCGGCTCACAACCAGGGCTCCCCCATCACCCAAGCCGGGCACACGCACCAAGAGTTTTTCGCTATTTAAATTTTCTACCTGGCCGCGCCTGACCACGAACTCTTGTCTCTCTGCTCTGCCCAGCCTAGACATTAAAGCCGCCTGGCTATACGCCAACCCAAGCCGCTCTGAGCGCATGCCTTTACCGCCAGGCCTATCACGCAGCACCAGTGAGCCGCGTCGGCTCACGGCCTCAATGCCTCGCTCACGCAAAAACTGTTGCAGGCCCCCCATATCGCGGCAATAAAAAACTCCCTGGTCAATCATATCTCTGAGATTTTCTTTATTACTCACCCCGCGTGTACGGGCGTAAACTTCACCCAGGCTTATAGCGTCACGTCCCGGCTTTTCGATAACACTAAGTCCGTGTTTTAAACACACCTCATCGCTAAGCTCACGCAACTGAGCCAGTCGCCCTTTACCACAGCGCCAGCGTTTAAGGGTAACGCTTGAACATGGATTCATAATAATGTGGTTATGAATATGGTGCCTATCCACGTGGGTGGCAATCACATACTGGTATTGGCCGCCGCTGATACGTTCAATAAATTCAATCCCCACCTGGTGGGCTTCCTGTGGGCTCACCTCACCAGGTGAAAACGACTGGATCAAATGAATGCCAACCACACTCGGGCGTTTACCATCCACGCGGTTATAATCAGCTAAATCCTGAACATCTTTAAACGCCTTAACGATAGAATCAACTTTAGGGGTAACAGACGCATTAGACGAGATCAAGGTTTGGCCATCAGTTTTATAGGCATCCGCGATATAATCTATCGCCTTGCCTAAAGTAGATCTAATCTGATTTATTTTCACGATCGCCAAGCCCGTCCCCCTCTATAACGTACGCCTCAACTATCGCTTCAACATTTTCTAGCAATAATCGTACCTCTTCTAGCTGCTCCAAGCTAGCCAAATTGCTAGTGTTAACTTTACGGGCAATCTGATTAATGTTATTCCCAATCGGTGACAGCGCCGCCCTCAACCCCACCACATCCAACCGCCGATTATTAACTACAACAGTACGATTCAAAATCATCTCCCGGGCAAAATCCGAAAAAGACCCCCACCCCCCACCAGCCATAATCTCTTGAGCCCGCACCCACTCAGATTCATCAAAATAAACACCCTTAAAAACCCGACGACGCCTATTAGCCATAGCAGGCTTAACCTCATCAACCAAAACACAAACCGCCTTCCTGAAAAAACCGATGGGTCTGGGTGAAACCCAGAAGAAAAGCGCATACAATTTTTATGACATAGTGTCATGAAAATCGTATGCTATGCTTGCTGTCCTCCTCCTTCTCCCCTTTTATCTTACCTCCACCTACCCCTAGATCACTTGTCTAAACATACCCATCTCATCAGGTAAACCCGCTAAGCCATGCGACTTAACGGGTCAAAATAAACCTTATAAAATACATCCCTATAATTTAGGGCCAGCTTTTCTTTCAATAGAATGTGACCGTGGTTGCCGCGCTTTTTTGTCACCCATCTCATGCGCTTTACTCTTTATCCCAGCAATCACGTCCGCTTTAGTATGCAACCGCTTACCGCCGCCCCTAGCTAAAACATCCGCATGTTTAATACCATCTTGTACAGTACCGGGCACACCCAACCTGACAGCACGCTCTTGAAGTAAACCAATTCGCTCAATAACCGCAGCCCTATTAGCCACATTCCCACGCAAATTCTCAAGAACACCCACAGCCCCAACAGGCTTTAACCACTGACCACCAACACCACGTTCATTGTCATAATGAACCACTCCAGCCCTATCAACAATACTAATACGCTTAACCGATAAATCAGCCTCAGCAGCACGTAAAGTTTTCGGCGTTCCTTCCAACCCAGCGTTATGAGCCTCTAACGGAGTCCAACGTGCGGCTTGACCCTTTTCTAAAGCATTAATATAACGCTCTAAACATCCACTCCACGACTCTGCCGGACTAACCCCCAACACAATTAAATGAGTAGAAGCACCCGCCTCAGCAAACTGCCTAGTCGTACCTAAAGTTGTTTCCGGATTACGCAGCGTACCTTCAACCACACAAGAATATCCATTTTCAGAGGCATAATCTAACGATTGCCTCACCAACCAGCCAGACAACTCAGCCGTCTCGCGCGGCATAACTTCCGGATCAGGCAACGCACATAACTTTTTATAATCCGGGTGGAATTTACGAAAATCATCACCAATAATCGACACAAAAGTTTGCCCCGAATAAAACGTCTTTAAAGACGCATCTAAAGCCCTAGTTTTACCCGCCCCAGGCTGGGCACCAATCGAAACTAGAACCGGTGACACAGAAGGTGCCACACCACCAAAAAGCTCAGTCTTGGCAATATTCCAGGCTTCCTGAGCAGTAACTGCATCAACCATGGTTACTTCACCCCACGCGCATAGTTGATGTACCGCAACTCATGATTAAAAGCCTCCATCATGGCAACTATCGCCGCACGATCATTAGAATCAACCGACCGACGCGCATCCCTTACCCGATGAGACTCACCAAGCCAAAACCTATCTTGCTCTTCATCACCCACCTCACGAGCCGCATACCTCAACGCAACAAACTCACCCATAAGCCGAGTACCAGTTTCATAGAAAATGTCATACAAAACACTCAACTCAGTATCAGCCCAACGACCCAAATCAGCCACGAAAACCACACCTTTCACTACATGATGACATCATGATATCCCTACACGTCGACCTCTACAGGTTCACCTTCCCTGACGTTCTTGTTAGGGGGCTATCGCTAACCCCCAACAAGCGGGTGGCCACCAATTACGGTAGCCACCCGCTCATGCAGCTCTGACTTGCTACTCTGCGCTTGCAACTGTGCCACTGACGGCCGGCTGCTATTTTGCTGCTCTGCTCTAGCAGACGCCGTCGCCTAGTAGATGCCGGCCCACTGCTAGTTGACGACCAGCTGCCACTGCTACTGTTTGGCGGCCTCAATCTATTCCAGCGGAATGCGCGTGAAATACAGCCCCTGCATCTCGCGCTCCCACAGTAGGCCCAGCGTGCCGTCAGGCAGGATAGTCATGCACTGGTAGACGTAGTGGGCGGGGTTGAAGGTACGCGAAGCGATCCAGGTGCGTCCGCCGTCCTCAGATAGACGCAGCACGCCCCGGCCTCGGTAGGGGCGCATCTGTGAGGCGTTGGCAAACACTACCCGCTCAGGGCACTCTTTGCTGGGCCACAGCACCGCGTTGGGCTGGCAGAAAATCTCGGTGATTTCCTGGGCAAAGTACACCTCACCCCAGGTTTCGCCGCCGTCGATGCTGACCGCTGCGGCCACCTTCCCACTGGGGTGCTGGTTGCGCATAAGCATCAGCAGAGAGCCGTCGGCGCGCTCAATCAAAGTAGCTTCATGGGTGGCGCCAGCCTCTGTATCCAAGGTGCGCGAGTCAATCTGGCGGCCCTCAAAAATGCGCCCGTCATTAGGGGATTTGCCGCGCTTCCAGGTAGCTCCCCCGTCGTCGGAGTAGACGACGGCGGCCGAGAAGTGCCGCTTGTGCTCGCCGTTGTAGTAGATGGGCACAACCAACCGCCCACTGCGCAGCTGCACGCCCGTGCCCGGGGAGGTGCCGCAGAAGGACATCCACTCTTCCTTCACATCCTGGTTGAGGTTGACGGGAGCGGACCAGGTGGCGCCGTCGTCGTCAGAGTAAATCATCTGCAGGAAGCAGGTGCGCGCGGTCAACAGGCTCTGGTGGGGGTCTTCGCCGTCTGCCAGGAACACGTTGCCGCCGGGGGCTTCCTCGCCACTGTCGTTGATAGTGACGTCGCCGCGCTCGGAGACGTGGTAGAGGGTCTTTTCCCCGGCCGCATCGGTGACGGTGCCGTCCTCGTTCCAGGTGTATTGGTTGCCGGTGACAAGTTTGGCATGCGCCGCTGGCCTGGGCTTCTGCTACAACGTGGGTGCCTTGGGTGGCGCGGTTGGCCCGGTGCTGGGCGCAGCTATTGCATCCAAGTTCTCGCTTGGTTTTGCGCTGGCAATCTTGTCCTTCGGTTTTGCCGCTGTGGTTATGATTTCTATCGGCGCTAACATTCCCCGTCTGCTGCAGAAGCTGGTTGACCCCGAGTATGTGCGTCCTGAAGACGGCAATGACGAGCTAATTAAGGAAGGCTAAATATGGCTACCCCTTTTGTTCTTGGAGCTTATGCTTCACTTCCCGCCCCGGAGCTGGAGGCTGACTACTATCAGCTGCTAGCCGCCCAGCCTTGGGTTAGCGGCGTGGAGATTCCTTACCCCGGACAGTTGGCCACGCAGGCCCCGCTGCTGGCTAGCCGCCTGGCCAAGCACTGGAATTTCAACACTATTACCGCCATTCCGGGCATAATGCAGCACGTTTTGAAAGAGGCTAACTTTGGTTTAGCTTCTCCCGACGACGCCGGCCGTCAGGCTGCTTTGGAGTTCACCCGCTTACTGCACCGCGACTTGGGTCAGCTATGTGAGCTTTCTGGCCGCGCCCTGGTGGCGCGAGTGCAGCTACACTCGGCTCCTACTGGTTTGGCTGATGGCGATGCTTTTAAGCGTTCACTTGAGCAGCTGCTGGGTTGGGACTGGTTTGGCGCCAAACTGGTGATTGAGCACTGCGATAAGTTCATTGAGCAGCGCAAACCTGAAAAGGGTTTCCTTTCGCTGGAAACTGAGATTGAGGTGGTCAGCCAGTTCGGTATTGGTTTGCACATTAACTGGGGCCGCTCTGTGGTGGAGGGGCGTCAGGCCGAAACCGCCTACCAGCATGTGCTTGCAGCCGGTAAGAGCGGGGTTTTGGATGGCTTGCTGTTCTCTGGCGCTGGCCCGGAAGAAACCCAGTATGGCTATGGCTGGATTGATGGTCACCTGCCGGCCCAGGTGGATGAGCCGACGTCGCTGATGAGTGAGGCGGAAATCAAGCGTTGCGCTCACTTGGCCCTAAACCAGGGCTGCCACTATCTGGGGGCTAAGGTGTGCGTACCCAAGCAGGCTAGCTTGGAGCAGCGCCTGGCGATGCTAACCAACATTTACCGGGCCTGCGAAATCGCCAACTAGGTTTACAAAAAACTGGTGTAAAACCGCCTAATTCTGCGGGTGTGGGGCGAGTCTTTTCGACTCGCCCCACAGCTAGTACGCCAAGGTGAGCAGGCCCGCGAACAAGGCGATTTTGATGAAGCTTTTAACTTGTTTAATCAAGCATTAAAGCTTTACTGGGATATTGAAGATTCACAAAAAGAACAGATTAGCTGCATTTACTGCCTAGCCGATATTCTGCGCGATTATGGTGTACCGAAAAAAGCTAAGGTTTTCTATGATCTAGCCAAATCACTGGAGGATTTCGGGCCTGATCACATTAAAACCCTTAAGGCGCGTAACGAATTTGCGTATTTTTACCTAGATAGCAGGAATCTTCCGACATTCGTTGACCTAGAAGAGCGACTAGTTGCTGACAGTTTACGAGTTTTAGGGGCAGACAACCTTAACACTATTACCTACTGCAGCAACCTTGCAATTGCCTACATACCTTTAGATAGGGCTCAAGAGGCTGTCAGTTTGTTAGAACAAGTGGTTGCTACCAGCACTAAGATTCAAGGGGCAGACCACAAAGATACCGTTTTCTTCCGTACTAACCTTGTTACTGCTTACGAAGCAGTTGAGCGATATGAAGAAGCTGAAGCTCTGCGCAAACAGGGGGTTATTGAAAACGATTCAGATATAGCTGATGACGATCCTGTTAGGGTTAGTCTCCTCGTCCAGTCGGCTGAAAAATTCGCGGCAAACAAGGATTTTGACTACGCTATTTCTACATATGAAATGGCTATTTCGGAAAGTACCCGGATTCTTGGTGCAGAGCACAAAACCACCTTTATTGCGCGCTATAACCATGCAGTCACTTACGCTGAAATAGAACAGATCGACAAGTCTATTTCTCTGTTGAAGCAGTTAATTGCGGACATGAAGCAAACTTTAGAACCCGATGATCCTATTTTTGACAGGATGTACAAAGGCATCTGCGTCCTTTACGAAAACTTTGGAGGCGGCGAGGAAGTAGCCGCTCTGTTAGAGCAGCTAAAACACTCGTAGTCTGCTGGCTTGCGCCCTCTACTTTAGGTAGCTGCGCACCAGCTGGGTTACTACTGCGGCGCTGCGCGCGGCGGCTTCGTCAACCCCAATGTGGAAGTCTTCGCCAGCCTCGGGTCCACACAGGTCAGAGACGCCTCGCACGGCAATAAATGGTAGCGAGTAGGCTTCACACACCTGCGCTAGCGGGGTGGATTCCATGTCGGTGCTGATGGCCTCAGGGAAGGCTGTGCGGGTGTCGCCCACATTCGCGGCGGTGACAAAACTGTTGCCGGCCAGCATTTGGCCGCTGTAGATTTTAGCGTTCGCACTGGTGGGGGTAGCCGCGTTGAGGGCCGGGCTGGCTGCTAGGGCCATGTCGCGGGCGACGTCGTCGCTGGAGTAAGTGGCGGGCATACCCGGCAGCTGGCCGCGTACGTAACCAAAAGCGGTGGCGTCGGCGTCGGTGTAGGCCAGGGTGGTGGAGACGCAGACGTCACCCACGGCGATGCCGGATTTGAGGCCGCCTGCGGTGCCGGCGCTGACAACTAGCCGGGGCTGCTTGGAAACCAGGCTGATTACGCTGGTGAGGGCGGCTGTGGCGTTAGTGCCGCCGATCTTGGAGCGCACCAACAACACCGGGTAGCCTTCTGCGTCCAGGCTCTGGCTTGGCGCGCTTTCAGCGCCCGCCGCCTCAGCAGAGTTTTCAGCGCCCGCCGCCTCAACAGAGCTTTCAGCCGCGCTGACCGCCGGGCTTAGCACGCGCGCGTAGACTGCCGCGTGGCCTAGCTGTAGCTGTTCCATGCCCACCTGGTCGATTTTGGCGGGCTCGGTTGCCGCCAGGAAGGGGGCTAGTTCCTCATCCATGGCCACCTGAATGATCGGCGCAGTGTTGAAATTACAAGTTTTCACAGCTCTGACCTTTCCTGGTTTCAGTTGGCGGGCTCGGTTGCCGCAGCTTGGGCTTCACTCACCGGCGCTTGGGCTTCACTTGCCTGTGCTTGGGGTTCATCTGCCGGCGCCTCAGGTTCACCCACAGCCTCAGGTTCATCCGCTGCCTGGGCCATGACCTGCCCCCACACTGCGCGCTGCGCCAAGAATTGACTTACCGCCTGCTGGGCGGCCTCTAGCGAATGGTTGGCGCCCCAACCACACTGCACTTCATTAGCTGCCGGAACCTGCTCAGCAGCCAGGATGTCGCGGAAAGTGGCCTCCAGGATCTGCATGAACTGTGGCGGCTCTAGACCTAGGGTGAGCGCATAGAAGCCGGTTTGGCAGCCCATGGGTGAGAAGTCGATCAGTTTGTTGGTGTGGTTACGCATCAGCTCGGCGGTGAGGTGCTCAATTGAGTGCACAGCCGGCATTTCTAGGTGTGCCTGGTTAGGTTGGGTAAAGCGAACATCGTATTTGACTAGCTCATCGCCGCCAGGCAGGCGCTTACGGTCGGCTACACGCACGTAGGGGGCGCTGACTAGGCGGTGGTCAAGGTTAAATGACTCCACGTTCATGCGCGGTTTAGCGACGCCGGGTTCCAATTCACTCATGTCTTAAGTCTATTTCAGAAATAATTAGTGGGTGCTTACCTCTATCCAAGCTGGGCCTGTGAGCGCCCCACAACTGGTTTTACTGCACGGAATTACTTCCTCGGCGGCGGCTAACTGGCCGTCTATCGCGCACTGGTCGCAGCGCGGTTGGCGGGTTATTGCCCTGGACGCGCGCGGTCACGGCCTCTCCCCCAGGTGGCAGCCCCAGCAGCTGTTACGTGCCGGGCAGCAGTTGGTTGACGACGTCGTCGAGGTACTTGAGTACCTACCCACCCCCGCAGCAGGTCTTAAACCGATTCTGATTGGGCACTCGATGGGCGCAGCCACAGCCGCCGTGGTGGCCGCCCAGCGCCCAGACCTGGTTAGCGCTCTGGTACTTGAGGACCCGGCCCGCTACGGCACCCGCAGCCACTCTGAGCTGCTACGACGAGGCCAGGCCCGGGCTAACCATGTCAATCGCACCCTGGCGGATCTAGCCGCCTCACTGGTGGCCTTGCTGGAAAACGCGGGCACGCCCGGCCAGCCCAGCGCCCAGGAGGCTTTGCCGTCCCTGTGGGCCTCGCAGCAGCTGGATCAGTCCCTGCTAGGCACTGGCGTGGTGGCGCCCGAGGTTGAATTTACCCAGCTCATGGAGTCCATTAGCCTGCCCACCTTGCTGCTTACCGGCGATCGGCGCGGCGAGGCGCGGGTGGGGGCGCAGCTATTGGCGCAGCTTATGGAGCAAAACCCCCATATTTGCGGCCAGGTTATGCCCGGGGCTGGCCACCAGGTTAGGCGCGCTAACCCGCAGGCTTACTACGACGTCGTCGACGCTTTTTTGCAGACGCAAGTACCCGCAAGCGCAACGTCATAGTGCCAGCACAGGCAACATCGTAGTACCCGCGAGCGCAATGCAAGTGTCCACACACGCAACGTGATAATGCGTGTGCGGGCTTGGCCATGATTGGATAAACACATGTCCAAGCGATCACTAGCAATGCAAACCCGCAAATCGCAACTAGCTGCCGCTAACCGCTCGCAGGCTGCCATAGCGAAGCTACGCCCGAAAGTGACCCGCACCGGTGACACGCGTACACAGGGCGAAGTGGTTTTAACTGTGTTGACCATGGCCACTGCGGCAACCTTGGGACTGTACTTTATTCGCTCAATTGTGGGCCCGGTGTTTTTGTCCTTAACCCTGGTGATCACGGTGCGCCCAGGCGTGCAGTGGCTGGTAAAAAAGGGCCTGCCGCGTTGGCTTGCGGCCACCACCGGCATCCTAGTGATTTATGCGTTTATTGCCGCCATGGTGGTGGCTATGGGGGTGGCCATCAGCCGGTTCGCCATGATTTTGCCTGATTACGCCTCTAAGTTCACGGGGCTTTTTGATCAGGTGATGCGCAGCGTGAAACGTTTCGGGGTGGATGAAGATTGGCTGCTGCAGCAGGCGCGCGCTTTTGACAGCTCTAAGCTGCTTAACTTGGCCCAGTCAGTGGTTGACTCAGTCACTTCCACTGGTTCGCTGATGCTGCTGATGCTGCTGACTGTGTTTTTTTTGGCTTTCGACACCTCTTCGGTGGCGGTGCGGGCTCGCTCTTTGCGGGTGCTTAAGCCGGGTATTTACGACGCCGTCGCTCACTTTTGCCGGGCCGTGCGCTCTTACTGGATGGTTTCGACTATTTTCGGTTTGCTTGTTGCCGTCTTTGACGTGATTGCGTTGTGGATTTTGGGTGTGCCCCTGGCTATTACCTGGGGTGTGCTGTCTTTTATCACTAACTATGTGCCCAACATTGGTTTTGTTTTGGGGGTTATCCCCCCGGCCCTGTTGGCGCTGGTGGCTGATGGGCCGTGGACCGCATTGTGGGTGGTTGTGGCTTACTCGATGCTGAATTTTGTAATTCAGTCCCTGGTACAGCCTAAGTTCACTGGCGACGCAGTGGGGCTAAACACCACCACTTCGTTCCTGTCACTGGCTTTTTGGACCGTGGTTATTGGCGGCCTGGGATCTATCTTGGCGGTGCCGCTAACCCTGTTTGCCAAGTGCATCTTGATTGACTCTGACCCGCGTTCACGCTGGCTAAGCGTGTTTTTGACGGCAGGCGATGAGCCCTTTAGCGAGCCCGACCGGGTAGAGCAAGATCTATTGTCGGCCACCAAGTAAAACTCCCGCGCTTTGCCGCGTGCTCGCGCTTGCACGGATGCGGCACATGGCCTCGCCGCCCGGCGCTGTGCGCGGCCCTGGGGCACGCTCCCGTGCTTGCGCGGCCCGCTTGGGCGCCGCGCCTAGAGCGCTACCAGCACCTGCACCATCACGATTTTGACGATAATGGCCAAAGCGAACAAGGTGGCGTAACCAGCTTCGATGCGTTCGTCGTCGGCTTTAGACAGGGCGAAAGCCAAAATAGCCGGCTGCCCCACCAAACCAGCCAAACCGCCAGCGCTGCGCTGGGCGCTATAGCCAAACACTCGCCCACCAGCCAACACCACGCCGCCACTGATAGCCACAATCAGGGCCGCCAGTACCCCCACCTTCACGCCGGTGGCTGAGAAAGCTGCGGCCGCAAAGGCCTGCCCTGAATCCAGCCCAATTGCCGCCAAGAACAGCAGCAAACCCAGCTGGCGAATAGTTGAGTTGGCGGCGTGCGGCAGCCCCCAAATGAAGGGGCCGGTGCGCCCCACCCAGCCCAGCACCATGCCCACCACCAGTGGACCTGCGGCCACACCCAGTTTCAGGGTGATCCCGCCCGGCAGCGGCACCTCGATCAGCCCCACCAGCACGCCTAGGGCCATACCTAACCCCACGGTGAAGGCGTCGATTTGGGCTACGCGCCGCTCAGAGTCACCAAACCAGTTGGCGGCCTCCTCCAGTTTTTCGCTGGGCACCACCGCCAGCACTCGGTCACCTAGTTCCAGTACCATTTCGGGGTTGGCCAGCAGGTCCAGGTCGCCGCGCCGCACCCGGGTGATCACCCCGTTAAAACGCCCAGGAAAGTCCAGCTCTCCAATGGTGCGCCCGGCCACGGCGGTAGAAGACACTGTCAGGCGCCGGTAATCCACGCGGGAACGGTCGTGGGCCAGGCAGTAGTCCAGGCTGCTTCCCAGCATCTCAACTGCGGCGCTTAACGACGACGGCGTACCCACTACCACCACGCGGTCACCGGGCAGCAGTTCTTCAGTGGGGTTAATTACGCGGGTTTGGCCCTCGCGCTCTAAATAGGACAAGCGGAACTGGGCACTTTGAAACTCCGGCAGGGTAGCTAAATCAATGCGCTGTTTAACCTCCACACTGGTGGCCACAATCCCATCCGCGCTGGCTGGGCGGGGGTCTTTGCTGGAGGGCCAGTTACGGCGCACCACCAGGGCCACCATGATGATAGCTACGGCCACACCCACCGGATAGCTCAATGCGTAACCCACCGCCGGGTCTTGGTTTCCTGCCGCCTCAATTGCCGAGTCCAGCACCGGTGAGGTTAATGCACCAGCGAAAGCGCCGGCGTCGTAGGCGCTCGAAACCCCCACCAGATGGCAGTAGCCAGCCCCCGCAACCCCGGCTAAAACCAGGCCCACTACGCACAGCACCATCAGCGGCAGTTGGCGGCGCAGATCCCTGAAAAAGGTGTTACCGGCGGCAATACCAACCGTGTAGCAAAACAGCCCCAAGCCCAGGGCACGCAGCAAGGTCAGGTCATGGCCTAGGCCGGGAAATATTGCTGACAGGGCCAGGCCCGCAAATAGGGCGCCAGCCGCCCCAAAGCGGATGGGCCCGAAAGGAATTTGTCCAACCGCCGTTCCCAAACCGATTACCAGGAACACTGTCAAAATCGGGGCCTGGCTAAGAATCTGCGAGATCGCGTGCATCACCCTTACAGGCTAGCCGACGCCGCCCCTAGTGCTAAGGTGCCGGGCCGGGGCTCTGGTGCCGGGCCGGGGCTCTGGTGCCGGGCCACAGTAGGCTGCGCGGGCGCGGCTACGCGGCAGAGCAGGCCGACCACAGGGCCGCCACCGGCACGCAGACCAAGGCAATGCCAAGCCCGCCAGCCCCACGGGCCGGGGCAGACCGCGCCCGGGCTGGGGAGAATCAGGGGCAGGGACCACCGCCGCGCGGCCCGAAAACGTGAAATTACAAATCACGCGCCCGCTAAGAGTGAGTATCAATACTCAACCTCTAGACTGCCTATATGTCCCAAACTCCCCTTACATCCTCTAAATTTGCCTCCCCGGGCATCCCAGAAGCCTCCCCAGAAACTCCAACCTCATCTGCGAGCGTCTCTAACTCCTCCCCGGGCGCCCCTAACTCCTCCCTGAACGCCCCAGACAACTCCCCGAACCGCTCTATGAGCGTCCAAAACGCCCCTGCGAGCACCCAAAACGCCGCGCAAGCATTGCAAATTGATAACAAAAAATCTACTTCCACTCGGTTAAAAACCACCCTACCCAGCCGCCTGACCTGGGATGACCAGGGTGCCATGTCGCGCCTGGCCCGATTTTTAACCCCACCCATGCTACTGGCGGTGATTGTGGCCGTAACCTGGCCCAGCGGCGCACAAGTGGCTGAACTAAAGGAAAATGTGGGCCCCTGGTTCCTAAACGCGATCGGCAAAGACGTGGTTTTGAACCTGATTATGCTGCTACCCCTGGGCTGCCTGGTGATGGGCGGCTGGCCCAAAGTCAGCCCCTGGAAGTGGTGTTTAGGCGGCTTCACCCTAGGCGCCCTAGCCGAAACCATCCAGTGGCTTTTCCCCGCCCTGCACCGGCGCGCACTGATAGACAATGTCTTTCAAAACGGCATTGGGGCCTGCCTGGGCGTGGGTTTAGCGCTGGTAATTATGTGGGCATTGCAGCGTAAATCCCGCTAATTTCAACGACGACGTCGCCCACCCCTCACGCTTTCACGTTGCGCCCCAACAGGGCCAGGCAGCATCAGCCAAACCCTGGCGGCGGCGTCGTCGAAAACAAAGCAAACACAGGCAAAACCAGCCCAAGCAGCCCGGGCAAGGCAACAAAAACCTTGGCGAGGCAACAAAAGACCGGGCCAGTTTCCTGACCCGGTCTTACCGGTGCGCGAGGGGGGACTCGAACCCCCATGATCGTTAGATCACACGGACCTGAACCGTGCGCGTCTACCAATTCCGCCAC
>ERZ772779.544-NODE-544-length-17296-cov-6.908706_pt1 | contig 17296 bp, 8 predicted proteins | sample MGYA00511360_ERZ772779 | MGnify/ENA primary metagenome ERZ772779 (study PRJEB29015, sample SAMEA2738112) | human oral metagenome | biome: human oral; feature: human-associated habitat; material: saliva | place: China | collected 2231 ...
GGCGGGCATCGCGACGCGCGACACCGAGGAGGTGCGCACGCGTATGCTCGCCGAGCTTGCGGCGATCCTGGATGATCGCGAGCGTTACTTCCGCCAGCGTGGCATCGATTCGATGGATACCTACCGGCGTGGGCGTGCCGCGGGCCGCTACGACGACGGCTACGGCGACGTGTTCCTGGTGATCGACGGCTGGGGCGCGCTGCGCTCCGAGTTCGATAGCCTGGACCGCCATGTGACGACGATGATGAGCCGCGGCCTATCGCTGGGTGTTCACCTCATCATCGCTGCGAACCGATGGATGGATATCCGCGCGGACGCGCAGGATATTTTCGGTTCTCGGTTGGAGCTGCACACGGCGAATCCGAAGGAGTCGATCATCAACCGTCAGGGAGCTGCGCGTATCCCGAAGGGACGCCCCGGTCGTGGTATCGACATGGCGGGACACGAGATGATGATTGGCCTGCCGCGCGCCGATGAGGAGCCGGATCCGACAACCGTGTCGCAGGGCGTGGCCTACACGGTCAACAAGATTCGTGAGCACCTGGTGGCTGGCGAGGGGCCAAAGCTGCGCCTGCTGCCCGAGCAGATTACGCTCGAGGACATCCTGTCTCAGCTGCCTAAGCAGCACATCCTGCCGCGCGGCGGCGGCGACATGATCCTGGGTCTGGAGGAATCACGCCTGGGGCCGCTCCTATTCAACACGCGCACGGACTCGCACCTGTATCTCTTCGGGGATGCGAAGACGGGCAAGACGTCGTTCCTTCGCTCGATCATTTCGGAGATCACGCGCCTGTACACGCCGCGCGAGGCAAAGATCATGGCGATCGACATGCGCCGTTCCCTGCTGGGCGCGGTCCCGGAAGAGTACACGCTGCGCTACGTGACGAATCATCAGGATGCGATGAAGCAGATGCGTGAGGTCACGCAGTTCATGCGCACGCGTCTGCCGGGTTCGGATGTGACGCCGGAGCAGATTCGCAACAGAAACTGGTGGTCGGGTCCCGAGCTGTGGGTCCTGGTGGACGATTATGACCTGGTGGCAACATCGTCGGGTAACCCGCTGATGGATCTGTTGGACCTGCTGCCGCAGGCGGGCGACATCGGCCTGCACGTCATCATCACGCGCCGCATGGGCGGTGCGTCGCGCGCGACCTACGAGAAGGTCTTGCAGATGATGAACGACCTCGCGGTGACGGGCATCCTCTTGTCTGGTAACCCACGCGAGGGCGCGGTCATCAACGGCGTCAAACCGAAGCGATCGATCCCCGGCCGCGCGCAGGTCGTGCACCGCGAGCTGGGAGTTGTGGGCGCGCAGATGACGTGGACGCCTCCACCGTTCTAACAATGCCTTGACATGCCAGGCCGTTCGTTGCCTATGATTGACCAGTCTGAAAGTAGGAGATATTCATGCCCCCTATTGCTTCTCGTCCCGCCCTGGCGGCGGCGTCGCTTCTCGTCATCGCGACAACGCTGACCGCGTGTTCTCCAGTTTTCTCCTGGAAGGGGGATCGCAAGGATGCGTCCGGCTCTAACGCCGATATTTCCTCGATGCAGAACATTCCGGAGGGCATCAAGCAGGACCTCATCAACCAGCAGAACGCCGCCTCCGGCAAGGAGAAGAAAGCGATCGGCGCAAAGGCGGCGGCCCTGAACAACATGGTGGGGACCCAGCTGGTGGGCACCGATCCCTACTCGATTGCGGATCAGCAGTTCACGCTCAATCCCGAGGGAACGATTGGGGTGGACAAGGAACAGAAAATCTACCCCCTCATGTCGGCCACGGACTTTTGGCGCCTGGGCCAGGACACGTACGACCTGTGTGTGGAGCAGGACTGCCAGTACTACTCCTCGTGGACGGTCGACGTGGAGGGCAGCGGCAAGAACGTCACGTACGTGTGGACCATGAAGATCGACGGGCCCGAGCAGCCGCCTCAGCCGCTGGTGCGCCGCTTCAAGGTCGCCAACTGAGCGCCCGGCCAGCGACGACTATTCTGCGAGAATTTCCCGTAAGGAGAACCTGATGGTTGATCAAGCGTATGACGACGCGAAGCAGCAGCAAGCGGACCCGTATATGCAAGAGACCATGGACGCGATGACGACTTCATCGCTGTCCAGCGCCTCGCTCAGTTCCGCTCAGACCGCGGCCGCGTGGGGATTCGAGGAGGGTCCTTCCGCTCTGGGTAGCAGCGCGGGAGCCTTGTTTTCATCGGTGTCGGACCTGCTCGCCAAGGAAAACGACCTGATCTCTGTGTTCGAGACGAACGTGAAGCTGGCGTCGGAGAGCGTCAAGCAGAACGAGTGGGATAACCAGCAGGCTCTGGCACAGGTGACCAGTGCCCTGGACAACGTGGCCAAGTCTCCACAGGCGCAGGCCCTGCTGGATGACCTGGTTCAGAATGGCTACATGAAGCCGCAGGAAGGCGCCTCCGGCGCGGAGACGGGTGGTGGATCACCTTCCGAAACGGAAAACGGTGAGGCGTACAGCGATTCTACGACTTTCTAGCCCGTTCACGAACCTTTTCTGTAAAGGACCATTACGATGATATTCTCACCGAACTACCTGCGTTTGCTCACCTTCATGGCCGCGGCGCGCAACAACCGGGGGCTGGATGCCTGGGAGAAAGACCACCAGACGACGCTCGACGGCTTCGACGACGCTATCGCGCGTTTGACCAGTTTTCGAGATGGTCATGGGTTCACGGGCGAGGCGGCCACCGCGATGAACGCGTGGGTGGATTCCTCAATTAGCCGCATTCAGGCGTATAAGGCCAGCTACGAGAACGGCTACAACGCGTATGACACGGGTCGACAGGTGATGCAGGCGGCGTTGGCGGAGGCCGAGACGCTCTCTCCAAATTTGTTGGATGAGAAGACTGCGGCGATGCGTGACGACTGGTTCGTGGTAATCCCCGAGTCCGAACCAGGCGGCGGCTTTACCGGCCTGGGCCAGCGTTTCACGAGCGGGGAGGCATACGTTGAGGCGGTGGAGGCTCAGGCTAATGCTCAACGTGAGGCTGCTGCCCAGCGCATCTTGGATGAGCTGAACGCCCATACGACTTCTATCAACAAGGACATGAAAGACGAGACCGCGCTGAGCGAAAGAGACCTACAACGTGGCATCCTCAATGAAGGACCTGGATCCAATACCGCAGGCGGTAACGGAGCCGGGTTGCCGTGGAGCCGTTCCGCTGCGGACGGTTATGGTCGCGGGACCGGGCGCGACAGTTCGTCGGGCGAGTATCCGGGTGGTTTTGATCAGCCGTGGTGGAGTGAGGCGGACGCGGCGGCGGCGCACAACCGTATTATTTCTTCGGGGGCTGTGCCCACCCAGGAGCCGGCCTACGGCGAGCCCGGGTCGCGCACGAATCCGATCACGGACCCGCAGGACCTTATGGACACGGACCTGCTGCACACGCGCGTGAACGGCACAACCTACCGCAACGGTATCATCGGCGGTCACACGCCGGCCCCGGCGGCGGATGCGCATCACCCCCTGTGGCGCCTCAACGGCGGACCGGCCTCCGACGCCTCGTCGGCGGGGCGTATGGGGGGCGCGGGCGTGCTGGGCGCGGGGGCGTTGGGTCTGCGCGGCGCGGCCCGCTTGGGTACCCCGGGTGCCGGCGGGGCTGGCGCGGGGGCCTCCGCCTTGAGGACCGGTTCCTATTCTGGTTCGGGTTTTGGCTCCTACACTCCGCCTGCCGCCACGAGCACCGCGGGCGTGACTGGTGCCCCGGGCGCGGTTAGTGCCCCGGGAGCGTCGGGGGCGGGCGCGAACGCGGGTGCCCCGGGTCGTGGCGCTCCTGCGGGAGGCCTCATGGGCGGCGCGGGTGCCGGGGCGGGCGCGACCGGTAAGGGAGACAAGAAGTCCCGCAAGCGCAAATATGTGCCTTTTATCGTCACCGACGACGAGGACAACGCGCGCGCAGGGTACGTCAACCCCTTGTCGCAGACATATGGGTCGGATCAGGACCTGGTTTCGGTTCGGCGTGTTGATGATGGATGGGATGAGCGTCAGTGGTGAGTATGTCGCGTTGTGTTTCCTCCCGCGTGTTGGCGTCTGTTCGTGGGCGTGTGGCGCGTGTGGTGGGTGTTGGTGTGTCGTGTGTTGCCTTGGCTGTGGGGGCTTTGGTAGCGTCCCCGGGGGCGGCGGTAGCGGCTGACCCGATTACGCATCAGGATTATGTCGATTACTATCATTTGGATTCTGCCCGTGCCAAAGGCATCACGGGCAAAGGCGTGATCATCGCACTGATCGACGGGCCGGTCGAACTTAGCGACCCGGAGCTGGCCGGAGCAACCATCGTCGACAAGAGCCGCTGCACGATCGAAGCATCCATGACGGTTCGTTATCACGCCAGTGAGATGGCGGCTCTGCTGGTGTCCCAAAACTACGGGGTTGCACCCGACGCCACCTTGTACACCTACCAGGCATCATCCGATGATGATCCTTCTGCTGGCACCTGCATGCAGGGTAATAAGCGTCTGGACACGTTCGCAAACCTGATCAATCAGGCCATCGATGATGGCGCGCAGATCATCTCCATTTCTCTAAGTTCCGTCGATCACAGTGAGAACCTGAAGTGGGCGATTGCGCGGGCGATGAGCCAGGGCGTCATTATCGTGAGCGCTGTGGGCAACAGCGCCCGCGACGATAACAACAGCCAGATGGGCTGGTGGTCGGGGGTCGTGGGCGTGTCCGCTATCGGCACCGACGGCAAGTTCACCTCCTACTCCTCCTGGGGCAACGGGGTCACCACCACCGCAGTAGGCGGACCCATCAACGTGCGTAAGTTCGACACCGGCAACACCACAACCACAATCGGCACATCCAACTCGGCGGCCCTCGTCTCCGGGTTCTTAGCCCTAGCCCGCGCCAAATGGCCCAACGCCACCCCCAACCAACTCCTCCAACTCCTGGTCAACACCACACAGAATCCAGACGGGAAGTGGGACAAATACACCGGCTACGGGGCGATCGATCCCGGGAAGATGGCCAATACGGATCCGTCCCAGTATCCCGACGAAAACCCCCTAGCCCAAAAGGAAGGAGGATCCTCCCCCACAGTAGAAGAAGTACGCGACTACAGTGACGGCCTCATCTCCCCCTTCACCGCCACGCTCCCCACCTCCTACGTATACCGAGGCCTCGACGAAATCGCCCTCTCCTCCACCCACAACGCACACCTCGGCACCAGCCCCCGCTACCACACCAAATAACCCCATGACACCACACACCACAACCACACCCAACCACCAACCCCACCACAGCCTCGCGCGCACCCACCGCCACGACCTCACACATGCCACGGCCGGCTCACCATGCAGGTGGTAGCCGACCTGTAAACAGGCACCGTGGCACCCCACCAACACCCGACGCAGCAGTACACCCGAGGGCTGGGACACCGGCGTCTAAGGAACCGTCACACACTGCGTCACCGGTGAGGACTCACGTCCGCTCGACTCAACCACGACGCTGACCGCCAGGCAATTCTCTCCGCTCACCGCCGTGGTCGTCAGGCTGTTGCGTCGTATCGTCTCGGCCACCACGTCCTCGCCCGGGCGCGTCAGCACATACTTAAACACCAGCTGATCCGACGAATACTGCGACTGCGACGGAACCTGCCAGCCCCACAGAATCTCCGAACCATTCGGCGTAGCCGTCACCTCCCCAACCGAATCGGGCAGCGCACCACCCGGATCACCCCCAGGGTCACTCCACTGCTCGGTCGTCGCCTCGACCGACGGCCCCTCGCCTGCGCCCAGGCGCACGCTGTGCCCCCCGCCCGTCAACATCGCGACAACCAGGGCCGCCGTGGCCAGCACACCGACGACAACCAGCACGGGAATCACCCACGCGGGACGCTTCGACTCGGAGTCGACCACCCCGCGACGATTCGTCGTCGAGTTACCCGACCAGGCCTCGTTCGACGAGGCCTGCTCCCCCTCCGAGAATCCCCTGCGACGGGTGCGCGTACGCTCCGAATCCAGGAGAGCCGGCGTCGGGATCGACAGCGCCAAGGGAGGCCCACCGGTGGGCGCGACGACACTCAGCTTCATTTCCGTGACCGGGCGATGCATGTCGCGTTCGACGGTCTGCAGCGCATAACCGAGCGCCGCCGCCGACCCGAAACGCTCCTCAGGATCCAGACTCATCGCTCGACGCACGATGGCGGTCACAGCATCGGGCACGCCCGGCCGATCGATGCGCGAGACACGGCCCGACGCTGCCCTCTGCGCGACCGCCCTAGCCGTGTTATCGCCGTCGGGCACCTCGAAGGGCGGGCGCCCCATCAGCAGCGTCCACAGCGTCGCACCCAGCGCCCACACGTCCTGCGTCGGATGGATACGCGCCGTACCCGCGATCTGCTCGGGCGGGGCCCACATGACCGAAAAACCATCGCGGCCACTGCGCGGATCTGTCCCCACATGCTCCGCTACACCGAAATCCGTCAGAACCGGAGAGCCGTAGGCATTCACCATGATGTTGCTGGGCTTGATATCACGGTGCACGAAACCCACACGATGCAGCATCTCCGCACCGCCACACATGCGGATGATCATCGACAGCGCCCGATCCGTCGACATCGGTTTCTGACGCACCTGATCCATGATGTTCGCGACCGGGCAGTACTCCATCACCAGGAAAGAGCGCCCATCTTGCGCGGTGCCCGCGCCGTACAGCTGCACGACAGCCGGATGCCCCGACACGAGCGCCATCACATCAGCCTCGCGGGCGATGTCCCCCTGCGCCTCAGACCCACGATCCAGGCGAGCGATCTTCACCGCGACATCACGACTGGGCATCTCCTGGCGGCACAGGTACACGTCCGCGAACCCACCCGATCCGAGGTATCGAATCCACTGGTAGCCGGGCAGCATCGGGGCAACCCCCACGTGCTCGTCTCTGTCACTCATCGTTTCCTCCTCCAACGGCGCGTGACGCGCGACAACAGGGACCGGCGCTGCCCGCTTGTCGCCAAGCGACGCGCGCGGCGACGCCAGCGCAGCGACTTGACCGACAGCGCGCAGCGCACGCGTGCGAACCACGACACGGACGACGCCCACTCGCTGCGCAGCGCACGCACGTCGCTCCACGCCTCGTCCACGTCCTCCTGGCGGGTGCCTGCGGCTGCAAAGTCCGCGACGTCCGCGCGGCGTGCGAGTGCCACCACACGGGGCACAGTGCCCGAGAACAGGGACCATCCCGGCACGCGGCCGTCCGTGACCATCCGCGCCGAGGCCTCGTTACCGGCGCGATCCACACCATCACCAGGGGTGCCGCGCTCACCAGAGCGGGCACCCGCGTGCGGTGTCGCCCACTGGGTCGACAGAACCCACGCCAACTCCTGGCGTGTCAGGTACGGCTGCACGACCACGCCTGAGTCGATGACGGTGTCGACCAGCTCTTCCCACGAGCCGCGCACCGCCTTCACAGCATCCGAGCGGCGGCGCACCGAGCGGCGGCGAGCCTTAAGCGCAAGAATCATCAAGGCAGGACCCAGTAGGACCAGCAACGAGGCGGACACCGCCCCGATCATCATCCACGGGATGTGCGAGCCACCCGGATCACGCGGATCCGCTGCCTCGTCGCGCGAGGCCGGGGGCAGTTCGACCGGCTGTTCCGGTGGCTCCGGAGGCTGCAGGACCTGCGGCTTGGGCACCGACTTGGGCCGATTCACTTCGGAGGCGGGCTTCTGGTCACGCGGCGGCGTCGGGTCGAAAGTCGCCCAGCCCACGCCGGGGAACTCCACTTCCACCCACGCGTGCATGTCCGCGCCCATGAAGTCGAGGCTGCCGGCCGTCCCCTCACGGTAGGCACCCACGACGACGCGCGCTGCGATGCCCTGCGAGTGCAGCATGAGCGCCATCAGGGTCGCGTACTGCTCGTCGTCGCCCACCATCGCCTCCGCGCTGATCATGCGCTGGATACGGTCCTGGGACGCGCCGGGACGCGAGCTGACGGCATCATCGTTGGAGTAAAACCCCGACGTGTGCAGGTACGTCTCAATCGCTCGCGCCTTATCCAGGTCAGAGTGGGCACCAACCGTGCGCTCGGCGGCCAGAGTATCGACGTCCTTCGGGACATTCGTGTCCCCACCCGCGTAATCGCGCGCGTCCACGCTGGCGAACTCCGAGTCCGTATGCTCCTCCGGCACCGTCGTATTCAGCGCATAGGACATGTCCCCCGCGGGACCCGTCGTCAGTGCGGATTCGGTCCACAGGTTGTAGTTCAGGCCCTTCTGGCGGGCGGCGGCGTTCGGGTCCGAGGCCTCGAAACGCAGGACCGACACCTGGCCGATCGTGGGCACCCACGGCCCGACCAGCTGCGAGGTCGACACCGTCGTCTCGCTCTGGGCCGTCTCGGCGCTGCGTCCCGGGATCGTCGAGCCGACGCGGCGGTAGCCAGCCTGGCCGTCCACGTTCGTCGTTCCCATGACGAAGGTCGTCCCGTCGTAGACCTCCATCGCGCCCAGGCGCACGCGCGCACCCTTGGGCAGGTTGGAGACACGGATCAGGGAGCGCTCCTCCAGGTCCTTGTTGTAGTAGCGGTAGCTCGACAGCGGCGACGGGTATTCGCGCGCGTCCACGGGAGGTTCCACGACGTCGCGCCCGACGATACGGTCCGAGGCCGTGGGTCCCGCGAGGAGACCCGCGGGCAGGGCGACGGCGACCATCGCCGCCACCATGAGCGAGGCCATGCCCACGCGCCACCACACGTGCACGACCTGGCGAGAGGTGGCTCCCATCGTCGTCGCCGAGGAGGCATTCGACCCGCCGATCCCGATCACGATATCGGCACCCGCGCGTGCGCGGACAATCGCTGAAGCCCACGACCACCAGATGATCAACGCCGCCCACCAGGCGACCACCAGCACGGCACTGGGGCCGTGATGGCTGGGCCCCCACACGATGGCAATCACGCCGGAGGCGATCAGCGCACTCGAACCGGCGATGGGACGTCCGAGGCGCACGGTGAACGTGCCAGCCGCGACCGAGCAGATGAGGAGCGTCATCCACGGCACCAGCGCCGGTCCCGAGTACGAGGCCGCGGGCGGCGTCAGCGTCAGCAGGTCCTTCCAGGATTCGACCGCGCCGATGACGAGGGACTGCAGCGTGCGCGACGTCGGCACCACGCCCCAGAGAGTCGTCTCGCGCAGGGCCGCAGCCCCACCGAACAGGAAATGCGAGGCCACGACCGCGGCCGTGATCGACAGCAGGTCCCATCGCCACTTGGCCGACGCCCACGCCACCATCAGGCCAACGACAACGCCCGAAGCCGCGGCGATAGCGCCCTGGTAGCCGCCGAACACCGTCTCGAACATGAGAACCGGGCCAACGAAGAGGAAGGCTAACACCATCAGCGACCACGCGGGCATCGTGGCGCGTGAACGCGAGGTTCCCGCTACCGTCTCCGCCCTCATGGAGGGGCGCGGGCGACGCGAAGAAGCCGAACGAACAGACGCGTTCACAACGACACCCCCCTGGAAATCAGCACCGGCAAATCCTCCAGCGACGGGCAGTCAATGATGACGCCCCGACTCATCCTGCGACGACGACGAGCGCTCCCCGGAACCACTCGAATGACAGACACCGCCACGTCAATGGGCGCGATATTGGCCAGACGCGACGCCTCATCGTCACTGGTCCCCTCGCCCACGACAATGGACAGAGCGGAAATAGCGCCGCGTTCCATGACACAGCGACGCACCACGGCCTCAAAATCACGCCGAACCGACACTTCCATCTCAGACAGGGCATCCAGCATCGCAACGGGCGAAGCGGTCGGAATCCACTCGTCCGACGTGTGCATCGACACCGTGCGCGCCTCCCCCGAGCCGGCAATCGCCAGCGACGCGGCGACCGACACCCCCATCTCAAAAGCGCGCCGGTCCCAGGCGTCACGCCGGGTATCCAGCAGCACCATGTGGTGCGATCGGTGCGTCTCCTCAAACTGGCGGACGATCAGGCGACCGTAGCGCGCCGTCGACGGCCAGTGAACCGCGCGCCGGTCATCCCCCGGCTCATAGTCGCGCAGCGCATGAAAAGACACGTCCGAGCTGGTCAGCTTCGCGCTCGCGACACCCTCGACGTCCATCTGCATGCCCGTCGCGTCAAAAGAAAAACGAATCGTCTGCGGATGCACATGCACGAGGATCGGGTCATCCCACTCACGCACGCGACGCAGCAGGCCCAGGCCATCCATACGCACAGTGCGCGCAGGCCCCACCGTGATGACGCCACGACGCTTCGTCATGACGGAAAACGACTCATTCCACACCCCATTGCCGGAAATGGAGGGAACCAGGAACTCGCCACTGCCTCGTCCAATCGAGACCTCCACGAGCGTCGAACCCGCCCGACGCCCCGACCTGTTCGCCACGCGGATGCGACCAACCGCAACCTGACCAGCAACGATGCGGTCGCTTTCCATCCGCAGCGACACGGACAACGGCGACGGTGAAGCAACCGACGCCACGGCGACCGCGAGCGCGACGCCGCCCATGACGGCTACGACGAAGCCCTCGATCCAGCCGACGGCGACTGCGGCTACAATGCCCGAGACGCTCGCCACGGACACGGCCCAGCCGGTGGTCGTCAGAGCGCACAGGCAGCGTGCGAACGCGGCGTACCCGGGGACCGAGCGCAGCCGGTCGAACACTTCACGCGACGCGCCTCGGATCTTTCGACGCAGTGTCATCGCGGCCTACCTCTCCGGCTCGCATACGCCGACGATACGAACATCCTTCTTGAATGCGTCCTCGGAGTCCGCCTGTGTCGCGATCTTCGTGCGCGTCGGTTCCGCTCCCGTCACGCGTACCTTCTCCGTCCAGTTATCGACGTCGGAGCGGATCACACACACGTGGGGTTCCGACGAGGAGGCCCAGCTCGGGGCGCTGATCGTGAAGGTGTGGCAGGTGCCCGCGAAGCCGTGCTTCTCGCCGCCCTGGCAGGTTTCCTCCCAGGTTAGCTCCACGTCTAGCTTCGTCGTGAAGGTCGGCTCGTCGGTCATGATCGTCGAACCCAGGGCGTTGACGGCCTCGACCTGTGCGGTGTAGCGCGTGCCCTGGGAGAGGTTCCAGAACGTCTCCTCGGTCGCGTTGGTCGCCGGGTCGTGTGTCTCCGACCCGATGGTCACGTGGATCGCGCTCAGGCCCGGGTTTGCACCGATGGGATCCCAGCGAACGGTGGCGTTGGTCGAGCCAACGTTCGTCACCGACACGCCGACCTTGGAGGGCACGCCCGTCGGGGTTCCGCTCGCCGACACGGGATCCGATGCAGCCGTCTGGTTACGCATGCCCACACCCGTCTGGCAGAAGTAGAGCGTGCGCGTGTCCCATCCGTCAACGTGGAGGATCGTGCCGTTCGAGATGGTCTGGCCGGTCACGCATGCGTTCTTCGTCCAGGCGTAGCGCAGTGTCAGGTCGGAGGTGCTAAAGCCTCGGCCGGGGACAACCGCCAGGCCATCGACCTGCAGCTCCCCGGCGGTGCCTGTGCCCGACACGGTCGGCGCGTCGAGCGCGAGCGGGACCGTGGCGATTCCCATCGTGGTGGTCGCGGGGGCTGACACGTCGCCGTCCGAATTCTTCAGGGTCACCGACACGGGTACGGCGGTACCCGCCTCGACGCCGGGGACGTCGACACCGGTGGAGCCGGGATCGGCGTCCACGGTCACAGAACCGACGGTCACGGAGGTCTTGCCCCAGCCTTGGCCGCCAGAGTTGCCGAGCTTCCAGGACACGTTGACCGTCGCGTGCGAGGGATCCGTGCCCTCTCTGACCGGGTAGGCAGCGAGCTGGCTCGCCGGATCCGGCGGGCCATGCGGGCTGCCCGGGGTGGGTTCGGACAGCGGCGAGGGCGACTCCGCGCCGTTGTGCGCCTGGATCGTCACCGAGTAGGTGGCACCGTTCGTCAGGCCCCCGACTGTCACGGAGGTCTCGGTTCCAGCGACCGTGTGCGTGACGGGCTGGCTGCCCGAGGCCGAGGCGACGAACACCGAGTACGTCTGGATCGCGGACCCCTTGTTGGTGGGGGGAACCCACGACACCAGCAGCGCTCCGTCTGCACCTTCAACCGTGGGGGCCGCCATCTTCTCGGGCACCGCGTCGATATGGACCTCCGGCGAGGCCATGGACGGGTCAGAGTCGCCGGCTTCGTTGTGTGCCACGACCGTGAAGGAGTGCTTGACGCCGTTCGTCAGGCCCGTGACTTCGACGCCCGGGTCGGTCGTCGGGAAGGTCCGGCCGCTGTTCACGTCCATCACCGTGTAGCCCGAGATCGTGCCACCGTTCGCGGCACCCGCCTGGAAGGACACGAACGCGCTGCCCGGCCCGGTCGCCGTCGCGTTCACGTTGACGGGAGGATCCGGGCGGTCGAGCACCTTGACGACGACGCGGCCCTGCACGACGCGGTCCTGGTCGTTCGTCGCATCCATGACACGGTAGACGACGATCATATCGCCGTGGAATCCGGCCTTGGGAGAGACCGTCAGGGCGCTTCCCTCGCCCGAGGCCGTGCCCTGGCCAATCTGCACCGAGGTGTCCAGGATGACGAGGGGGTCCGAGAAAGGATTCGTCGTGTAATCCGCCACGTTCACGGTCGCACTCTGACCCGCATTAACCTTGATGCGGGCGTCCGTCGTCGTCACCAGGGGCTTCGACGACTTCACGATCGTCACCGGAATATCCGCGTTCACGGCACCCGACCCGTCGTCGACGCTCACGGTGAGCGCGCCGGCCGACCCCTTGGGTTGGTCCTTCTTCCCCGATACTGTCAGCGTGTAGCCTTCCAGCGTGGCGTCCACCCCGCCGGGCACCTTCGTCAGGCGATACTCGAACGAGGTCTTGGCTTGGTCATCGGGATCATCAACCATCTGCGTCAGGTCGACCGTCACGGACTCCCCCTGGCCCACGAGGATCGGAGTCGGGGTCAGGCGCGGCGGCAGGTTCTTCGCCGACTGAATCGTGATCGGGATTGTCAGTGTCGAGGACAGGGCGGAAGCATCGTCCGGCGCGCCGTCACGCACCGTGAAAGACACCGACGCCCGACCCGACGCGTCCTCGGGAGCAGCGAGCGCCAGGTGCGTCGAATCCTGCAGCGTCGCCGACTCCAGAGCACCGCTCTTCGCCACCGAGGCCTCGTCCGTGATCATCGGCGAGCGCGACCGATCACGCACAAGCACGTAGTCGTTCACATCGAGTGTCAACGTCGCACCGGCGCGCATTGCCACCGGGATCCGCGTCGTGTCCAGTCGAGGAGCCAGCAGGTCGGTGCCCGGCACCGTCACGACGGCGCTCGCGCTCAGGCCATCCTGATCCGTCACGGTATACACCACGAGGCGACGCTTGGCCTGCGGGGTAATCGACACCTTCTGCCCCACAACACTCACGCCCGCCCCATCGGCAGACACCGACAGGGCATCCGTCGTACCATCCGGGTCCTCGTCATTAGCCAGCACCTGGACGTTCACCGGCTTCGAATCCGCGGGCAGCTCCGACACTGACACCACATCGTCGCGCGCCACCGGTGTGCGCAGCGGCGCGTCCTCATCAACCGTCACCGTCAGCTGCCCCTGCGCGCGACCGCCGCGCCCATCGAGGACCTGATAGGCGACAACAAACACGCCACTCGTCTCAGGGGCCTGGACCGTCACCGCGTCCTCCAGCACCGACACCGGCACCGACGGATCCGACACCGATATGCTCTCCGAATCCGTGTTGACCGACAGAGCGTCGCCGTCCGCATCCACGTCGTTACTCAGCACGTTCACGCTCACCGCGCGCCCCGGACGAACCGTCACCGAATCCGGCACAGCCGTCGGATTATGGTTCTGCGTGCCCGGAGGCGCAATACCGACACGCACGCGAGCACGTCCCTGGAGGCCCAGGCGGTCCTCCACGATATAAGAGAACGTATCCGTGCCCACCGCATCATCGGAGGGCGTGTACTCCAGCCACTCGGTGCCCAGCACCACGCTGCCCTTGGACGGCGGCTGATCAATACCCACCAGCGCCACCGAATCACCGTCGGGATCAATACCCGTCAGCGGCACGGGGATACGCGTCATCTGGCCAGACACAGCCCACGCACTCAGAGCCTTCGGCGTCGGCGCACTGTTGGCCGACGACGCGGCAACAATCTCGAAGGTCACCGTCGTTGTCGCCTTATTCCCCACCGAATCGACGACCGTGTACGACGCGCGCAGCACCCCGGCCTCGTCCCCGGCTTCGACGCGCACCTGGTTACCGGTCACGAACACCGTGCCCAGATCGCCGCCCGACAAAACCGTCACCGTCGGATCCACACTCAGCGACAGACCAATCGGCGAGCGGTCGTTGGCCAGCACACTCACCGAGCCGACATCCCCGGCACGTACCTTCGCACTGTCCGGCGCGGCCTGAGGCGGCACATCCTCACTCTGCGCGTCCGTCGGAATAACGCTCACCTGCGCCGTCGCCGACCCCGCGCCATTGGACACCGTATACGTAAACGACGTCACGTCGGACAGGCCGCCCGGTGCCGTAATGCGCAGCAAGTGACGCTCAATCAGCGTCACCTCCAGACCCGACTGTTCGGGCACATCAATCGACTGCACGACCAGCACACCACCCGACGGATCCGTGTCATTCGCCAGCGGCGCGATCAGCGACGCGCCGCCGCTGGGCAACACCGCCAAATCATCTTCCGCGACCGGCACCGCCGTCGAATCATCCGGCACCACATCCACGCGGATCACACCCATCGTCGTCGACGGACCATCCGACACCGTGTACGTGAACTGGAACGAACCCGACACCGATCCCGTAAACATCAGGGTGCCTCGTGACAGATCAGCCGTCACCGACGTACCCGCAGGTGCCGCACCCGCCGCCACAAGCGACAAGGAATCCCCATTCGGGTCCGTGTCGTTCGCCACCGGGTCAATCGTCATAGGCTCACCCACGCGCGCCACATAGAAATCCGCGCGCGCAATCGGAGGCACATTGCCCGACTCCTGCACGCTCACCTGCAGCTCGCCCACGCTCTCCGCGTGGCCATCCGACAGCGTCACGCTCAGCGACTTCAAGCCGGCACCCGAACCCAGGTCGCGCACCTGCACGGTTCCGTCCTCGGAAAACTGCGCCGCCATACCATCGGGAGCCGTCACCGACTTCAAAAAGAACTGGTCGCCGTCCGGGTCCACCCAATCCGACAGCAGGTTGTACTCCACCTGCGCGTTCGCCCCCAGCTTCACCACCGGATGCTTGACCTGACGCGGCCCCTCATTGACCATCCACGGGCGGATCGTCACCGTCACCGTCGCGGTCGCCACCGCCAAACCGTCCGAGGCCTCGTAGGAGAAGGACGTCGATCCCTCCGTCTTCTCCTCCGGCACGTCCGCAATCTGCAAAGCGCGCCCCCCACGGGTACGCGCCACGGAACCAAACTCGGGCTCCGCGAGCGGGCGCGCCGTCAGCACGTCACCGTCGTCGTCCGAGTCGTTATCCAACACCGGCAGCAGCGTCGAACGACCCGGTCGGATACCGATTTCGTCGTCGACGGCAATCGGCGGCGTGTTCTTCTCGTTGCGCTCGGGTTCCGAGACCTGTTGGCGCTGGTCAGGTGTCGGAGTGTCCTCTTCCTTCTCCTCGGTCGGGTCCTCCTGGTCCCAGTTGTTGACCATGACCATGTTCTTATCGGGAAGCCACAGCGTGCCAGTTGTCACATCATTGAGAACGATACGCGTCCGATTCGTCCGGAACACCACTGACGACACCTTCGCCAGCTCGTCCACCGTCTGCTTCTGATTACGCGTCTTATCCTCGCACAGGCGCACATACGCGCCCGAACCCGCCCACGCCGCATACGAGCAGCCGCGATGGAACACCGGAGGAGCCGGCGTACCCTCCGCCTTCGATTCCGACGCGTCCTGACGCTCCACTCCCCTGCCGCTGAGCGGGACCGACACGAGTTCACTATCCGTCGCCAGCAGCACAGACGAGGCATCGTCGCCCGGATCCTGCAACACCGCGCCGCTCACATGATCCTCAGCGAGGTCACGCACCGACCCGTCGGGCATCACGAGCTTGTTACCACCCTGATCGTAGATGACAGGCTTATCACCCACAGCCGTGATCGACAAGGTGCCGACCGGCTGGAAACCCTTCACCATCTTCGTCTTCGTGCGCCACGCCTGTCCCTCGCGCTCCGCCGTCACCAGCGTCGAGGTCCCCGGCGCGTACGCGAACACCCTGCCCGAGCGCGACACCGTCACAACACCGTCGCCCACGTCGTTGGCAACCGCGCTCTCGCGCGTGAACGACATCGTCGCGGGTTCACCGGCGTCACCCACCCACAGGAGACCCTCATTCGGATCCAGAACCGCCAGCACCGAACCGCCCTGCACCTGCACGGCACCTTCCGGCAGGGTCACCGCCTGACCAATCGAAAAGGACGTCGGACGTACAGGCGATACCGTGCGCGTGCCCGCCTCCCCGAGCGTCACGTCACCGCCAGCCTGCCCAATATCGAAGGATGCCGACTTAACGGACACCGTGCCATCGAGCATCCGGGCGTCGTAATTCAGATGGCCCACGAGCTTGCGATCCTGATTGGTCACCCAGATACCGCCATCATCGACGCTGACCTGCGTGACCTCCACACCTCGGGACATGAACGCAATCGTGCACAGGATCGCAGACACGAGCAGGACGGAAATGGCAGGCAGTCGCTTGGACCAGATCCTTCGCGTCTTGTGCCCCTTCTTCATGTCACTTCCTCAGTGTCGATGGCATGTAGCATCCGATGCCGCGGCAGCATCCGCAGACTTCGGAGTGAGTTCCCGAGGATACACACCGGCTAACCATATGGATAATAGCACCGCACATTCTACGGATACTTGGGAATTATCATCGCGCGTCAACGTTCTTTACGGCACGATCCCGCCACTCTGCCACATCTGGAGAACCTGACCACATCGTCTCATACCCGAACATCACCTGCGCAACCCATCCACGACCTCGCCCCGGCCTCGTCACTCTCCCACGAGCGAACCGCAGATGGAGGCGGTGCGCGTTACGGTGGGCCCATGGCGAAAGAGAAGATCACCTACCGTTGCTCCGACTGCGGCTGGACCTCCCCCAAGTGGGTGGGCCAGTGCCGCGAATGCGGGGCATGGGGCACCGTCGACCAGGCGGGCGAGGTCACGGGCGGGCAGCGAGCCGCCGCGACTCCCCCACGACGCCCCGCGCTGCCCATTGGCGACGTGGACGGGGAGCGCGCCACGTCACGTTCCACGGGCGTGGGCGAACTGGACCGG
>ERZ772779.546-NODE-546-length-17247-cov-19.602664_pt1 | contig 17247 bp, 30 predicted proteins | sample MGYA00511360_ERZ772779 | MGnify/ENA primary metagenome ERZ772779 (study PRJEB29015, sample SAMEA2738112) | human oral metagenome | biome: human oral; feature: human-associated habitat; material: saliva | place: China | collected 2231 ...
TTTTCGCCCACAAAAAAGGTGGAGGTTCTACATCAAACGGACGTGATTCACAAGCAAAACGTCTTGGAGCTAAAGCAGCTGATGGACAAACTGTAACAGGTGGATCTATCCTTTACCGTCAACGCGGTACTCACATCTACCCAGGTGTGAACGTTGGACGTGGTGGAGACGATACTTTGTTCGCAAAAGTTGAAGGCGTAGTACGCTTCGAACGTAAAGGTCGCGATAAAAAACAAGTTTCTGTTTACCCAATCGCAAAATAATTGCTTTAAATAGCATAAAATAAGGCTTTCCGATATATTCGGAGAGCCTGTTTTTTTGTTTTGATACCCACAGTGATACCCATATTCTAAAAACCAATGTAGGAAGCAAATTTGTCAGCAACTTCATTTTTTGCTTTTTGGGTGACGTGAGCATATATGTCCATCGTTGTTTGTATATTTTCATGTCCTAGTCGTTCCTGGACCTCTTTGATAGTTGCTCCAGCCTCAAACAGTAGGGAGCAATGTGTATGTCTGAATCCGTGAGGAGTGATACGCTTGAAATCAGGATACCTTCTCCAAACTCGATTCAGCAAGTTATTGACATGCACAATACTTTTAGGGCTGCCTGATTCATTTTTAAATAATAAGCCTTTTGTACTGTATTTGTGCCAATCTTTCAAAATATCAATAGTCTTTGGATCCAGCGATATTGTTCGCTGGCTTTTTTTCGTTTTCGGTGTTTGAAATATGATTTTATTGTTTTCTCCCTTTGCTAGTGTTTGATTAACTTTTAGTTGTCCACTCTCTAAGTCAATATCAGCCCATCTTAATGCGCCTACTTCGTTCTTCCTCATTCCTGTGAAAGCCAATAAACGGAAGAAAGTGAGCATTTCTATATCATCAAGTTCCTGGACCATTTCGAAAAAAGATTTTAGTTCTTCTTTATTATAGAATTGTTCAAGCTCTTCCTTATCTTTCTTTTTTCTTTTTGGTTTTAGAGTTTTTCTCATTGGATTGCTATCAATTAATTCCATAGATATTGCATAATCAAATATCTGATTAGCAATGCTGATGATCCCAAAAAACCTCTTATACTCCTCAGCCCATTTATTGACCTGAGCTTGGCACATAGATAGAGTAATTTTATTTATGGGCTTATCTCCAAAATGAGGGATAATAAGTCTGTCAGCTTTGTCAATTTGGCTAACATAGGTAGATTCTTTAACTGTATTTCTATAATGCTCTTTCCAAGTTTCATATACCTGTTTGAAAGTAGTAGTTGTATTTCTGCTTCTAAAGGTTTTCTTCTCATAATCAGCCAAACACTTAGCTTCAGCAAGTCTAGCTTCACGTTCGGTTTTAAAACCACGCCTAAGAGTTATAATCTTCTTGCCAGTCAAAGGATCAATTCCATGATAGGCTTTAAAATAGTAGGCGAAACCATCGCCTTTTTTATATTTTTTGATCATTGATTTTTACCTCATTTCTTGTTAAAATGGGTATAGTAAAGAGGGCTTTTTAATGCCATTCTTTCTATACTGCACATCCTCACATTTTAGCTTGCAGGCGGTGTGGGGATTTTTAATTTGTATTAACTCAAAATCTTTTGTTTTTGAAGTTGAAATTCTTCTTCTGTTAAAATACCAGCATCTAATAATTCTTTTAGTTTAATCAATTCATCAGCAACAGAAATTTCTTTAACAGGTTGTTCTAATTGCTGAGTGACTAGCGGTTGCGATAATTTCGCAATATTTTCAGACAAAATACTACGAAGCTTCACTTCAAGATCTGCATTGTATGGAAAATTTAAAACGGTTTTAAATGGGTCGTTTCTAGTTAAAACAATTGTTTTAGTGACTTGCTGATTTGTAACAGATTCACTTTCACCTGTAGAGTGTTTCTTAGCTGTCAACGCACCAGCGAGAGTCCCAACTCCTGGCATCAAAACTGTCCCAACAACAGCCCTGGTCATAACCCCTTTTCTTTTTTCTTTTCCTTTTGTTTTTGTTGAGGTGACTTCTTTAACATCAACGATGACATCAACTCCAGTAATGGAATCATATTTAATCAAAGTTGAAGATCCCATAGATCCTATAGAAATAACTCTTAAGTTATCATCCCATTTAGCACACATGAATATCTTACCAGTTGGTTTCATGTTATCAGAAAGTTGTCTCATTTCCTCCTTATAGAGACGCTTAGCCTCTTTTAGTTCGGCATTATCAAATAATCCCATAATAATTCCCCTTTTAATTAATTAAAGATTTATATTCATCTATTACCATCGTTTCGTTAGCGATGGTTTTTAAATTATACCGTTCCATAAAATGGATGTAATTAAATTCTGATACATCATCCAGAGTTTTTAACTCTTCCTCCAAAAGATGATGGATCATGCTACGATCAGCTTGAAGTTCACACAACTCCCTATTAATCTCATACTGGACTGGAGTATGTTCTTTATGGCCCAATTCATGCAGGGCAACTTGCTTTTGATCTTGCTCCGATAGATTGATATCAATTGCAAGAACCTTCAATGCGGGATTAAAGAAGCCTGGGCTATGCCATTCGCTTCCATCAAAGTAGCATAAGCTTACACCCTCAAGGGCACAAAGCTCTTTTACAGTCATATAAATGCACCTCTATTTATTTTTTAAGTGTGCCTCCAAGACTGCTGTAATGAAATCAATATCTTCTTCAGTAAGTGGTTTACCATCGAACAACATAGATTGCGCAGCAATGTCTCGAAGGTCAAGCGGTGCAGAAGCATCACCGTCTGTTGCAATTTTTGGATTATCAGTGCGCCCTAATAAGTAGTCGATAGACACATTAAAATAATCAGCAATTTTTTGGAGATTATCAGCTTTCGGATTTCCCTTTTTCATACTATAAAGATAATTTGTACTAAAATTTAGTTTATCTTCTAATTGATTAAGAGAAATTCCTTGCTTTTGGCAAAGTTCTTTAATTTTATCGAACGTCGAAAACATTGATATATCAACCTTTCTAAGATACGACAAAAAATATTTAAAATTAATTCTAAAAACTGTTGACAAAAATTAGAATTAGTTTTAAAATAGTTTTTGTAAAGTAAAAGAGTTAGTAAAACAACATATAAAAACTTTTTCAAAAAATGACAGCTTTGGCGAGCGAGATTCATTGTAGATAAAGGTTTTAAGATGTCTTTTAACTATGCCTTAATTTTAGAATTAATTTTAAAAAATGTCAAGGAATTTTATAAAGTTTTTGACTAACTCTTTTACTGTTTTACAAAAAAAGCAGAAAGGGGCCGATATGATGAGCCAACAACATAAACGATGGAATTCATTAGTAGAGGAAGCTCTCGAAAAAAGAGGGTGGTCACGATCAGACTTAGCGACTGTCGTCGGTGTAAGTCCAGCTACAATAACTCAACTTTTCAAAGAAGGAAAAGGTAGCGATGATCTGAAACTACGAATTAATAAAAAGTTACGGATTAACGAATCATGGGAAAAATTCGAGGATTAAGAAATATAAAAAAAGGCACCTAACGAGGTTAGGCGCTCTAGAAAAGAAACTACTAATAGTATAACACAAATTGGAGATAACAATGAATATTCTAAGCGAAGAATTTGAAAACGGAATAAGATCAGTGGTTCGAGTTCAATTTAAAGAATCCTTCACTGAATTCTTAGACCAGGAGATATCAGAGAAACGTTGGTTGTCACTAGAAAGTGCAGCGCACTATGCGGATTGTAGTTCAAATACCATCAGAAAATGGATCAAGATGGGATTGAATCTTTACAAAATAGATGGAACAAAGCGTATTGATAAGAATGAATTAGATAAATTCATCCAAGAAAATATTGTTATATAAGAGAGGAGAAAAAATGGCAGTTTCTAGGGAAATGACAGCATTAGAAACACAAGTGCTAAACACAATCCTACAAAGCGCATCATTTGAAATGCCAATTCAAGCAAAAGAGCTACAAAGGAGATTTAATTTAGATAAACGAAAATTAGAAATCATTATTGAGAGCCTTAAAGTAAATTTTGGACATCCTGTTGTTGCAAAAAAAGAAAAACCAAATGGGTATTTCTTGCCAAAAACAAAGGAAGAACGAGATGCAGGTTTGGCACCCTACAAAAGGCAAATACTAACTGAACAAAAGAATTTAGCAGCAGTATTGGCAATTGATTTAGATGAATATAACAAGAAATGGAGATCAGAAAATGTTAAATGAAATTATTATTGGTGTATTAGTAATCGTGGTGTTATTTGAGGCGATCATGGTAAGTGCAATTAGCCAACGATGCAAAGAGTCAAAAAGGGAATTAAAAAAGTTGCTCAAGGAAAAACAACAAATTGAAGAAGCCCGGCAAGCTATTCGTTTTGGATATCGTAGATAAGGAGAGGATTGTATGGGGAACGACACATTAGTATTCATCTCTTTCGGTTTCATTATTTCCTTTACCCTTTTTAATATTTTTAAACTTCTTTGTAACCTTGAAAATACCTTGGAAGGTATTAGGGATCAAATAGAGAAAAGGGAAACTGATAAAAATAGCGATCAGGTTGAACTCTTTCTCAGACAAGCTCTTAACAAGGTAACAACCGAAAAGAAGGATAAAAGAAATCATTGCGATCGATGTTGAAAGTTGAATATCATTTTTTTCAACTAGATCATAAAACAAAAGGAAATTGTATACAGTAACTAACACTGAATATGAAATAATAAAAGCTAAAATTAAAAACGTAAATAAAGTCTCAAAATGTATTCCTTTCAAAACTTCAAGAGTTGACTCCATGCTAGTAGGTAAATATTTCAAATACAAATATGACATTAGTATTGTGATAAGCAAAGGAAAAATTAATGAATATTTATTTCTCATAGATAGACCCCTATTGTTTTTAATTTAATTATATCAATATTAAGGAAAAATAAAAATGGCAGAAAAAACAAATATCCTGCCTCACGACTTACTAGCTGAACAGGCGGTACTTGGATCAATTTTCGTTGATCCGGAAAAAATCTTTATCGCATCAGAACTTCTAACACAAGAAAGTTTTTATAAATTATCTCACGGTATTATCTTCAACATTATGGAAGAATTGGCAGACAAGGGAGAACCAATTGACCCTGTATCTGTAAAATCAGCACTTGACTCAATTGGAGAGTTTGAGCGTATTGGTGGAATGGCTTTTCTTGCTAGTTTGATCAATTCAGTTCCTACAAGTGCTCACATTGAACATTATGCAAAGATTGTTGCCGAAAAAGCTAAAGTAAGAGAGGTCATCAATGATTTAGGTAAAGCACTTGAAACAGTATATGAAGATCACCAAGATTTAGATGATGTCATAGTAAGACTTGAAAATACACTAACATCGGTAAGTGCCAATCAATACTCAGGTTTTAGAAATATCATGGATGTATTGGATTCAACTAATATCAGAATTGATGAACGATCTAAGCACGTTGGAGATGTTACTGGCCTTGCTACAGGTTTTACTGATTTTGACAAAATAACAACAGGACTACACGAAGACAACTTAATTATTTTGGCAGCTAGACCTGCTATGGGTAAAACAGCATTTGCGCTAAATATTGCCCAGAATGTAGCAATACGAGCAGGTAAACCAGTAGCGATTTTCTCACTTGAAATGGGAGCAGAGAGCCTGGTAGAACGCATGTTATCCGCTGAAGGAGTGATTCCATCCTATCACATCAGGACAGGAAAGTTATCTGACAGTGAGTGGAGACGGATGCTCTTAGCACAGGAACAGTTATCAAAGGCTCAACTCTATATTGATGATACCGCTGGCATCAGAATTTCTGACATCCGAGCACGATCAAAGAAATTAGCTCAAACAACAGGAGAGTTAGGTTTGATTGTTATCGATTATTTACAGTTGATTACTGGCAGAGGAAAAGAAAATAGACAGCAAGAAGTATCTGAGATCTCTAGACAATTAAAGATTTTAGCCAAGGAATTAAAAGTGCCAGTAATTGCACTTAGTCAACTTTCTCGTGGAGTAGAACAACGTAATGACAAACGGCCAGTTCTGTCAGATCTTCGTGAATCAGGCTCTATTGAACAAGATGCTGACATTGTAGCCTTTCTTTACCGTGATGCTTACTACCGTCGTGAGGGGCAAGAGGAAGATGACAATGTCACAGAAGTGATCTTTGAAAAAAATAGGCATGGTGGACTAGGCACAGTCAAGTTATTCTTCCACAAAGAATTTACAAAATTTACAAATTTGGAGGTACAGTAAATGATTAGAAAATCAGAAGTAGCAGGCTTTCTAGCTTTCTTTAAATTTCCTAAACCATTTATTTATGATGAAAAATATAAAAGACTTAGTAACAATGCAAAATTAATGTATATGTTACTGTTCGGTAGGCTTGAGCTATCTGTAAAAAATGGCTGGCATGACCGAAAGGGAAATGTTTTTCAATATTATACAAATGAGCAATTAATGATTGATTTGAATAGCAGTGAAAAAACAATCATTAAAGTGAAGAAAGAATTAAGAGAGGTGGGCTTACTGGAAGAGATTCGACAAGGAAATAATCTACCAAATAGAATTTATATCAGTCAAGTTGATGGAGCTGTAGAAAATACAGTTCTTGAACTGGAAAAAGTACAGCATGGAGCTGTAGAAAATACAGTTCTTGAACTGGAAAAAGTACAGACAAACAAGATAGATATTAACGATACTGATAATAACAATATTAAGTCTATTTGTCAGGAAGTTATTACTTATCTCAATCAGGTTACAAATAAGAACTTCAACAAAAATACAGCTAGCCATCATAAATACATTAAGGCACGCTTGAAGGAAGGTTATGAACTAAAAGACTTTAAACATGTGGTTAATGTTATGGCAGCTACATGGATGGGAACAGATTATGAACGATATCTACAGCCTCAAACGCTTTTTGGGAATAAGTTTGATAGTTATCTTAATCGTAGTATGCCGAACAATGTCCGATCATTTGCTTCAGCAGTTGATGAAAGGCTGGGATTCTAATGGAAGCTCTAAAAGATATTGAAAGAAAAAAGCTACTAGATAAAATCTGTGAAGTGCACTCTTGCCAGTTATGGGAGAGTCCAGTAGTTATTGCTGGAAAATTGAAATATTTGCAGGTTTGCCCAGAGTGTGAGAAGGAAGAAATTAAACGAATAGAGAAAAAGTTAAATAATGAGTCAGCAATAAATTCAAAATTAGCCCAAACATTTGAAGTATTTAGTCGCTTTAGTTTATATCCATCTGAATTAATTGGCAAAAATCTTGACAACTTTATTTCTGACAACCAAATTGCTGAACAAGGTTTAAATTTTTCAAAAAGGATCTTGAGAGATTATTTAAAAGGGGAAACAGGCAATGTAATTATAACTGGACCACCTGGAGTTGGTAAGAGTCATCTATCAATTGCTTTAGCCTCTTCTCTGAACAATAAATTCAAGGACATAGGTACTCCTAAAAGTATTATTTTCGTATCGGTAACTAGACTATTTACTGAGATAGAAAATAGCTTTGGTGGGAAAGGCGACTTTACAGAAAGTCATGCTGTAGAAATGCTTAGCAATGTAGACTATCTATTTCTTGATGATCTAGGAAAAGAGAGCAGCATGAGTGACACCCTTAAACAAGCAAACGAATGGAGACAAAGGGTTCTATTCAAGATCTTAGACAATCGACAGACAACTTTTATAAATACTAACTTATCTAGTAGCGATATCAAAAAAATCTATAATCCAGCACTTGCAGATAGAATTTTCAAGGGTGCAAGTAAACATATTTTTAAATTCCCTGATGGGATGGAAAGCAGAAGGTATTAATGGAAAACAAAAAATTGATTGAGTTAATTAAGAAAACTCAAAAATGGTTTTATGATCGTAATTTACAGACTCAGAATCCTGATAAACAATTCTTAAAATTGTTTGAGGAAATTGGGGAATTAGCTAGTGGTCTAGCAAAAAAACAAGATGACGTTGTAAAAGATAGCATCGGAGACATTGGTGTAGTGTTAATTGGCCTTACTCTACAATTAGGGATTGATACGAAAGAAGTATTTCCACATACTGAATCAGTTCCTTCTACGAATTCTAACAAGGAAGAAGATCATTTTATTTTACTGCTAGATCAATCAGTTGCTGCTTACTTTAGTCGCCAAAATTATCAATTAAAAAATGTAGCATTTGAATTGATTCGAGTATCTAAGTTTTTGAATATCGATTTTACAGAGTGTTTAGGCTTGGCATACGAAGAGATCAAAGATCGAACAGGGCGATTAGTTGACGGTGTTTGGGTGAAAGAGGAGGATTTATGATGGGCGAAAACAAAGTGAAACAGTATGATACTATCAACAACCCCAGCCATTATCATGGAAAAAATGGGATGGAAGCAATTGATGTGATAGAAAACTTCATAGGTGATTTAGCAGGAAAGGCAGGTTGGGCATGGGGCAATTCAATGAAATACCTTTTACGATTCCAAAAGAAGAACGGTATAGAGGATGTAAAAAAAGCCTTCCGCAATTTGGTATGGGTTCTTGAGGAAATCGCAGGTAAAAAAGAATCTTTAGCATTCCTCAGTTCTTTAGTAAAGGAGTTAGAGAATGAGCAAGTACACAAAGAATCAGATTGAACATGCTAAACAACAAGTGCAATTACTCCTAGCAAGTCGAGGTATGACTAGGCATCAATTATCCTTTGAATTAGGATATGGGAGAGATGCAGTTACTTCATGGTTAAATGGTAGAGTGCAGTTAGGAAAGTTTCAAGTTCAATGCCTTTGTGATTATTTTGGTGTGACAGAAAGTTCCATTGTTGTGGATCCAGAAGAGTTAGCAGATTACAAATTATATAAAGATGGCAGATACATCTGTCGAGGGCCACTTAAAGAATTGAGTCGTATTATCGGCAAAGATGCAGGTATGCTTAAGTATTATGCAGAATTGCATGCTCAAGGTAAAAAAACAGGAAATCTAACTGTGGTTAGAAGCGAGGAATGATAATGAATATAGAAGATTTAATTAAAAAATATGAAAGCCTTGAGGGCGTATGGGACGCAAAAGGTGCTGAAATAGCTCGTCAATGCTTTTTAAGAGATTTGGAACAATTGAATGAAATTGATACGAAAAAAGTCACAGTCCCTCAGTATGTTGCAGATTGGATTGAAGAAGGAAAAAAACATTGTAAAGATGTGTCTGATTTATTCGATTTTGATTTTACGAATGAAGAAGTCGGTAACTGGTTTTTGCAAGAAAAGCCGTTTGACTTAGTCGCCCGTGCTTGGCTTGACGGCTACGAGGTCGAAGAGGAAAAGCGATATTTGGTGAAGGTTAAGGGAGTAGACTCATGTTTTGAATGTCTATACTATGGAATGGGGTCAAATACATGGAGTTTTAGAATGAAAAATGAGAGTGGATATTTTAGACGAAATCACACCCGCAAAGAGCTTGAAGATGCTGGTTTTGGTGAAGTGTTTAATAGTTCGCTGTTTGAAGTTGAAGAGGTGGAAGAATGAATAAACAGGAATTGATCGAGAGTATTGCTCATTTACCTTCAGATTGCAGCAGACCAAGACCGATGATTGATAAAATAACAGCGTTGGAATTGATTAAGTTGCTAGACGAACCGCAGAAAGTCACAGTACCACAACTCGTGGCGGATTGGTATGAGGAACATAAAGAAAATTTTGACTCAAAACTTTGGGCAGAGATTTACAAATTTGGGACAGTTGAAAAGTCAGAGTTTGCTAAGTGGGTATATAAAACTAAAAATTCAATCAGCACTATTGTAAATATGTACCAATTCGGCTACACAGTCGAGAAAGAACCGAAGTATACAGTTAAGATCAAATCTGTAAATCAGTATCTTGTAAGAAATACAGACGAGGATTTCTTAGGTTTTTTACAAAGTAGATTAAAATCGAAATTTACTCGCAAAGAGTTAGAAGATGCAGGACTTGAGGAAGTGTTTAATAGTCCGTTGTTTGAAGTTGAGGAGGTGGAAGGATGAACAATGAGGTATATGAAGAACTGGAAAAACTTATGAGCTTCTTTCCTGATTCATTTATAAATAGACAACTGGAACTAATTCTTATCCCAAAAACTAACACCTACTTTTCTTTAAAAGACTGTTTTACCAAGAAAGATATCATCTCAAAGGTGTTGATGTGGTGTACTAGGGATATAGCTAAAGCCAGACCATATCAGCAGCAAAAAAGGAATATCGCCTTTTACGTAGATAATCGCATGCGTTTAGAAAAATATTTAGGTGCAGATGTTAATGTAGATGTAGTTTACCATTGCCTAGGAAACGGGATTAATAAATCATTAACATACAAGTTCATTGATAGTGATTTTAATATGGAAGTCTTATATACAGAAATAAAGGAAGTAGTGTAATGGAATGGAATAAGTTAACAACAAGGAATATTGCTGAAGAAGAAAAGGAGTTTTTTCATAACGGTATTGAGTACGTTTGGGAAGGTGAAACTCCAGAAATTGATGAAGAAGTCCTTGTCTATAATCCAAAGACACAAAACGTATACACTGATATCTGGGTTGATTATGGAGAAGGAATTGGTTTTGAGCAAACCGATGAAGACGTAGTTTTCTGGATGAGCTATCCTCAACCACCAAGTGCCAAAATGATGAAAAACGATAAAATGCCCAAAATAGACGACTTTGTGTTTGCATTACAAGTAGGAAAACTTGTAGTAGATACAGCAAAAGCAATTATCGTAGACGATAATCTTTTGGGCAGCAATGGAAAGTTTGTTTTAGATAGTCACACGTTCAACATAACTGTGTCGGAGGAGAAATGATGAATATTGTATTTTATTTAAAAGGTGATGGGAAACTTGAGGCGTTTGGATGCAACGAGGATGATTTGGCTAGGTTGGTTAGTCAATTTAATAACGGGTATCTGATGCATGTTAAGAGGTTATACATTAATCCAAAAGAGGTAATATCTTTTGCGGCTTACAGAAACGAGGACAACTAATGAACCTACAGAACTTTATCTATTTACTATTCGGTTTAGTCTGGCTATCTGGTTTGATTTGGGCCATTTTGGTTGCTGTTCTATCAAATATAGAGGATGATAAAAAAGATGAAATTAGAGACATTAGTTAAAACAAGAAATGCCTATCAAAAAAGACTAGAAGATGAGAAATTGTTCATATCTTTATGTAATCAAATAGGAAAACAAAATGCCACAGCGAACAAAGAATGGATGAAACGTAAAGTCAGAGATTTAGACAAGGAGATTGAAGAGTATGAACAAAAATCAATTACTGATTGTTAATATTGCAGCTCTATTTTTAATACTCTTTCTATCAAGCATAAATCTAAACACACGAATAAGAAAACTTGAGCAAGAAAATAGGGATTTGCAATGGGAAGTAGAAGAGCACGAATTAAGTATCCAGCGAATGGCTGAAAAAAATACGATGCAGGATACTATTCTTAATAAATTAAATCGAGAGTACCAAATACGTGAGCATGAACGAGCTCAGAAGCTGAAAGAAATTGCCGAACAGAACGGAGTAGGAGGATAAGAATAATGATTAACAATGTAACTTTGATCGGAAGATTAACAAAGGATGTAGAGTTGAAACGTACTCCTTCAGATATTGCCACTGCACAATTTACAATTGCTTGCAACCGTAATTTTAAAAATGCCAATGGGGAATACGATGCGGATTTTGTAAATTGTGTGATGTGGCGTGAACAAGCTGAACGCTTTGCAAACTGGACCAAGAAAGGGTACCTTGTAGCAATTGTTGGACGTATCCAAACAAGAAACTATGAAGGGACGGATGGTAGACGTATTTATGTCACAGAGGTTGTAGCAGAGAATTTTCAAATTCTAGAAAAACGTGATAATTCCGGCAATCAAAATTCGATGATGGAACAAATGCCACCTTCTCATGCTTCAAATCCAATGGACATCAGCGACGATGCTCTTCCATTTTAGGAGGTATATATGATTATATTTGATGATTTCTATCGTGAAGAAGTTCGACGATGCTACAAAGAGATTGAAGCTCTTGAGGTAGAAAATAAAAAACTTAAAGAAAGAATAAGTCACTTCATACATTCTTCATGTGATATCGAGTGGAAGAAGATCGTTAAAGATTTTAAGATTAAGAAACAAAATCGGAAGTGGAAAGCAAGATAAACTAACAGATATAGCGATTCAGGAAACGGAGGTGAAGAATGCAGCTTTTTGATGATATCGATGAAAAAGAAACAATAAGAAGGGCTAAGAAAAAGCTCTCAGAATATCCACGCTGGAGAGAAATAGCATGTGATGACCCAATTCAAAAAGTCACGCAGGAATTCACATTTCAACCAAGAGGAGGAGCAGGACCTAATAAAGCTGTTGAAAATTTAGCTGTTCGACGTGTGGATGCAATGATTGAGTTAGAAGAAATTGAACAAGCGGTAAGCAGGCTATTCAATCCTACTTATCGGTACATACTATTTTCCAAATTTTTAAAAAATCAAAAAGATCTAAACTACGAAATTTACAACTATCTAGGTATAGAGAGGACTAAATTTCAGGAACTATACAATAATGCTTTGTTAGCATTCGCAGAACAGTATCGAGATGCTGTACTAGTATGTAATAAAAAAACGGTATTTTTGCGGTAAAAATACGGTAAACATAACACAAATTATGACTTAAAATAGTATTATCAGAAAATGAAGGCGGTGGCCTGGTAGTTTTTTGTAGATCTCCTAATTGTATTTTTTGGTTAGCTGTTCACCAGGAGAAATTCGGGGTGGCATGGGTTCGAATCCCATACAGCTAATATTTTAAGTCAGTTCTAATGGACTGACTATTTTTATTTGAAAGGAGTAGGTAAATGCGTAAAGTAGAACCGATTCGTGATACAGATGATATCGAACGCATGAAGGATTACTTAAAGAGTAAGAATGAACGAGACTATGTAATGATGGTTACAGGGCTGTATTCAGGAATGCGAGTTAGTGATATCCTGCCCTTGAAAGTAAGAAGTGTTAAAGGAACTCACATTGAAGTTACCGAACGAAAGACAGGTAAAACAAAAAGGTTCGCTATTAACCCAGCTCTAAGAAAAGCCCTGGATCATTATATAAAGGAAAATGAATTAAAGGATTATGATTACTTGTTTCCTTCGAGAAAAAAAGTAAGCAATGAAGGACTCAGAATAACACACATTGGTAGGGTGGCAGCATATCAGATCTTGAGAGATGCTGGAGAGCATATTGGATTAACAAACATCGGAACACATTCTATGAGGAAAACGTTTGGCTACCATCACTACAGAAAGAATCAAAATGTTGGAATATTGATGGAGTTATTTAATCATTCTTCACCAGATATCACACTAGGATATATAGGGTTCAAGCAAGATGAGCTAGATAATAGCATGCTGAATTTCGCTTATTAAGGTCATGTATTTAACAAAATGAGATAAAGTAAATTCATTTATTGATGATGGCCCACTTATCTATGAGAGAGTAAGGTAGAAAGTCTTATGCTCCAAATTAACAGAATATAAGATATGTTAAATTCAAAGACCCTCCCCCTCTAATAAAATAACACCCATCAACTTAAAAATACCAGGCCTAATTATTACACCCTCCCTCATTAATTTACTCCCCCCTATCTAACAAAATAATACCCCCCAATATTCAATACCAGGGTATTGATACCGAATAAGGGAATGAGGGTAAGGTGTGCAGGATGATATAAAACAGATAAGACAATCGAGGTATACAATGAAAGAACTACGGGCAGACCGTAATGGACCACATCGAGTAGCATTTGAAAAGAATAAGAAGATATTACTCAAAACTCAGAATACCTGTGGGATCTGTGGACAGCCTGTAGATAAATCACTCAGGTACCCTCACCCACTATCCCCAGTGATAGACCACATCATTCCAGTGAATAGGAATGGACATCCATCAGACATCAAGAACTTACAGCTTGCTCATTGGCAATGTAATAGACAAAAGTCTGATAAGTTATATGCTGAACAAAATTTTGAAAAAAATGCAATTGTTGGAAATCGCAATTTGCCACAATCAACCAATTGGCTAAAATACCACAGTTGACCCAGAACTGATAGGGGGGTTACCCCCTCCCCTCGGTTCTGGCCGAGCTTCACGCCGTCACTGTACATATTTTCTCGTGCCAAAACGAAAGGATAAGAAATTGGAATTAAGAGGAATTGAATATCTTAGAAGAAAATTAGAATCTTGCAGGCCCAGGGTTAATTTGCGGTATAAACATTATGCAATGAAAAATAATGATACCCCCATAGGGATTACTATTCCTGTAAATGTTCGTGCTCAATATAAATCAACTTTGGGATGGACAGCAAAAGGTGTAGATAGTCTTGCAGATCGTTTAGTATTTCGAAAATTTGAAAATGATGATTTTGAAGTTACAGAGATTTTTGAACAAAACAATCCTGATATTTTCTTTGATAGTGCGATATTATCAGCCTTGATTGGATCGTGTAGTTTTATCTACCTTTCTAAAGGGGAAAATGATGAAGTGAGATTGCAAGTGATTGAATCAAGCAATGCAACAGGAATCATTGATCCAATCACTGGTCTATTAGTCGAGGGATATGCGGTGCTGGCTCGTGATGATTATGGTCAACCAATCCTAGAGGCCTATTTCGAACCAAATGCTACTCACTTTATTCCAAAGGGGCAAGATCATTATTCAGTTACTAACCCAGCTAATATTCCATTATTGGTACCTGTCATTCATAGACCTGATGCAGTTCGTCCTTTTGGTCGTTCACGGATTACTAGAGCAGGGATGTATTATCAAAAGTACGCTAAACGGACTTTAGAACGGGCTGATATTACTGCTGAATTTTACTCTTGGCCGCAGAAATACATCATTGGACTAGATCCTGATGCGGCACCTCTAGAAAAATGGAAAGCAACAGTTTCTAGTCTACTAACCATCTCAGCAAGTGACACTGGAGAAAAGCCTAGCATTGGACAGTTTACAACTGCTAGTATGACACCATTTACAGAACAGTTGAAAACAGCAGCAGCTGGATTTGCTGGAGAAATGGGACTGACTCTGGATGATTTAGGATTTGTTTCAGATAATCCATCATCTGTAGAAGCCATTAAAGCTAGTCACGAGAACTTGCGTTTGGCAGGACGGAAGGCACAACGTTCACTAGGAGCTGGCTTCCTGAATGTAGCTTACGTAGCCGCTTGTTTGCGTGATGAGTTTCATTATGAAAGAAGCCAATTCGTAAAAACAACCGTTAAATGGGAACCACTATTTGAAGCGGATGCTAATATGATGACCATGATTGGTGATGGTGCTCTTAAATTGAATCAGGCGTTACCTGGATACATCAGTGCTGAGACAATTAGAGACCTTACTGGTATTGCAGGTGATATGTCTGCTGTGCCTGTGGTGAAAAAAGGAGATCCAGATGGAACATGATGTCTTACCTGGTATCCTAAAAGAAGTTCAGGAACGCTTTGAAAGCGAATATGGGAAGAGCGAGGTTGTTAGTCGAGCTTTTGCGGAACTACAAGCTAAAAAAGCAACTTATAAAACAGCAAATGAATTTGCTATCGAAGTTGGAGAGATTCTTTCTAAAGCTCTAGGAGCTTCTCTGAGCGCTGATAAATTACCCGACGGTAAAATGTATTATAATATCGCTCAACGTTTGTTGACGGACGTGCTAGGTCGTAATTATGAGATAATAAGCGGTTATACTAGAGATGTTCAGAAAAAACTAAATACAGATGCAAAAATCAGTTTGAAAGTACAAGTTCCTGAATTGAATCAGGATAGGGTCGCTGGAATAGTTAATCGATTGGCATCTGAGGAAAATTTTGAAGATGTCAGTTGGTTGTTTGGTGAGCCAATAGTTAATTTTTCTCAGTCTATCATAGATGATAGTATTCAAAAAAATGCTGAGTTTCATCATAAATCTGGATTACAACCTGAAATTATTAGAAAATCTTATCTCCATTGCTGTGATTGGTGTCAAGAGGTTCAAGGTAGTTATAAATATCCAAAAGTTCCAAGAAATGTTTATAGAAGACATCAACATTGTCGTTGTATTGTTGACTATGACCCAAAAAGCGGAAAAGTTAAAGACATTTGGAGCAAAATTTGGAGAAAAAATGATGAAAGTGATAAGATAGAAGCAAGAAAAGATATCAATGGGAAATCTCAAATGAGCGAGGTGAGAAAACTTGCGCTTCAAGAAGGAATTTCCTCAAACCCTATCAAAAAAAGTCGTAAAAAACTAACAGAGAAGCAAATCATTGATGCTGTTGGTGGTGGAGATAGAACCAAAGGATCATGTTCATCAGCAGCATTTGCTTACATAGGTAATAAAGGTGGTTATACCGTTTTAGATTTTCGAGGAGGGGAAAGCTGTGACTTTTTCTCTAGAAACAGTAGAATCCAAATGATAGGAAACCTTCCTGGTGTCAAAATGCATGTTGTTAAAAATACAAATGACTTTACTGCTGTCAGAGAATTGTTAGAAAAGGTAGAATCTGGGAACGAATATTATTTAGCGGCAGGTAGACATGCGGCTATCATAAGAAAAAATGAAGGCCGTTTTGAATATTTGGAATTACAATCCAGAATATCAAACGGGTTTAAACCATTAGATAACATTGTTTTGAAAGAAAGATTCAAGTGTAAAAAAACACATAGTACAAGACATGGTAAGTATGAAGTGGATAGTTGTATTATTGATTCGGATTCATTGAAAGATAATCCTGAGTTCCATAATATATTGAGTTTCATTAACACAGCCGATTCTAAACAAATGAAAGGAATTGAAGGCCATGAAAGATGATTATGAAGAAATAAACTGGTCTGAATATTGCTATAAAGAAAATAACGATGACAAAATTTGGTGGGTTGATACGTCATGGTTTGCTAGAGGGTTGATGTTATTTACGTTTGATAAGGAAAAGTTCTATAACCTTTTTGAAGATTACCCTCAAAACATGACCTCAGAAGAGGTTGAAATCTTCGATAAAGAAAATCCATTTTGGGCTGAATTCTTTTCAGACCGAAAATAAGAATACTGAAGCACTCGAAAGGGTGCTTTTATTGTGGCTTTGATTAGGAGGTGATCCAATATCTCCCAGCGATAGGGTTATCATGCGATTACGATTGAAAGGTTATAGTATGGCTAGGAAAAAACTTGGCAATCAGAATCCTACTCAATCGGTGATTTTAAAATACGTCAAGAAAA
>ERZ772779.550-NODE-550-length-17221-cov-20.410870_pt1 | contig 17221 bp, 18 predicted proteins | sample MGYA00511360_ERZ772779 | MGnify/ENA primary metagenome ERZ772779 (study PRJEB29015, sample SAMEA2738112) | human oral metagenome | biome: human oral; feature: human-associated habitat; material: saliva | place: China | collected 2231 ...
GACGCAGGCGCAGCGATCCGATCGAGGACCTGGCCGAGCTTCGTTTCGCCGTGCGAGTGGACCAGCCGGGGCAGTTGCTCCGCGACTTTCATACGGCGCATCGGGGTGATACGTCGATGCCTCTATCTGCCCGTTTCTATTGGGCGGATGCGGCTTTCGGGGCCTTCATTGAAGGACCGGATGACGTGATCGAGGGGTTGTCGCAGGCGATTCTTCGGCCGGTGTTCCCTTTGTACCTTGGTCGTCGCTCGTGTCCACCGACCATGCCTCTGCGACTCACTGTGCGTCAAGGGAGCGCGTGGGACGCTCTTCGGGAAACACCGTGGATGGCATCCGCGTATTACCAAAAGAAGCAGCGCTACGAACAGTACGTGTCCGTCCGCGTTGTTGCTGATCAGGGCATTATCCCTTCCGGCGAGGGCACCTCGTTCGAGCACACGATCCAGGATGTGCCGATCAGCTTTGACTCCGAACACCGTATCTACACTCTCAGAACCGTCGAGGAGGCGCGCGTCGATCTGGAGAATCCGCAGTATGTGGAGGCGCGGCCGAACGCCGGCCCGGGCCTCGTCCATGACCCGATGGAGGTGCTCTGATGTATTTGACACGCATCTACCTCAACCCGCACCGCAGGGGTGCTCGGCAGCTCATGCGGAGCCGTCAGGTTCTGCATGCGGCCGTCATGAATTGTTTCCCGCCGGGCGCCTTGGAGGGTGCTGGAATGCCTCGCGTGCTGTGGCGCCTGGATCGTCCTCCAGTCGCGAGAAGTGGTCCTTCTCGGCAGGGGAGCCCCTCGTGTGCGCTCTTCATCTCGAGCCCGGTTCCCCCGGATCCCTCGCACATCGTCGAGGAAGCTGGGTACGCAACCGATGGTGGAGTGCTTGTTCGCGATATGGGTGATTTCCTCGATCGGCTTGAGGCCGGGCAGAGGTGGGGTTTCCGCCTCTGTGTCAACCCGACTTTCCGAGAGGCAGGTCAGACCAACGCGCGTGGTCAGAAGAAGGTCCTCGCGCATGTCACACAGGATCAGCAGACGCAGTGGGTCTTGGATCGCTCTGAGCGGCTCGGATTCCGTGTGTTGACTTCTGCCGAGTACGGTGGGGATCTGCCCGTCCTGGAGGATCGGGATGGTCGCCGCGTCGACGGGGCGAACCTCTTGATTAATGGGGTTGAACGTAGCATTGCCGAGTTCAAGCGGCAGGGCGCGCGAGTGACGCTCGCTGTCGCGACTTTCGAGGGAGTGCTCGAGGTGACGGATCCGGATGCTCTTCGCCACGGCCTCGTCCATGGGGTGGGCCGAGGCAAAGCGTACGGCTGTGGACTGCTGACCCTCTCACGGGCATGAGACCGATCCCCGGGGCGAGGCCCCCTGATCCGAAGGACTTGGTGCGCGTTCGGGACCGGCTGACGTTCCTCTACGTCGAGCGGTGCACGATTAACCGGGACTCGAACGCTATCACCGTGGCCGACGGGCATGGGATCGCCCACGTCCCAGCGGCGGCGCTGTCGGTGCTGCTGCTGGGACCCGGGGTGCGGATCACGCACTCGGCGGTCTCGGTGCTTTCCGAGAGTGGTTCGACCATCGTGTGGGTGGGCGAGAACGGGGTGAGGTACTACGCGCACGGTTCTCCGCCATCGCGATCCTCGCGGTTGCTGGAGGCGCAGGCTCGCGCGGTGAGCGATCCGTCGATGCGACTGACCGTCGCACGCAACATGTACCTGATGCGTTTTGCGGGCGAGGACGTGTCGAAGCTGAGTCTTCAGCAGTTGAGGGGACGCGAGGGAGCTCGCGTGCGCCGCCTGTACCGTGAACACTCCCAGCGCACGGGTGTGCCCTGGGATAGACGCGAGTACGACCCGGACAACTTCGACGACGGGTCGGTCGTGAACCAGGCGTTGTCTGCGGCAAACTCTGCGATATACGGGGTTGTTCATGCTGTGATTGTTGCGCTGGGGTGTAGCCCGGGGTTGGGCTTCGTTCACAACGGAACCTACCGTTCGTTCGTGTATGACATTGCTGACCTGTACAAGGCCGATCTCACTATCCCCATTGCTTTCGATGTGGCTGCATCGCCCTCGGACGAGGCCGTGGGTAGTGCAGCGAGGAAGGCTGTGCGTGATGCAGTTCGGGAGTTTCGGCTCCTGGAGCGGTGTGTCGCTGACATTAAGGGGCTTTTGTCGGTGTCTGGCGCCTTGGATGCCGAGGACGACGAGGACCTCATCGTGGACGACCTACGCCTGTGGGATGACCGCGAGGGAACGGTCGCGGCGGGTGTCTCCTACGAAGAGGGCGAATTCTCGTGATTGTTCTCGTCTTATCTGCGGTTCCCGAGGGCCTGCGGGGTCACGTGACGCGGTGGCTCATGGAGATTTCTCCCGGAGTTTTCGTCGGGACTCTCAGTGCCCGTGTGCGCGAGCGTCTGTGGGAGATCGTCACGGAGAACATGAAGACAGGGCGGGCGGTCCTGGTCTATCGGGCGCGCAACGAGCAGGGCCTGGCCTTTTTGACCTGGGGCGATCCATGGAAGCCCGTCGACTTTGACGGACTGACCCTCATGATGCGGCCCTACTACTCGGAAGGGCGAGGCCAGTATTCCGAGCCTGATCCTGCGGCGCGTCAGTTGCGTAAACGTCGCACAATGAGTAACTTCCAGAGGAGACGGCAAGCTCAAGGGTTTCCAAGATCTGACCGATCCGCTTGATAAAAGCGCAGGTCAGAAAGTGTTTTCCCCGCCCACGCGGGGATGAGCCGGCCTGTGAGGCGGTGGCCGCCGGTGGCTCCCTGTTTTCCCCGCCCACGCGGGGATGAGCCGCGACAGTCACGCTGAAGCCTGGCATGGCTTACGTTTTCCCCGCCCACGCGGGGATGAGCCCGGAATCAGCGCGGCAATCCAGACAGTCTGGGGGTTTTCCCCGCCCACGCGGGGATGAGCCCAAATTACCATCGTAGGAGCCGGTGGTGACCAGGTTTTCCCCGCCCACGCGGGGATGAGCCCATCGTCAGCACAGTCTTCACGACAGTCGCTGGGTTTTCCCCGCCCACGCGGGGATGAGCCACGAGCGCATCAAGGGCGGCACCGACGAGGAAATGTTTTCCCCGCCCACGCGGGGATGAGCCCAGGGGGCGGCCAGCCGTGTCCTTGGCGGACAGGTTTTCCCCGCCCACGCGGGGATGAGCCCCTCTACCCCGGCGACCTCCTCCTGTCCGAAGCGTTTTCCCCGCCCACGCGGGGATGAGCCCTTCATCAGCGTCGCGCAGTCCATGGGCCTGTCGTTTTCCCCGCCCACGCGGGGATGAGCCCGGGTGGGAAGACGTCGCCGACCTGTCCGCCATGGTTTTCCCCGCCCACGCGGGGATGAGCCGCCGGTTTGGGATCAAATCTCGTCGGCGGTGCAGTTTTCCCCGCCCACGCGGGGATGAGCCCGGGTCTCCAACGACGGCACTCTTCAACGTCATGTTTTCCCCGCCCACGCGGGGATGAGCCCAGAGGGCGACCCGACGCGTCCTTGGTGGTGAGGTTTTCCCCGCCCACGCGGGGATGAGCCCGGCGTCACCGGATCGCGGAGATTGCGATCCTCGTTTTCCCCGCCCACGCGGGGATGAGCCCCCGATCGGTCTGATTGTCGTCGCTATCGGCGCGTTTTCCCCGCCCACGCGGGGATGAGCCGGTGTCCGCGTTGCCGCCCGCGACCGCGTTCAGGTTTTCCCCGCCCACGCGGGGATGAGCCGTCCGCCACGGTCTGCACCGCCGACTGGATGCCGTTTTCCCCGCCCACGCGGGGATGAGCCCGGCCCGCAGCTTGCATCGCGGTAGTCCAATCTGTTTTCCCCGCCCACGCGGGGATGAGCCGACAAGATCACCGTCAAGCTGAACCAGGTCGACGTTTTCCCCGCCCACGCGGGGATGAGCCTGTGCCGGACACGTCCTCCTTGTCTGCGTAGGCGTTTTCCCCGCCCACGCGGGGATGAGCCTCCTGGAGCGCGCGCAAATCGAAGTCGCCGCCGGTTTTCCCCGCCCACGCGGGGATGAGCCGGTGTACCAGATCCCGTATGGGAAGATGGCACGGTTTTCCCCGCCCACGCGGGGATGAGCCGTTTGTGAATCAGTTGAAGAAGGATGGTGTGGGGTTTTCCCCGCCCACGCGGGGATGAGCCGTCCCTGCCGGCGCTCTGCCCGATATTGGGCAGGTTTTCCCCGCCCACGCGGGGATGAGCCGCGCCAGCGGCGGGCGCGGAACAGGGCCGGGACGTTTTCCCCGCCCACGCGGGGATGAGCCGCAGCGCCGCTACGTCTTCAAGCGTCTGGAGCTGTTTTCCCCGCCCACGCGGGGATGAGCCGTTCGCGGATACGCTGAATTTTGCGGGGATTGAGTTTTCCCCGCCCACGCGGGGATGAGCCGCAGCATGGGACGCCGTCTGGCCCCAACTGCAAGTTTTCCCCGCCCACGCGGGGATGAGCCCCCAGGCGAAATCCTCGCCCTACTCGACCGGCTGTTTTCCCCGCCCACGCGGGGATGAGCCCATGCGCCCGACGGCGAGAACGTCAAACGCGCGGTTTTCCCCGCCCACGCGGGGATGAGCCCAGGTTCCCGTCGTAGTCGCCGGTCGTGAGGATGTTTTCCCCGCCCACGCGGGGATGAGCCCGACCACAGCACGAACATCCGCGACGATCTTGAGTTTTCCCCGCCCACGCGGGGATGAGCCGTGCGGCTGCTTCGCGGTCGCCGTCTTGTTGCCGTTTTCCCCGCCCACGCGGGGATGAGCCTGTGAAGCTGACGGCGGTGGCGACGTCGCGATCGTTTTCCCCGCCCACGCGGGGATGAGCCCCCCGCACCGCGTTCGGTACGGGGTAGATTGGTGTTTTCCCCGCGTGAGCGGGGATGAGCCCCACCAGGCGAAGCGGTGGAAGGCAGCGCGCCTGTTTTCCCCGCGTGAGCGGGGATGAGCCCATCGAACTGATTCCGTTGATGAATCCTTGGATGTTTTCCCCGCGTGAGCGGGGATGAGCCCGCTCCAGAGCGGACGAGTGCGATAACTACTTCGTTTTCCCCGCGTGAGCGGGGATGAGCCGAAGCGCGGCACGGTTCCGTAGGGGCCACCGACGTTTTCCCCGCGTGAGCGGGGATGAGCCCGCCTGTAGTGTGCCTGTGCGGACTTGACCTCGGTTTTCCCCGCGTGAGCGGGGATGAGCCCGTCACGCGCCTCGACGGCTCACCTGAGCACCTGTTTTCCCCGCGTGAGCGGGGATGAGCCCACGACTGGTAAGGAACACCCAAATGAATCTTCGTTTTCCCCGCGTGAGCGGGGATGAGCCGCGGCGACCGACCTCCCCGTCATCGCCAACGTCGTTTTCCCCGCGTGAGCGGGGATGAGCCCTACCATGAACACCCAGTACACGCTCGCCGGTTGTTTTCCCCGCGTGAGCGGGGATGAGCCCGAGGCCGTCGAGGCTGAGGCCCTGGTCGGCGAGTTTTCCCCGCGTGAGCGGGGATGAGCCGGCCTACGCCGACACGGCGGCCTCCACCGTCGGGTTTTCCCCGCGTGAGCGGGGATGAGCCCCCGCTACGCGACGATCTACACGCCGAACGCTAGTTTTCCCCGCGTGAGCGGGGATGAGCCCGATGCCGGATACGCCGCCGAGACCGCCGAGGCGTTTTCCCCGCGTGAGCGGGGATGAGCCCCTCTCCTCGTTCCACTCCACACGCCCCACTGAGTTTTCCCCGCGTGAGCGGGGATGAGCCCCAGTTGGCGAAGCCGTCGATCCACACGCCGGGGTTTTCCCCGCGTGAGCGGGGATGAGCCGGTCGACTGGCACGTCATCTACGATCACGCGAGGTTTTCTCCGCGTGAGCGGGGATGAGCCCTGCAACAGCCCGCCGGCCGCCCTCACCGCGTTGTTTTCCCCGCGTGAGCGGGGATGAGCCCACGTCGTGAATGTGCGCACCTATTAGTAAAACGTTTTCCCCGCGTGAGCGGGGATGAGCCTTGGGCGGACAGGTCGGCGGCGACGCCGATCAGGTTTTCCCCGCGTGAGCGGGGATGAGCCCGCCGGTAAGAGCCTCATCCAGGGTTTCATCAAGTTTTCCCCGCGTGAGCGGGGATGAGCCCAGCTCACCATTCCCGTCCACGAAAACCCGGTCGTTTTCCCCGCGTGAGCGGGGATGAGCCCCGGCGGTGTGGGGGTGGGAGAGGTGTCGTCCGGTTTTCCCCGCGTGAGCGGGGATGAGCCGGACTGGATGAGCCTCGCTTTCGCCGGGTGCGAGTTTTCCCCGCGTGAGCGGGGATGAGCCCAGGAACAAGGCCAAGGGAACAGCGTGGGAGACGTTTTCCCCGCGTGAGCGGGGATGAGCCCAGGCACAAATCCTCAACTGGATCGGCAAAACAGGTTTTCCCCGCGTGAGCGGGGATGAGCCCAGTAGGTGAATGACCATGGGGTCACGCGGGATGTTTTCCCCGCGTGAGCGGGGATGAGCCTTCATGCGCGAGAAGATGCGCGCCCCCTTCAACGTTTTCCCCGCGTGAGCGGGGATGAGCCGGTAGTGTCCCCGCCCCCTGGGGTGGCCGTGGGGTTTTCCCCGCGTGAGCGGGGATGAGCCCCCCTTCGTTGCCCTGCAAAACGCCGGGGCGAAGTTTTCCCCGCGTGAGCGGGGATGAGCCCGCGTCAACGCCGAATGCGGCGCCGCCCTATCCGTTTTCCCCGCGTGAGCGGGGATGAGCCGGCGGCTTTAGTTATTCCACCAGGCCAGATAGAGTTTTCCCCGCGTGAGCGGGGATGAGCCCACGCTGCATGCTGCGGTGAAGTGCAGCACGGGGTTTTCCCCGCGTGAGCGGGGATGAGCCCAAGACGGGCAAGCCGGAGCCGGTCTTTACGTCGTTTTCCCCGCGTGAGCGGGGATGAGCCCGCGGATTTGAGGACGCCGCTTATGCCGCCCGCGTTTTCCCCGCGTGAGCGGGGATGAGCCCTGGTGTGGAGAGTGAGTATCTCAGCGTTCTTAGTTTTCCCCGCGTGAGCGGGGATGAGCCCTGGCTGGCCGCCTGCCACCACTGTACAGGAACGTTTTCCCCGCGTGAGCGGGGATGAGCCCCCCGAGACCTTCCGCGACAGCGGCAAAGAAGCGTTTTCCCCGCGTGAGCGGGGATGAGCCGTCCACGAGGCCCGCACCGGAGGCTTCCTCCTGGTTTTCCCCGCGTGAGCGGGGATGAGCCCACCGGCACGCACTCCTCGGGCGACACGACCAGGTTTTCCCCGCGTGAGCGGGGATGAGCCGGTGCAGAGGCCGATCAGTTTCCCTGGCGCAGGGTTTTCCCCGCGTGAGCGGGGATGAGCCCATGGACCAGCTCAGGGAGGCTGCGATTCAGGCGTTTTCCCCGCGTGAGCGGGGATGAGCCCGGGAACGAGGCTTGCCACTTGAAGCCGCCGTCGTTTTCCCCGCGTGAGCGGGGATGAGCCCAACCGGCCCATCACCAACCTAGCGGCAACAGCGTTTTCCCCGCGTGAGCGGGGATGAGCCTACCCACATAAAGCAGGGGGTTAACATGTTATGGTTTTCCCCGCGTGAGCGGGGATGAGCCCTTCGCTGCGGCGTCGATGATCAGGCCGGAGATGTTTTCCCCGCGTGAGCGGGGATGAGCCCTTTCTGCTCAACGACGCGGCCACGCGCTGGGTGTTTTCCCCGCGTGAGCGGGGATGAGCCCACCGTGTGGAACATCGTCTCCACCGTGTTCACGTTTTCCCTGCGTGAGTGGGGATGAGCCGGCCCATGACGCCACGCGCTGGCAAATCTTCTCGTTTTCCCCGCGTGAGCGGGGATGAGCCCCGCTGGACCGTGTACCTGTCCATGAGTTCGGCGTTTTCCCCGCGTGAGCGGGGATGAGCCCGCCGACGTGAACGCGCACGTCCCTGACCGCTGGTTTTCCCCGCGTGAGCGGGGATGAGCCCCCGCCGATGCCGACAGCCGCGCCCAGGAGCGCGTTTTCCCCGCGTGAGCGGGGATGAGCCCCTCGTCGGCCCGTTCCGCATCGTGAAGGAGTCGTTTTCCCCGCGTGAGCGGGGATGAGCCCCCACACGTGAGCCACCGTCGGACTGCACTCAGTTTTCCCCGCGTGAGCGGGGATGAGCCGGCCAGGCAGAAGCCAACCGGCCAAGCCTACGCGTTTTCCCCGCGTGAGCGGGGATGAGCCCAAGACGACGGAACATGGGCCGTCAGCGACGCCGTTTTCCCCGCGTGAGCGGGGATGAGCCCCCTCCAGTACACGTAGGGGAGGGTGGTAACTGGTTTTCCCCGCGTGAGCGGGGATGAGCCCGCGGACGTGAATGCTCACATCCCTGACCGCTGGTTTTCCCCGCGTGAGCGGGGATGAGCCCCTTGCCACAATCGGTCTCAAACCGCCTCTACGGTTTTCCCCGCGTGAGCGGGGATGAGCCCGTGTGCCGGTGGCGCGAGCTCCCCGATTTGTAGTTTTCCCCGCGTGAGCGGGGATGAGCCGCTGCCCTCGAGCACGCGAAGAATCAGCCTCGAGTTTTCCCCGCGTGAGCGGGGATGAGCCTCCGTCTGTGGCCGTCCTTGGCGTGCTGATTCAGTTTTCCCCGTGTGAGCGGGGATGAGCCCTTCCAGGACCAGCTCGCGCGGCGACGGTCAAAGTTTTCCCCGCGTGAGCGGGGATGAGCCGGTTGCCCCACGCGCCCTCGATGGTGCTGGTAGGTTTTCCCCGCCTACGCGGGGATGAGCCGGGACTGAGATGCGCGGTGCCTGCGTGTTGACGGTTTTCCCCGCCTACGCGGGGATGAGCCGCTCGGGTACCTCTCGGAGGACGGCTTCGAGAAGTTTTCCCCGCCTACGCGGGGATGAGCCGGGGAACGAGGCGTTCCAGGTGAATGGCGCCTCGTTTTCCCCGCCTACGCGGGGATGAGCCCCCGCCGAGAAGGGGGCCTGACATGGCTATCAGGTTTTCCCCGCCTACGTGGGGATGAGCCGCCGACCAGGTCGACGCCAACACGATCAGGTTCGTTTTCCCCGCCTACGCGGGGATGAGCCGTTGCGCAGCCACCCGAGGTCGTCGAGCTCGAGGTTTTCCCCGCCTACGCGGGGATGAGCCGCGTTCCGGCGTCAGCCAGACGACGTTCGCCGTGTTTTCCCCGCCTACGCGGGGATGAGCCCAGGTCGCCGCGCGCGTACAGGGTGACCGTGCGGTTTTCCCCGCGTGAGCGGGGATGAGCCCGCCGTGTCGAGGTACTCGAAAAGCTGCTCCTCGTTTTCCCCGCGTGAGCGGGGATGAGCCCGTCCGCATCACAATCGACGCCGAGAACGCCCTGTTTTCCCCGCGTGAGCGGGGATGAGCCGGTCGCGGGCGGGAAGTCGCTGCTCGTGCCTAAGTTTTCCCCGCGTGAGCGGGGATGAGCCACGACGCGCAGCTGCGCTACGGCAAATCATTCGGTTTTCCCCGCGTGAGTGGGGATGAGCCCGGAATATGGTCGATCGCAACGAGCGTATGGACGTTTTCCCCGCGTGAGCGGGGATGAGCCCACAAGAACGGGCCCGCGCCCGGCATGGTCCCGGTTTTCCCCGCGTGAGCGGGGATGAGCCCCCTCGAGCAGCTCGCCGCGCAGATCACCGCCCGTTTTCCCCGCGTGAGCGGGGATGAGCCCAGGTCGCCGCGCGCGTACAGGGTGACCGTGCGGTTTTCCCTGCGTGAGCGGGGATGAGCCCGGCGAAATGAACGAACCTCGCTTCAAGTACTCGTTTTCCCCGCGTGAGCGGGGATGAGCCCCTGCGCGTCAGACAAGTCAGACCGAAGCGCCTGTTTTCCCCGCGTGAGCGGGGATGAGCCCGAAGCGCAACAGGCGGTGACTCTCGCGCTCATGTTTTCCCCGCGTGAGCGGGGATGAGCCCGTCAGGCACGGCTTCATCCAAGTCGGCGCACCGTTTTCCCCGCGTGAGCGGGGATGAGCCGGGCTGGCTAAAGTCGGGTGGGTGATCGAGGAGTTTTCCCCGCCCGCGCGGGGATGAGCCTGAGCCGCTGCATGACGGGGCAAACGCGCTGGGGTTTTCCCCGCCCGCGCGGGGATGAGCCCAACACGCAGCCCCGTAAGACCCGTGGCCTCATGTTTTCCCCGCCCGCGCGGGGATGAGCCGCCGCGTCCTGACGACTTCGAGCGCGCGATGACGTTTTCCCCGCCTACGCGGGGATGAGCCCAGCAGGACGGCGAGTTGCTTGTCTTGGTTAACGTTTTCCCCGCCTACGCGGGGATGAGCCCGGCCCCCGTGGCTCTGATGAGCTCTTGGTTACGTTTTCCCCGCCTACGCGGGGATGAGCCCAACTATGGGCAACGGCTACGCGTGGTGCAGACGTTTTCCCCGCCTACGCGGGGATGAGCCGGACCCGCCTACTTTGGTAAAGCCCAGCTCGGCGTTTTCCCCGCCTACGCGGGGATGAGCCGCGCTAACCTAAGAACGTAATCTACGCCACTTTGTTTTCCCCGCCCACGCGGGGATGAGCCTGACATGAACAAGAGCCGCTACGTGCTGAGCGTGTTTTCCCCGCCCACGCGGGGATGAGCCGCGCATCGAGCAGGCTGCAAATGCAGCTGAGGCGTTTTCCCCGCCCACGCGGGGATGAGCCCTGGCTTGCTAGCGGGCCTCGACGGTCCGGCGGGTTTTCCTCGCCCACGCGGGGATGAGCCCGTATCTACCGGCCTAGACAGTCTCAGCCTCATGTTTTCCCCGCCCACGCGGGGATGAGCCTGCTCGATACCGAGGTTGTCTGCCAGGTCCTGCGTTTTCCCCGCCCACGTGGGGATGAGCCGGGTGGGATGCCGCCGTGTTCTTGGACGGCGCCGTTTTCCCCGCCCACGCGGGGATGAGCCGCTGGGGATCAAACACCGGTCCCTGTGATACACGTATTCCCCGCAACCGTGGGGTTCTTCACCATGGACCCGCCGCGTGTGCCCGTCAGAACAAATCAGGATGAGCTGTCCGCTCGAGTAGTGCCCCGCATAGGTGGGTAAGTGCTCTCGTCGGCCGATTGCTCGCTGTGGGTGCAGTCACCGTGTGATCCGTCGAAAAGCCCTTCTATTTCTCACACGATTGTCATGGAGGCGCTACGAGACCGTTCCTCATGCGATCGACCCGAGGCCTCCCTCGGCTCTCCAGGATCAGGGAAAGTGGCTCCGACGCCGGGTGGTGGGTCCTCATCCTGCGCGTCCCGCCCGCACGAAGAAGCTCCAACCTCGCGCACTTTCACGTACGAGGCCGGGGTTCGGTCGCGTGGAACAGGTACCGCCGCTGTCAGGCCAGCCGCTGGTAAGGCGCAGCCGCGATCGGGATTCGAAGCGTATGGCCGCTATTCGCAGGCCACACCGTCCTTGTCGCGGTCCAGAGCAGGCCGGTAGCCTGGGTCGCCAACGTGCAGTGGCGCCACTCCGGCTTCCCGCGCTTCCGTGCAGTTACTGTAATAGGCGCGCTCCGGTTGCTTCTTCGGCGCGGGTGTCTGGGGGGGTTGGTCCATCGACTGCCTGTTCCGCCGCTGGAGGCTCCTCGCTCGTCGGCTCCTCCGAGATCGGCTCGTGTTCGGGCGTCACTTCAGGCTCGGACGTTATGGAAGGCGCGTCGCTGGGTGTCGATTCTGGCGAGGCAATGGTGCTTTCAGTGACGGTCAGCGTGATCGTCGTCGAGGTCGGAACGTCAGAACCAACACTGTCCTGCTTGGTGACCTTATAGCCGTCCTCATAGTGTGATTCCAGAATTGTCATTCCGTGGTCGTCGACCACCGCGTGGTTTCGGTATCCGGAATTCTCCAGCTTCTGGATAGCATCAGGCAGGGCCATGTCGACGACGTTTGGTACTGGCAGGTCGCATGCGCTCACCGTGCACGCCACGAGAAGGAGGCCAACGATCGTGGCCGCGAAGCGTCTCAATAGTAGCCAGCACTTCCCAAGCAACATAGACGCCCCTCCTTAAGGACGAAACGATATGCGCACCAACACGTACGCTTGCTCGGTATCCTACAGGAGAGGACTATAGGTCACGAACGTGGTGCTTAAGTTCCGGGTTTAGGTTGGGATTGCGGGCGAAAGTCGCTGTTATTTAGGTTCGGGCGGTTAATCGCGCAGCTTCCTTGACTTTCTGGGGTGATCGTGTAGTGGGTGAGAACACGATCGAATCGTGCTCGGCGTTGCCCGGTGTGCGCTGTGCCGATGAAGAAGAATGGACACACCGCGGCGGGCGCTCAACGGTGGAAATGCACCTCGTGCGCCCTGTCAACCACATGTCCATCAGGGCGTGCGCGCCGACACGAACAAGCCGATGAGCTGGCAGACTTCATCGCGTGGGCGACGTCTCGGCACACCCAAGACGAACAGGAAGGCTCAGCGCGCGCTTTCCGGCGTCGTACCTGTTGGTGCTGGCAGGTGCCGGTACCTCACCCGCCCGTCACCGGGCAGGTCCACGATCAGATCTTCATTGACGGCATGCACCTGTCAGGCGGATGGGTGCTGCTGATCGCCCGAGACCGCGAGCATGTGCTGGAGTGGCAGTGGGCGGCCAACGAATCCGCGCAGGCCTACACGGCCCTACTTGAACGCCTCGCTCCTGCCGATGTGGTCACCACCGACGGTGCTGCAGGCGCCTTGGCGGCTATCGCGCACCTATGGCCCTCCACGCGCGTGCAACGCTGCCTGGTCCACGTTCATCGTGACATCATCCGCGACCTCACCATGCATCCCAGAACCGAACCCGCACGGGCGTTGCTGGCCTTGTCACGACGCTTGACGAGCATCACCAGCGTCGACCAAGCCAGCGCGTGGTTGACGATGCTCCACGACTTTGGGCACACCTTCCGAGAATGGATGTCACAGCGCACCTTCGCCGCTCAAGACCCTGCATGGGCGTCAAAAACCGGTAAAACCTGGTGGTACACGCATGAACGCACGCGCCGCGCCTACCGACGCTTGGCACGACTGGCACGCCAAGGAGTGCTGTTCACCTACCTGACCAACCCCGACGGCACACCAGCCGACCCGCCGGCCTGCGCCACCACCAACCACGTCGAATCCATCAACGCTGTCGTGCGTGAACTCCTCCACGCTCACCGCGGTGCCAGTGCCTACCACCAAGCCGTCATCGCCGAATGGGCTCTCCTCCTGCGCACCCCACAACCCCCGACCCCCACCGAAGTCCTGACCCAATGGGAACACGACGGGCGCCCCACACCCCGCCGGATCCCCACACCCAAACACCCCAACCACACCGATCAGAAACGCCACGGAATCCCGGAAGGAACCCCCACCCCAGAAGAAGGACTCTGGCCACGCAAAGGCTGGGCCGGACGCGCCCACTAGACCCACGACACGCCGTCTAAAGCACCACGTTTGCGCCTATAGCCCCAGATTCCCGCCCCCGGTACGTCGGCGTGCGCGGCGCATCAGTCGGCGTTCTTCATGAAGTTCCAGACGATAACGACGATGACTTCTTCCCCTCTTAGAGAGATGATGTCACGTATCTCATCTCGAGACATGTCGCTATCGTAGTAGCCTAGGAACTCACCGGCCCCATCGATGGCCTGATCGAGCGCGCCATCCGCTACCTTCAGCATTGATAGGTTGCCGGAGGTGCGGACAGCGGACACATGCCACCCAGTGGAGTCCCTCACCGTGAAAATTCCCAGGCGCTCCGGATTAACCAAGCCTTCAGTAAAGCGCACGGTTTGGCTCTTCCTGCTCGAGCTTCGCGACCCACGGTCGGACTTTGGAACCGTGTACGTCACCGTGTCACCATTGAACGAGGCCGAGAAGTCGCCCGCCGTGATCGACGTCGTCCCAACGCTGACAATAGCGCCGCCACTGACCTTCGTGGAACTCAGACCCCAGTCAATCTGAACATTATCCATGAACTCGTTTATACCCACACCCCGTAACGCGAACAGCGAGGATGAATCGGCATCTGCGTAAACCGCGGCGATGCGACGCTCGGGCAGATCCAGGAAACGGTAGAAGTCCTTGTCGGACATGCTGGCCCCGTTACACAGCGCATCCACCATGCCAGAGACAGCCTCCTCCGGAGAGGACGCCCCCTCAACGTCGGTGAAGTCGGCATCATAGCGAGGCGCGGCCCTACGATCACTACCCAACGTCTGCTCAACCATCGTCATCGACGGAGACACATACCACCGGCCACCCTCGTTGACAGCCACGAGGCGCAACCCACTATCTCTGAAATCGGCGAGCATATCGGAATAAAAGTCGTCATGCATGAATGTTTCCCTCATGCTCTCGAAGAGCTCCTGCTCAGACGCGCTCAGGTTCGTCCCCTTCGCTTCCACGAAGTGCTCACGAACCACATCCACTATCCCCGGCCTGACAGACATCGTACCCCGCCAGTTTCTCAGCGTGATGATAGCCACCGAGTCGGACTTCTGATCGACCACAGAATCGATAGAGGTAATACCGTCATCGATCTCGTTAATATAGTCCTCGAGCGCCTCCGGACTCGTCATCTTCAACCTGTTAAACTGGCCGTCACCCTCGTCAACCTGCTGCGTGGCCGTCAAAATCGAGACTTCTGAGGGAGGCAGGGCGTTCGCCAGTGACATCAGCGAGTTCGTTTCAACAGCTGTCTCAATACTCGCAGCCAAGTCATCGGGGTTCGCGTAGCCGCCCGACGGAAAGAGGACGCGAGTAATTGCATACGCTCCACCGCCAACGACGACCAGTGCCGCGACAACAATCATTGCTAGCACGCCGATCGGTCTGCGGCCCTTCCTGACAGGCGCAACAGGCTGGACGAGCAGCGGAGGCATACCTCCCTGACATTGATTCACAGGCGGAGGCGGGGGCATCTGAAGGGGGAACTGGCCGTGCCCACCCGGCTGGCCACCCTGCCAATAAGACTGATCAGCCATGATGAGTCCTTTCACAAATGTTAAGTAGTTGCCGACTATACAACACATTGTTCGTCGGCACCGGTGAATGGCAGGATGATTGAATTGCGTGCGAAATTACTCCGAGGACACCCCGCACCGCGCTGACAGAACCATTGATACGCACGCGGGTCCGATAACTGGCACGCGGATCCGATTATCTGCGCGTGAGCAGCGCTGCACAGGCGCATGTCTAGGGATTGACGCGCGTATCAAGGAGTTGACGCGCACGTTCAGGGGTTCACGTGCGGGCGCGCCGAAGCGGATGAGGGACACCAGCTCCGCGATATTACTTGTTTACGATGGGGCTGAGTCCTTCGGTGACGTGAGCACGCTAGCGTCACCGACACCATCGCCCCCCGTACACTATCAGCCAGGTCATCCCGCTGACGACGGAACGAATTCCCGCGGATCCAAATCAGAACTAAACACGAGCGCCTCGGTGATTCCGCGACGGTTGCTCTCGCGAGCCCCCACGTGATAGAAGTGCTCGCGGGTGATCCTAGGGAAATCGCCCCAGAAACTATCGATATAGTCGTTCATGCGATAGTCATTGTGCGACCACGTACTGAGAATAAAAGAAGCCGACGTCATACGGAGCCCATCTGCCAAGGCGCGCTCATCGTCTTCGCTCCACGAGTTAAAATAATCCGCATGCCGGGCGATATAGGGCGGGTCACAGTAAATAAGATCGCCGCTGCGGGCCTCATCAAGAATCCGACGAAAGTTCGACACACGAAAATCGAAATGCCCGGACCGAACCACCTGCGAAACAGCGTCGACTTGATTCACGATTTTCGTAACGTACGCCTGTGAAAACCTGGCTGGCTTCTTACAGAAAGGAACATTGAAATGGCCGGATCGATTAAAACGCATCACACCATTGAAACAAGCTCGCGTTAGAAACAGGAAGTCAAGCGGATTAGCATCGGCATTAAACCGAGCACGCACCTCGTAGTAGTAGGCGCCATCACTACGCTGAAGCCTATCACCCTCGACCGACAAGAATTCGCGGACTATCCCTCCGGTGATGTCGCCAGACTTAATCGCGTCATAAAAGCGAACGAGATGAGGATTAGTATCGCTCATCAGGGCCGGCCCGTCTGCAAGATTGAAACCAACGACACCGGTCCCCATAAACGGCTCGATCCAACGCCCCGACTGAGAGGAAGGAACGAGTGTCGAGATGAAAGGAATGAGTTTCGTCTTAATACCCTGAGACTTGATGGGAGGAACCACTATCCTCTGCGACACGAATCCTCTTCCCTCCCTGACGCTTGACAATCTTACTCACGTCTCCGCCACGATAGTTGACGAAAGCCTCGATTCCGGTGATTTTCCTGGTGCCGCCGTCCGCGGTCGGGACAGTGATCTTCCCGTAGTTCATCCAGTAGTCATCGAACCACTGCTCCCCTAGCTCGCTAAAGACGCCACGTCCAGCGAGGAGGTCTTCAATATGACGGATGCTACCAATATTGGCAGTGTTACCGGAACCTGATCGGTCGCTCGCAATCTTCCATTTTTCGGCGACAAAAAACTGCATGTTGGAAATGACGGATGTAATGGATTCCAGGTCTTCAATCGCATATTGTCGAGTCTCATCGAGATCACCTTTAGCTGCCCGATCATACACAATGCCCAGACAGAAGTGACCGTCATACTCACTGTACGGAAACTGGATGTTCTTTCGGGAAGTCCGGTCAATGAAGTACTGACCGTGAGACCCCAGTGTGAAACCGTTGCAGTTCTCCGGATTGTTGGGCAGTCTGTACGTTGTTTTGAGGTCAACCGCGAACTTCCTTGACTCATCATCACGCGCGATGAACGTCATGTCTGGATAGTAGTTCTGGTGATCAGCAAGAACTAACGAATAGCCCTTATCATCCGCGAACTTTAGCAGCAGCGGAAATAGGTGTATCTCCAGAATCTTGGACACGATCTTCGTATCACCGGAGATCGTGTAGACATTCTTGAAGACATCAATGAACCCCTTAATAGTCCATTCCCCGTCGGACGTACTCACACCTTCTCGAAAGGTGGATACAAAGTCCTTCAAATCCCTCTCGAAATCCGCTCGTCGCGTACCCACTGGCACCCCTCACACGTATTGAGCCGATGGACAATATGACGGTCCCGGCCCCTGCCTCGTTCAGAAATGATTAAACATTAAACCTGAACTCCACGACGTCACCGTCGTGCATCACGTAGTCCTTGCCTTCCATGCGGACTTTGCCGGCGGCCTTCGCGGCGGCCATCGAGCCGGCCTCGACCAGGTCGTCGTAAGAGACGACCTCGGCCTTGATGAAG
>ERZ772779.563-NODE-563-length-17014-cov-5.091515_pt1 | contig 17014 bp, 14 predicted proteins | sample MGYA00511360_ERZ772779 | MGnify/ENA primary metagenome ERZ772779 (study PRJEB29015, sample SAMEA2738112) | human oral metagenome | biome: human oral; feature: human-associated habitat; material: saliva | place: China | collected 2231 ...
AGGAGTAGAATGTTTACTAGTTAATTAAATGGTTAAACACTAGTTAAGGAGTTGTTATGAAAAAAAGAAGTATCCTATGGTTCATGATTGCTTGCTTTGCGCTTGCCTTAGGAGCGTGTCAAAAAGCCAGTCAAGTGAATAGAAATGAAACTAAGGGAATGAAGATTGTAACTAGTTTTTATCCTATCTATGCCATGGTCAAAGAAATTTCTGGCGACCTAAATGACGTTCGGATGATTCAGTCTGGTTCAGGTATCCATTCTTACGAACCATCCGCAAATGACATTGCAGCCATTTATGATGCAGATGTTTTCGTTTATCATTCTCATACCTTAGAATCATGGGCGGGAAGTTTAGATCCAAGTCTGCAAAAGTCTAAAGTAAAGGTCTTAGAAGCATCAGAAGGTATGACCTTGGAGCGCGTGCCTGGATTAGAAGATATGGAAGCTGGAGATGGGATTGATGAGAAAACCTTGTATGATCCTCACACCTGGCTTGATCCTGAAAAGGTTGCAGAAGAAGCGCAGATTATCGCTGACAAGTTATCCGAACTAGACAGCGCAAATAAAGAAACTTATCAGAAAAACGCACAAAGTTTTAGTGACAAAGCTCATGATTTGACCAAGAAATATCAACCCATCTTTGAAAAAGCTAATCAAAAGACCTTTGTAACCCAACACACGGCTTTTTCATATTTGGCAAAACGATTCGGATTAAATCAACTTGGAATTGCTGGCATTTCACCAGACCAAGAACCAAGTCCGAGACAGTTAACAGAGATTCAAGAATTTGTAAAGAATTATAAGGTTAAAACCATCTTTACAGAGAGTAATGTTTCGTCTAAGGTTGCTGATACACTTGTCAAATCAACAGGTGTGAGTCTTAAAACCCTCAATCCTTTAGAAGCCGATCCACAAAACGACAAGTCCTACTTGGAAAATTTAGAAGACAATATAGCTATTTTAGCTGATGAATTGAAATGAGGGGTTTATGAAAATGAATAAAAAATATCTAGCAGGATCTGCAGTGGTCCTTGCCTTAAGTGTCTGCGCTTACGCTTTAAATCAACATCAAGCGCCTGAGAACAAAGAAAATAACCGTGTATCCTATGTTGATGGGAAAGAGTCTGATGCTAAAAAGAATGAAAATCTGACACCTGATCAAGTTAACCAAAAAGAAGGAATAGAAGCTGAACAGATTGTTACTAAGATTACAGATCAAGGCTATGTGACTTCCCACGGTGACCATTTCCATTTCTACAATGGTAAGGTGCCTTATGATGCCATCTTTAGTGAAGAATTGGTCATGAAGGATCCAAACTACCAGTTAAAAGATGAAGATATTATCAATGAGATTAAAGGTGGCTATATCATCAAAGTAGATGGAAAATATTATGTCTATCTGAAGGATGCGAGTCATGCTGATAATATTCGTACCAAAGAACAAATTGAGCACCAAAAACAAGAACACACATCTGATAGAGGCAGTGACTCTAAGGAAGTTCTCACTGCTCGAGCTCAAGGTCGATATACAACGGATGATGGCTATGTTTTTAATCCTGCGGATATTGTAGAGGATACGGGGGATGCTTATATCGTTCCTCATGGCGGCCATTATCATTACGTTCCAAAAAGTGCCTTATCTTCAAGTGAATTGGCTGCTGCGCAAGCTTATCTTGCTGGAAGAGGAAGTCAACCAAGTTCGACAGACTACAAACCAATTCCAAGTGTTGAACCAAGTCATCCAGTAGAGAAGCCAGCTACAAGCGGTCCAGTACAAGAAGAAAATGATCTTCAAAAACTTCTAGAACAGCTTTACGCTTTACCAGTTAGTCAACGCTATAAAGAATCTGATGGTTTGGTATTTGACCCGGCTAAAATTACCAGTCGTACGCCTAATGGAGTTGCTATCCCTCATGGAAATCATTACCATTTCATCCCTTATAGTAGTTTATCTGCTTTGGAGCAAAAGATTGCACGCTTGATACCACTTTCAGGTCTAGTAACACCATCAAATCCTGTAGAAACTCCAAGTAAACCAAACGAAGACCATGACCACAACCATGGCCACGAAGATGTTGATCATCATCACGGAGAAGACCATGATCACAATCATGCTAATCATCATCACGATGAAGAAGAGCATGACCATGACTTTGCAGCTGACCGAGTGATTAGTGAGGATGAAAAAGGATTTGTCGTTTCTCATGGGGACCACAATCATTATTTTTACAAGAAAGATTTGACGACCCAACAGATTAAAGAAGCTCAGGAACACTTGAAAGGTAAGACCGAAGTTAAACCTAATCCATCAGATGACCACCATGATGAAGAGGGGCATGATCACCACCATGGTGAAGACCATGATCACGGATTCGCTGCTGATCGCGTGATTAGTGAGGATGAGCAAGGTTTTGTGGTTTCACATGGAGACCATGCCCACTATTTCTTTAAGAAAGATTTGTCAGCAGAGCAGATTAAGGCAGCACAAAACCATCTTCATGGCCATCAGCAGACAGAACCTGTTAAACCTCTTGCAAAAGATGTAGATGCTTTTTCTAGAGACGCCAGTGATGAAGAAAAGATAGCTTACATCTCTAAAACTTATGGTGTTCCACTTGAAGCGATTCGTATTTCAAATGGATTCTTTGTATTTGGTAATCCAGACCAAGCTTATGACCCAACTCACATTCACCCTTACGCCGTTCGCAAGGAACATGTTCGTATTCCACTTCAAACTGGTGATGCAGAGCTTGATTTCCTAAACGAACTCTATACAACTGCTCTACGTGATGGTGTTTCTCCTTATAGCTTGCAGGTTGAAAATGGTAGCTTTGTTATCCCTCATGGTGACCATAACCACTACATCAAAGTTCAAACTAAAGGTTATGAAGTCGCTTTGAAAAACAAAATTCCTGCATTACAGTCAACTTACCAACCTGGTGCTTTTGATGAAAAAGCAGTCCAGTATAAGGTTGATCAACTCTTGGCAGAGAGCCGCGAGCTCTATAAAGATAAGCCAAGTCTGCAAAGACAGATTGAGCTTGCTTTGGGGCAATTCTCTGAAAATATGAAGAAGCTATCAACCAATTCAACTGCAGGATATCTGGCAGCTTTGGATTTGTTTGATAAGCAATATATCCATATTGACTCAAGTGTCAAACCAACAGAAATCAGTCCTTTAGACAAAAAATATCAAGCTTTAGTAGATAAGATTAATACCTTGGATACGGATGCTTATGGACTTCCTAAGAAGGATCTCTTGGCTCAGCTCCAAGAAAATAAATTGGCTCAAGATGAGGCTGGTTTAGATGCAGTAGAAGCAAAACTACAAGCTCTACAAGATTTTAATGATCGAACTGGAGTTACAACAGTCGAGTACATTAAGTATTTCTATCAACATTTATCTGATAATCACTTAAATGACACTCTTAGAAATAAAATTGCTAACTTAACTTGGACACTTTATCAATCACAATCCTTCCTTAAGGCGACTGACTTGAACAAACTATTCCCAGAAATCTATCAAACAAAACTGGAAGTTGAAGAAGCTCTGAAGAATGAACCTGTTACAAGTAAGCCTTCTGAAACGATTTTAGATACAGAAAAAGTGGATGGCCATAGTGCTAAAACAGCAGTCTATGAGTTTTTGAAAGGTTTGTATGATGATATTAAGCCTGAAGAACAAAGCAATCATGTTCGAAAAGCTCAAGTAGAAGGACTCTTAACGAAAGCTGAAGAATTAGTTGCTCAAGTCAAAGAAGAAGGCGTAAAAGCTTCACTCGCTGACGAGGTGAAAAACCTGAAAGCTGCTCTAGATAAAGACGATGCAGACCTTGATGAACTAAACACACAAGTCCAAGATCTTATAAAACGTATTTCACAAACCATTCAGACTGATCGTGAGAATGCTAATCAAGACCCAGAGGTTTTGGTTCTCTATCAAAAATTATATAATGGAGTCCTTGCCCTACATACTTATTTGGAAATGAATAATGGTTCTGATGCGGACTTTGAAAAAGTGGATGCTTTGTTCGATAAATTGTCAGCTGCAAGCAAAGACAAACAAGCTCTTCTAGCACTTGCGCAAGAAATTGTCTCATTAAACCAAGAACTTCAATCCAAAGCTAAGCCGAATGAAGCAAGTTCTGAAACAACTAGCAAACAAGTAAGCGACAAACAGACTGAATCAAGCAATCCAACGACTAGTTCTCCTGAAACAAGCGAGAAAGAAGTCAACTAAAAAAGAAGTAGCTTTGCTACTTCTTTTTTAGTCTTTGTAAGATACAATGCCAATGATTGTATCAACAGCACGTTCCATTGTTTGTAGACTAACGTATTCAAAACGGCCATGCATGTTTTCACCACCAGCGAAGATATTTGGAGTTGGAATTCCCATAAAGGAAATCTTAGAACCATCTGTTCCACCACGAATTGGTTCAATGATTGGAGTGATCTCAAGGTCCTCCATAACCGCTTTTGCAATGGTTACTGGTGTCATATCCTTTTCGATAACTTCCTTCATGTTGTAGTACTGGTCAGTTAATGTTACAGTAACACGATTGCTACCCAGTTCTTGGTTCATCTTATCAGCAATAGCTCGTATAGCTTCCTTACGCGCTTCGAAAGTTTCTTTTTCAAAGTCACGAATGATGTAGCTAGCATGCGCTTCCTCGACCGTACCTGTCACATCCATGAGATGATAGAAGCCTTGGTAACCCTCGGTCAATTCAGGTCGGTCACCAGCTGGAAGTTGGTTGTGGAAATCAATGGTTAACTGAAGAGCATTAACCATTTGTCCTTTGGCTGTTCCTGGGTGAACATTACGACCTTGGAAATGGAGCTCAGCACCTGCGGCAGAGAAGGTTTCGTATTGCAATTCTCCAAGAGGTCCGCCGTCGACTGTATAAGCAAAGTCAACATTGAAATCCTCGGCATCAAATTTATTGGCACCGACACCAATCTCTTCATCAGGTCCAAAGCCGACACGGATTTCACAATGTTTAATCTCAGGATGAGCGTTCAAGTATTCGATAGCTGTCATGATTTCAGCGATACCTGATTTATCATCAGCACCGAGAAGGGTAGTCCCATCTGTCGTAATCAAAGTTTGACCAGAGTATTTTTCAAGACTCTTGAAATCAGCTGGATCAAGCTTGAAACCAGAATTACCAAGCTTGATAACTCCGCCATCGTAGTTTTCAATAACTTGCGGATTGACACCTTCCGCATTAAAATCTGCAGTATCCATGTGGGAGATAAAACCAATCTTACGAGTCAAACTAGGATCGTTAGCTGGAAGAGTACCGATAGCAAAACCGTTTGGCAAATAATAGACATTTTGCAAACCGACACGCTTCATCTCTGGTATGAGGACACTAGTGGCAAAGTCTACTTGACTTTGAGTGCTTGGTGTAGTAGTAGAATTTTCGTCTGAACGTGTGTTAACCTTAACATAAGTTAAAAAACGCTCTAGTAATGTTGGATATTTCATCATAACTCCTTTTTATAATTTTTTATTTACCTAAACAGAATTGGCTAAACAATTGAGTAATGAGTTCATCTGGCGCTGCATCACCGGTGATTTCCCCAAGAATTTCCCAAGTACGTGTCAAATCAACCTGAAGTAAGTCAACGGGCATGCCAAGCGCAAGACCTTCATTAACAGCTTGTAGACTTTCAACTGCCTTTTCAATTAATGAAATATGTCGAGCGTTGGATAGATACGTAGCATCTTGTTCGACTAGTCCTGCATTTTCAAAGAAAAGGTTGTTAATACGTTCTTCAATCTTGTCAATGTTTTGATTTTTAAGGACAGAAATACGGATGACATCTTTAGGAAGTTCGTCAGTTTCAATAGCTTCTGGTAAATCAGTCTTGTTAAGAAGAATAATACGGTTGGTATCTTGGCTAATTTCGAGAAGTTGTCGGTCTTGGGGAGTAAGAGGTTCACTAGCATTTAAGACAAGCAGTACCAAGTCAGCCTCCTTGAGTGCTTTTTTGGAACGTTCGACACCGATTTGCTCGACGATATCATCCGTTTCACGAATACCTGCAGTATCAATCAATTTCAGTGGGACACCGTTGATATTGACGTATTCTTCAATGACGTCACGGGTAGTCCCAGCAATATCAGTTACGATGGCTTTATCTTCACGCAGGAGGTTGTTAAGTAGACTAGATTTCCCAACGTTTGGACGTCCAATGATAGCCGTTGAAATCCCTTCACGCAGAATTTTTCCACGACGAGCTGTTTTTAGAAGATTGGTCAAGAGCTGTTCGAATTCTAAGGTCTTTTCACGGACAACAGCAGTAGTGGCTTCCTCCACATCGTCATACTCAGGGTAGTCGATATTGACCTCAACCTGAGCCAAGGTATTGAGGATTTCTTGGCGAGTATTGTTAATAAGGTCAGAAAGGGAACCGTCCAGTTGTTTGACAGCAATGTTCATGGCCTTGTCAGTCTTAGCACGAATGATATCCATAACAGCTTCAGCCTGAGTCAAGTCTACTCGACCGTTTAAAAAGGCACGCTTGGTAAATTCACCAGGCTCTGCCATACGTGCCCCTTCACGGATAGCTAGTTGGAGGATCTCATTGGTTACGGCAATCCCACCGTGGGTGTTAATCTCGATAATATCCTCACGAGTGAAGGTCTTAGGAGACCTCATAGCACCTACCATTACCTCGTCCATAACTTTACCAGTCAAAGGATCGATAATGTGGCCGTAGTTAAGCGTGTGGCTAGCAACCTTGCTCAAGTCCTTGCCTTTAAAAATCTTTTGCGCAATAGCAAAACTGTCTGTTCCGCTTAGGCGGACAATACCTATAGCCCCTTCACCAAGCGGTGTCGAGATTGCGGCAATGGTATCAAATTCTCGAGTAATCATTTTATTTCCTTTAAATTTTTTTCGTTTGTTTTTATAGACTAATATCTCTTAAAATTGTAACAAAATATAGTGTTTTATTCAACGAATGCCACTTATTAAGAAAAGCCTAAGCATATTGCTTAAGCTTTACTTAGTGCGCATTTCACCTTGCGGGAAGTATGTTCCTTCTGGCATATCGTTGATGATGACATGAACAGCAGATTGTGGTGCTCCAGTGTTGCGAACCACAGCTTCAGTTACTTCCTTGGCTAGGGCTTTCTTTTGCTCTAGCGTGCGTCCTTCAAATAAATCGATGCGTACAAATGGCATGATTGTTTCCTCCACTCACTAAATGATTTCTTTTATTTTACCACATTTTGCCGTTTAAAGCTTTTGGAAAATATGGTATACTAGAATGTAGCAAAAAATTAGAAATGGACGTGAAATAGAAGCATGGCACAGTTGTATTATCGTTATGGGACTATGAACTCAGGAAAGACCATTGAGATTCTTAAGGTAGCCTATAACTATGAGGAGCAAGGAAAGGGAGTTGTTATCATGACTTCAGCTCTGGATACAAGAGATGGTGTAGGCTATGTTTCAAGTCGAATTGGTATGAAGCGACCAGCCCTTGCTATCGAAGATGATACAGATATTTATGGTTTGATTCGAGATTTGGAAGTTAAACCCTACTGTGTTTTGGTCGATGAAGCCCAGTTTCTGAAGCGTCATCATGTTTATGATTTGGCTCGTATCGTCGATGAGTTAGACATACCTGTTATGGCATTTGGTCTGAAAAATGACTTTCGTAATGAACTTTTCGAAGGTTCAAAACATCTTTTGTTACTAGCAGACAAGATTGATGAGATTAAAACCATCTGTCAGTATTGTAAGAAAAAGGCAACCATGGTACTACGAACGCTTGATGGGAAACCTACTTATGAAGGTGATCAAATCCAGATAGGTGGTAATGAAACTTATATCTCGGTATGTCGTAAACATTATTTTGCCCCTGAAATCAATAAGGAGAATGAGTAAGAATGAATATCTATGATCAACTACAAGCTGTAGAAGACCGTTACGAAGAGTTGGGAGAATTACTTAGTGACCCAGATGTGGTCTCTGATACCAAGCGTTTCATGGAGCTTTCAAAAGAAGAAGCTTCGACTCGTGACACAGTAACAACCTACCGTGAATATAAGCAAGTTCTTCAAAATATTGTCGACGCTGAGGAAATGATTAAGGAATCTGGCGGAGATGCGGACTTAGAAGAAATGGCCAAGCAAGAACTCAAAGATGCCAAGGCCGAAAAAGAAGAGTACGAAGAAAAACTTAAAATCTTGCTTCTTCCAAAAGATCCAAATGATGACAAGAACATCATCCTTGAAATCCGTGGAGCTGCAGGTGGAGATGAGGCTGCACTTTTCGCTGGCGACCTTCTAACCATGTACCAAAAATATGCTGAAGCTCAAGGTTGGCGCTTTGAAGTCATGGAGGCTTCTATGAACGGTGTCGGTGGTTTCAAAGAAGTGGTTGCCATGGTGTCAGGTCAGTCTGTATACTCTAAGCTTAAGTATGAGTCTGGTGCCCATCGTGTACAACGTGTCCCTGTGACAGAGAGTCAAGGTCGTGTCCATACCTCAACAGCGACTGTCCTTGTCATGCCTGAAGTAGAAGAAGTAGAATACGATATCGATCCAAAAGATCTTCGTGTTGACATCTATCACGCATCTGGTGCTGGTGGACAGAACGTCAACAAGGTTGCGACTGCCGTTCGTATCGTTCACTTGCCAACCAATATCAAGGTTGAGATGCAGGAAGAACGTACCCAGCAGAAGAACCGTGAGAAGGCCATGAAAATCATCCGTGCGCGTGTTGCTGACCACTTTGCTCAGATTGCACAAGATGAACAAGACGCTGAGCGTAAGTCGACAATCGGTACTGGTGACCGTTCAGAACGTATTCGTACTTATAATAAAGCTGAATCTAATATGGATACTTTGAAATCCAAGGTGTCTGAACTTGTTGTTATGGGAAAATGGCAAGAGTTACGTGATATATGTGAAGAAGATGGTGGTGCTGCAGCAGAATTAGTTAAAACTGCGGCTTCTCAATCTCATGATATCGATAAACAAACACAAGCCTTGCAAGGTGCAGCTATAGCAATCGCAGCTCGACTACGTGCTTATCTAAATTACCTTGAAACAATTGTTACACTGGCTCCATTATTAGGTCTACTTGGTACCGTTACTGGTATGATTGGATCTTTTTCCGTATTATCAATTTCTGATGGGGAACCATTTGCTATCACCGGTGGTGTTGGTGAAGCATTAATTGCAACTGCTACGGGTTTATGTGTAGCTATTATTGCATTAGTTATTCATACTTACTTAACTCAACGTGAAGATAATCTTGTTTCTCAAATGGAAGAAATTGGTGCTGTATATATGACTGCATTGGTAGGTGATAATAATGCAGCTTAGAAGTTTACGCACGACTAACAAACCTAAACTGATGATTATTCCAATGATTGACATCATCTTTTTTCTTCTTGTATTTTTTATGATGAGCATGCTTTCTATGGTAGTTCAGAAATCTGTTCCCATTAATCTGCCAAGTTCTCAAACTGCAAAGGTAGATATTCAAAAGAAGGTACCTATTACAGTGACTGCAGATGGTAGCATATATGTTGAACAAACTAAAACAACAATTGATGGGATGATAAAGTATTTACAAATTGAGCAAGGTAAAGGTACTGAGATGACAGTTGTTTTACGTGGAGATAAAGCAGCCCAATACGGTACATTTGTTCAGGTTCTAGATACATTGAAACAGATGAAAATTACAAAAATTGCTATTGCTACTGATTCTAAATAGGAGGTTCATATGTCTAGATGGAAATCCTCCTTTGCGATATCTATAGTGATTAATATTGTTATTTTTCTTGGTGGTGCTGTATATATTAACTACTATGCAAAACCAGATGCGGAACATAAGCCAGAACCCATTGAAATGGAAATAGTCTCTGATAGTGGTGGAGGTACTTCGGTACCACAAATAGTAGTACCAAAGCCTGAAAAGACTGAAATACCGCCTGCACCTACACAAGAAGAAGTTAAGCAGATTATGGAGGGCAGTATTCCTTTAAATGATGTATTGAATAAGGAAGGTGTGCAGAAGACACCAAGTACATTTAGTGAAACAAATCCTAATACAAAACAAGATTCTAAAACAAATACTTCACATGTTAATAAATCAAGTCAAAATCCAGGTCCAGGACCTACTCCGACTCCACCACAACCTGAACATCATGAGGATCTATCACATTCACCAGTTCCACTTAGTACACCATATCCAGATTTACCTGTTATCCCAGCAGATCAAGGAACAACTAATAGAGCTGTAGCCGGATTTGTAATAGATACTGATGGTTCAACAAGAGATATTGTTATTGAAGTATCTTCTGGCTATGGGCCTGCAGATGACGCTATTGTAAGTGCAATCTCATCATGGTCATTTAAACCAGGAACCGATTTTGATGGAAATCCTATTCCAGTTCATACAACGCGTGGTTTTAAACTGGAGATAAAGGATAAGTAATTATTGCAAGATAAAAGGATAATAAAACTATATAGTGATACCTCTATATGTAAATACATATAGGGGTATTATTTTTTATGACTATATCGATTTATAACGTAATTATTACTACAAATAAGAAATATTCATACGTTAAAACTGTATATATACCGATATGGGTATATAAAATTAATGTATCCTTAGATACAATTAATAGGGTATGAATTATAGTGTGTATAGTAATTCTACAGTATAGATTCTCATTGTAGTAAAGGGGTTTTTATAATGCATTATGTAAAATCTAAGCGGAATTCGCTATTGGCTTTAGCAGTATTTTCCGCATTATCATTGACTAGTAGTGTATATGCAGCGGATTATGTTATGCCAGACATGACGGTCAGTGGGGTACGTGAAGGACAATCAACTGAAGTGGATTCCACATCTGTTGTAAAACCATTAGGGGGAGTTGCTGATCAAGAACAATCAGCTGGATTATTAGGTGCTAAAGATGCTCTCGACACGCCATTTACATCCATGACAACAACTCGACAATCCTTAGATTACTTTGGAACACCTGCAAAAGGGCCTACGGATATGTTGTCATTAAATCCTTCTGTACGTGATAGTTCAAGTTCATTATATAATGATATTTCCATTCGTGGGTTTAAAATCAATGGACATGGCATGTATTTAAATGGCATTCCAGGAATGTTAGATCAACAGCATGCGGCCGATGTTTACATCGATAAGGCGACAGTAATTTCTGGTCCTAATATTGGTATTGTTGGAACACCTAATCGTGAATCTGCTGCAGGAACTATAGAGTTCACTTCAAAGAGAGCCCAAGTAAAGCCGAATACAGATATCACTCTTGCATATCTTGGTGGCTCTTCAATGAAAGAGGTCGTTGATATTGGTCGTCGTTTCCATAATAATCGTTATGGCATTCGAATTATGGCCGATAATATTCATGGAAATACGGCTATTAAAGGAGAAAATATTAAGGGGCATGATTTCTTTGTTAATGTTGATCAAAAAACGGCTAATAGTAAGACTAATTTATTAGTTGGCTATAACTATATGAATCAACATGCCAGCCCATATACATTTGGTTTTGATAATAGTCTGACAGCACTTCCAAGTGCACCAGATGCTAATAGAACATACAAGACGTCATATTCTTATAATCAATTTGATAACTGGATTGTTACATTAAATCATGAACAAAAGTTAAATAACCATATGACGGCTTTCTTCAATGGTGGTTATCATCGTGAAGATTGGTTTGGATATATTGATGGTAGTCCTAAAATTATCAATGCTAATGGCGATTACACAATCAATATGACTAATTATCCTTTGGGTATTACTTCAAAATATGCTGGTGTTGGCATTAAAGGTAAATTCAAGACAGGAAGCTTAAAACATGATTATGTAGTGAATGTTGATAGACATTGGTATGAAGGTTTTGGTGGTAATGTTCCAACATGGGGGAACAATGGTAGCATTATTGCAACAGGTAATATTTATATTCATGCCTTGGATGGTTCTCAATACTATCTTCATAATCGTGTAGAAGGAGGTTCCCCATGGAGTTCTACACAAATTGTTAATGGTTGGCATGTATCAGATACTGTTAGCACAAAAAATGATAAATGGCAGTTATTAGTAGGATTGCATGGGCATAAAACGACTATTTCAAAAAAGGATGGTAGTAAGAATTCCTATAATGGTATTAATCCAACCTATGCGATTATCTATAAAGTAAATCCAAATATTTCTGTATATGCTAGTCACTCTGAAAGTTTTATGAGCGGTCAAACTGTGGGTAGTGCTTATGCTAACAGAGGTGAAGTATTAGATCCTAATAAGACTAAACAAAATGAACTAGGTGTAAAAGTAAAAAATGGTAAATTACTTCATACATTAAGTTTATTTGAAATTAAACAAGCAAACTATAATGTGGATAGTAATAACTATTATCGTCGTTATGGTGAGCAAAAAGATCGTGGTGTTGAATATACTGTAGCTGGAAGTGTCAGTCCTAAATTGGATATTATTGGTGGATTTACTTATTTGGATGCAAAACAAGCACTTAATGGTAAACAAGTAAATGGTACAGCTAAATGGTCTAGTACTATGGCATTGGTATATAAACCAAATACTAAATTATCTATTATTGGACGAGCTCAATATATGGGTAAAGCTACAATTATAAATGAAAAGTTTAATGTACCTTCTCATATCACATTTGATTTAGGCGCTAATTATGATACAAAAATTTCAGGTACTCCTGTAACATTTAACGCAATGTTACATAATGTATTTGGTAAGAATTATTGGTTACCTATGGCAAGTAGTAATAATCTATTATTGGGTCAACCTAGAACATTTGTTATGTCTGCGACAATGCATTTATAATTTGAAAGTGAGTGGTTATGAAACATACTATGTTCCGTAAACGACTCCCCTTTATATATTTTGGATTGTTTATTCTGTTAATCTTATGTATTATAGAAGGACTTATGCAGGGCTATACATCGTATAGCCCTGTTCAATTATATGAAGGGGTACTACATTGGGTTCAAGGACTGTCAAATACTGATATGGATGCAGCTATTATTGGTGAATTGAGATTACCACGAATTATTATGGCTATGGCAGTGGGCATGGGGCTTTCTACATCAGGGATTGTAATGCAATCAATTTTTAAAAATCCTATGGCAGATCCTTATATTCTAGGTATTTCTTCGGGTGCTGCACTAGGTATTGTGGCTTCTGTTACACTAGGATTAGACGCTATTATAGGAAGCAATGTTATTCAATTTGGTGCTTTTTTAGGGGCATTTATTATTTCCCTTGTCGCTATTTTTGCATCTAATTTATATCAGAAGAATCCAAGCAGATTCTTAATGATTGGTGTGGCTTTAGGAGCTATTTGTTCTGCATTAGCAGGTGTACTTATTTTTATAGGTGCTAGCAAATCGGGCATTGATTTGACATTATATTGGATGATGGGGAGTATCTCCTTTGTGCCTTTAGGGCAATCGATATATGCTTTTGTGGTAGCTTTACTTGCATTTTTCTTCTTTACTAGTCAGTCACGTATATTAAATCTCATGAGAGAAGGCCAACAAGTTGCCATTACTTTGGGATATTCTTTAAATTGGTATATAAAATCTTACCTGTTTATTAATGCCATTCTTGTAGGGTCTATCGTAATGAATTCTGGTCTTATAGGCTTTGTTGGACTACTTATTCCTCATTTGGTTAGATTATTTGTCGGAGATAATACACGTGTTTTACTTCCTTTGACTGCTTTTATAGGAATGATTATATCCTTATTAGCTGATGTAGTTGGTCGAACTATGTTAACTGGTGTAGATATTCCGCTTGGTATCACTTTTTCCATCGTGGGGGCACCTGTATTCATTATTTTATTAATTCGTCGTAATCGCTAGCATGAGGAGGTATTATGTTTATAGAAGTAAAGGGATTACATGCTAGTTATGGTGATACACCAATCTTGCATGATATTAATGTATCTTTAGCTGAAGGTCGTTGCACTGGTATTATTGGACCTAATGGATCAGGTAAAAGTACATTGTTAAAATGTCTGTATCGCGTTGTAAAACCGACTAAAGGCGACATCATTATCGCTGGTAAGAACCTTGCGTCTATGTCTTACCGTGATAGTGCGAAAAAAACATCTGTATTAATGCAACATCATAGCGATGCGTTAGAAATAACAGCACTTGATGTTGTTCTTATGGCGAGGAATCCATATAAAGGTGTTTTTGAGGCAGAATGTGATGAGGACTATGCAATTGCTAAAACTGCAATGGAAGAAACGGGCGTAGCATCATTTCAAGATTTTTACTTTTCTGAATTATCTGGTGGGGAACAACAACGGGTAATGCTAGCACGTGCTATTGCACAACAAACTCCTTGTTTGATACTTGATGAACCGACAAATCATCTAGATATTACATATCAACTTCAAATTATGAATCTTATTGTAAATCGTAAGTTAACTATTGTGGCTGCAATTCATGATTTGAATATTGCATCAATGTATTGTGATGATATTATTGCAATGAAAGATGGTCATATTATAGAGAAAGGACCTACAAAGACTGTATTGACACCTCAATTAATAGAAACTTTATATGGGGTTAAGGCTAGTGTTGTAGATCATAATGGGCGTAGCATTATTATTTATGAAAGAGGTTAGCCATGAATGTAAGAGTGACTTATGGTATAACCGTATTTTTATTAATAGTGGCCATTATTTTATCAATTACATATGGTGAAGTATCTGTATCAATGAATGATGTACAAGCATATTTTTATCATATACTATTGGGGCAAGAGGTAAATACTATACCTAGCTCAGCTATTACATATATTCGGATACCACATATTATAACTGCATTTTTAATTGGTGCTGGATTGTCATTAACAGGGTTAGTAATGCAGACTGTTATGCAAAATGATTTAGCAGATCCGTATTTATTGGGTATTTCATCAGGTGCTAATTTAGGTGCAGTGGTAGCTATTATCCTAGGAATTACTACATTTGTAAATGTTGCAGGTATTGGTATATTTGCATTCTTGGGAGCGCTTATTGTAGCTTTCATTATACTATCGATTGCTAATATAATGAGACGACTAGATGCTGTAACTATGATTCTTATTGGATTTGGTATTAATGCTTTTATCATGGGACTTGTTAGTTTTGCGATTACCTTGATGGCTGATACAAGTAAGACTAAATCAATTCAATTTTGGTTGTTAGGTAGTTTGCAAAATGTAAGCATATCTTTAACTACGGTTTTATTTGTAGTGATAATTTTAGGTTTAATTTTCTTTGTTTCACAAAGTCGAATTTTAGATATGATGTTATTAGGTGAAGAGTTATCTATTACAATGGGACGTTCATTAGTTGTATATCGTCAAATCTATATTGTTATCGTGTCTATTATCGTTGGCTTTATTGTTTATGCATCAGGGATAATTGGCTTTGTGGGGTTGGTTATTCCACATTGTGCGCGGTTTATTGTAGGGCAAAAACATAAAAGACTAATACCTCTTACTATGCTTATAGGCGGCACATTCTTGATTTGGGCTGATGCGATAGGACGTAATATTATTTCAGGTATGGAGCTACCTATTGGTGTTTCTGCAGCTGTTTGTGGTGCTCCATTGTTCCTTTGGTTGTTGTTGAAACGGGGGAGCACACGATGAAACTTGGAAAACGGATAACGATAACTGTAATTGGTGCATTAGGAATGATATTAAGCGCTGGCTGTCAGTTTGGTAGTCAGGTAGTTCCGTCTAACTCTAGTACAGATGTTGTAAAAGTACAGAATATTCGCGTAGAAAACTATTTTCGTGTAGGTAACAATGAACAAGTTTTTATACAGACTCCTAGTCGTGTTTTTGTAATAGGTGCCTCTCAAATTGATACTCTATTGGATTTAAATGTAGGTGATGATATTTTAGGTGCTGTAGAATATGAAGATAGTAAAGATTATCCTATTAAAGCATCTAATATGGAGGTCTATAAAAAGCTGAATTTTATACCTCGAAAACAAATTAATGCAGAGCGAATATTATCTATGCATCCGGATTTAATTATTGGTGAGGAATCGTGGTATACGAAAACTAAGTTAGGTAGCACTGATTACTGGAATAGAAAAAATGTTGCTACTATGGTGACGCCAGGCACCACACAACCTATGAAGGTCAACAAAGATGAAACAGTAGCAGATCAAATGCAGTATATTAGGAATTTAGGTATGATTTTCCATAAGGAAGAGCAAGCTAAAAAGATTATAGATGCTACAAATCAACGGATATCTGATATTGAGAAAGCTCGTACTGGAAAATCTCGACCTAAGGTTATGATTTTAGATTTATTATCATCGACAGTATCATATGGTGTTAATAAGATTGCTGGTGATATGGTTAATTCTATTGGCGGCGATGTACCAAGAACGACTGCTCCTGTAAGTGATGAATATATAATGCGTGAAAATCCTGATATTGTATTTGTTGTTACTTATGATTCAGATAGAGTTTTATTGGATAATTTACTAAGCAAACCACAATTTAAAGAATTAAATTTTGTAAAGAATAAACGTGTGTATCCTATACCCTTAAAATATGTATATGGTCCTTTGAGCAGGACCATAGATTCAATTGGTTATATGGCTAATTATATGTATCCCGGTGAATTTAATTTTGAAGGGGAATATGATTTTCATAAATAACTTAGAAATATAGGCCAATTCTTAAAGATTATAAAGTTTTATTGGGTTTATAATTTGAATATATATGTATTTACACGTAGTTAAATGTGATGCTATTGGTGTCAATTGTGCTAGACTTTATCTGCATATACAGAGTTACATTAGAATGTGTAACTCTGTATTTTTTGTATGTTTTATAATTACTGATTTTACATCCTTTAAATACTATAAGGGGTATGTGTATTGTTGAAGAATTATAAATATAGTATATTTATAATTGATAAAAGTGAATAAACTGAGTGTCGGTTCTACC